>ERZ773187.1405-NODE-1405-length-18591-cov-10.599698_pt1 | contig 18591 bp, 19 predicted proteins | sample MGYA00511242_ERZ773187 | MGnify/ENA primary metagenome ERZ773187 (study PRJEB29015, sample SAMEA2737744) | human gut metagenome | biome: human gut; feature: human-associated habitat; material: faeces | place: China | collected 2012 ... | reverse complement strand
CGCTGGTTGCGGATTTCCCGGGGCTGACGCGTGACCGTAAGTACGGTCGTGCAGAAGTGGAAGGTCGTGAATTCATCTGTATTGATACCGGCGGTATCGACGGAACCGAAGACGGCGTTGAAACGCGTATGGCTGAGCAGTCTCTGCTGGCTATCGAAGAAGCCGATGTCGTTCTTTTCCTGGTGGATGCCCGCGCGGGTCTGATGCCTGCGGATTCCGCTATTGCCAAGCACCTGCGTTCGCGTCAAAAGCCGACCTTCCTGGTAGCGAACAAGACCGACGGTATTGATGTCGACCAGGCGATGGCCGATTTCTGGTCTCTGGGTCTGGGCGATATTTATCCTATCGCGGCCTCCCATGGCCGTGGCGTAACCAGCCTGCTCGAAACTGCACTGCTGCCGTTCGTTGATGAAATCAGCCCGCCGGAAGAGGTTGATGAAGACGCCGAATACTGGGCGCAGTTTGAAGAGCGTGAAGAGGGCGAAGAAGAGCCGGAAGACGACTTCAACCCGCAGGATCTGCCGATTAAACTGGCTATCGTGGGTCGTCCGAACGTAGGTAAGTCTACACTTACTAACCGTATCCTCGGCGAAGACCGCGTGGTGGTTTACGATATGCCGGGCACCACCCGCGACAGTATCTATATTCCGATGCAGCGTGACGAGCGTGAATACGTTCTGATTGATACCGCAGGGGTGCGTAAGCGCGGCAAAATTACCGATGTGGTGGAAAAGTTCTCGGTTATTAAGACCCTGCAAGCGATCGAAGATGCCAACGTAGTTATGCTGGTTATCGATGCCCGTGAAGGTATTTCCGATCAGGATCTCTCTCTGCTCGGCTTCATCCTGAATAGTGGGCGCTCACTGGTGATTGTGGTTAACAAGTGGGATGGCCTCAGCAATGAAGTGAGAGAGCAGGTGAAAGAGACCCTGGACTACCGTCTGGGCTTTATCGACTTTGCGCGCGTGCATTTCATCTCTGCTCTGCATGGCAGTGGGGTGGGAAATCTGTTTGAATCCGTGCGTGAAGCCTATGACAGCTCCACCCGCCGCGTAGGCACGGCGATGCTGACCCGCATCATGACCATGGCCGCTGAAGACCATCAGCCGCCGCTGGTGCGTGGCCGTCGCGTGAAGCTGAAATATGCCCACGCCGGTGGTTATAACCCGCCGATTGTGGTGATTCACGGTAACCAGGTAAAAGACCTGCCGGATTCCTACAAACGTTATCTGATGAACTACTTCCGTAAGTCTCTGGACGTAATGGGCACGCCGATTCGTATCCAGTTCAAGGAAGGGGATAACCCGTTCGCCAATAAGCGCAACACCCTGACGCCAAACCAGATGCGTAAACGTAAGCGTTTAATCAAACACATCAAAAAGGGCAAATAACCGTTTCAGGTGACCTCTTGCTCAACAAGCCCGCTTTCAGCGGGCTTTTTTACTTTTCACGCTCTTTCACCTTCCTGACGTTAGTGCGCTGATGTCAATCACAATTCTGCTTTTTCCAGCATAAAATCTACGAAAAGAGATACCTGTCGAATTTTCGTCTTAACGTTCCGCATCTGGCACTAGACAAAACCAGCGACTGGTTATCAAATGGTTAAATAAAATTTTCGGAGTGTATTGATCGACCTGAACCCTAACTGGCCGACCTTAATTCCGCGTTTATAAGCACAACGACACACCTCTTCGGGAGAACTATGCAATCCTCAGTTAATAATAAAGAAAGCCGGACCTTCTTCGGCCACCCGTATCCGCTTGGCTCGCTCTTTTTCACAGAGATGTGGGAACGTTTCTCGTTCTATGGCATTCGCCCGTTACTGATTCTGTTCATGGCGGCCACCGTTTATGACGGCGGCATGGGGCTGGCACGTGAAAATGCCTCGGCTATCGTCGGGATCTTCGCCGGTACCATGTATCTGGCGGCCCTGCCGGGTGGGTGGCTGGCCGACAACTGGCTCGGCCAGCAGAGAGCGGTCTGGTACGGCTCCATTCTGATTGCGCTCGGCCACCTGTCGATTGCGCTGTCGGCGGTGATGGGGAACAACCTGTTCTTTATCGGCCTGATGTTCATTGTGCTGGGATCGGGTCTGTTCAAAACCTGTATCTCGGTGATGGTAGGGACCCTGTATAAAAAAGGCGATACGCGTCGTGACGGCGGTTTCTCGCTCTTTTATATGGGCATCAACATGGGGTCATTTATCGCGCCACTGATTTCCGGCTGGCTGATTAAATCCCATGGCTGGCACTGGGGCTTCGGCATCGGTGGTATCGGGATGCTGGTTGCCCTGGTGATCTTCCGTCTCTTCGCCGTGCCATCAATGAAACGCTATGACCGCGAAGTGGGGCTCGACTCCACCTGGAACAGCCCGGTGGCGAAGAAAAATGGCGTAGGGGCCTGGCTGGTGGCGCTGGCGGTGGGTGTGGCGATTGTCGTTGCGCTGATTGCTCAGGGCGTGATTGTGATTAATCCGGTCGCGGTCGCCAGCGCGCTGGTCTACGTGATTGCCGCCTCGGTAGCGCTGTACTTCATCTGGCTGTTCGTCTTTGCCGGTCTCAATCGCAAAGAGCGTGCCCGCCTGCTGGTCTGCTTCATTCTGCTGATTTCGGCGGCCTTCTTCTGGTCTGCGTTTGAACAGAAACCTACCTCGTTCAACCTGTTCGCCAATGACTATACGAATCGTATGATCGGCGACTTTGAAATTCCGGCGGTATGGTTCCAGTCTATTAATGCTCTGTTCATTATTTTGCTGGCACCGGTCTTTAGCTGGGCGTGGCCGAAGATGGCGAGCATGAACATTCGTCCGGGCAGCATCACCAAATTTGTCATCGGTATTCTCTGCGCAGCGGCAGGTTTTAGCCTGATGATGCTGGCGGCACAGAACGTGCTGCAAAATGGCGGGGCAGGCGTATCGCCGTTCTGGCTGGTGGGCAGTATCCTGATGCTGACCCTGGGTGAGCTGTGTCTGAGTCCGATTGGCCTGGCAACCATGACGTTGCTGGCCCCAGAAAGAATGCGTGGCCAGATGATGGGCCTGTGGTTCTGTGCCAGTGCGCTGGGCAACCTGGCGGCGGGCCTGATTGGTGGCCACGTTAAGGCCGACCAGCTGGATATGCTGCCGGATCTCTTTGCACGCTGCTCCATTGCCTTGCTGATCTGTGCTGCCGTACTGATCGTCCTCATTGTTCCGGTCCGCCGCATGCTGGAAAATGCGCAGACGAAAAGTGAGGAAAAACCGGTAACCACCGCCTGATGGCAGGGTTATAACCAGACAAAACCGGCGCCTTGTACGCCGGTTTTTTTATATTGAGCGAGGCAGAATATGAATGTCGGCTTTATCGGCCTGGGGGCGGTGGTGGAAACGGCTTATCTCCCTGCGCTACGACAGACGGGGGCAAACTGTTACGGCTTTGACCTTCGCCCAGACCGCCAGCCTGAGGGGATCATTCGCTGTCCCACGCTGTCGACGCTCCTGGACTCCCCGCTGGAAACGCTGTTTATTACCACCTCTTCGCTCCATCACCTTGAGGTACTCGAGCAGGCCCTGGCTTCCCCGGTCCCCCGTATCGTGGTGGAAAAACCGATTATTGCGACCCTCGCTCAGGCCACCCGGTTAAACGGGCTGTTGAAAGATTGCCGGGTCGCCCGCCGGGTGCTGGCCCTCGATCACTGGATGGCGCGAACCGGTGCGCTGCAGCTGGCGCTGGGGCAACTGGATCCCCGCTGGCAGCCGCAGGGTGAAGCACGCCCAATGCGCGCCATTTCCGGCGTTGCAGATATCGTCAAAATAGAGGGCTTTTTGCTGGAACCCAGCGGTTTTAATGAGGCAGGGGAACCTGTCGCCCTTAACTTTGCTACTGGGGAGCCTGATCCACGTACGTTGCACCATCCGGACGGCGTAATTTTGGATATTGGCACCCACGTACTGGCAATGATGCGGGAAACGGTTTGCTATCTCGGGGGAAATAACGACATGGCGCTGCAGGTGATCTCCGCCAGGGATCGGCTGGGGCGCGATATCGAGAGAGGCGATCTGCGCACGGCAGAAGGTGAAGCGCATTTAGAAGGGCATCTGAGCGGTATTCCGGTGGCTGTCTGGCTTAATAAATATGCCGGGCCTCAGGGCGGACAAAAAGGGCTGCGGCTGCATCTTCGCGATGGCCGCATTATCAGCCACGACAGGCGAGGCCAGCAGGATGTGCTAACGCTCACCGAAGGTGAACATCTCCAGCGCTGGGCGCGGACCGGTACGCTCTATGAACACTGCCTCGCAGAACAGATCCTTGGGGAGGCGAGCCTGTTTTCCCGCGCGCCGGATGAGGTGCGCCACATCACCCGACGGCGACTGGACGAAGTCACACTGCTCCTGAATTTACAGCAGCGGCTGCGTGGCCCCCACTGACCGCGCTGTGGTAAAATCAGCCCATGCTGAACCCCTTTTAAGGAGTCACAATGCCTGTTACCTGCCCGGATTGTCATGCAGAATTAACCCCGCAAAATGGCCTGGCGCACTGTGCGGCCTGTAACAAAGAGATTGCGCTGCAAGCCCTTTGCCCGGAGTGCCATCAGCCTTTGCAGGTCTTAAAAGCTTGCGGCGCAGTAGATTATTTTTGCCAGAATGGCCACGGTCTGATCTCGAAAAAGCGCGTGGAGTTTGTTCTGCCAGAGGCTTAATCGCAAACGCAACCTTCGCCTTTCAACCACAAATCCACCAGCGACGGCGGCGCTTCCTGTTCGGGTACCAGCAAGATGACATCCGTATATTGCGCCTGATTGTGCCGGGTCCAGACGATCTGAATACGAAAGTAGCGCTGATCGCCCTGGCCTGGCGACGCAGGCTGGCCGGGCGGTTGGCCCAGCTCCAGCGCCTGGTCCAGAATCTCTACCACTTTTTGGCGCTGTTGCGCATTCAATGAAGAGAGCGCGATTCTGCGCAGGCCGCTTAACTTTGGAATAAAGGCGACGCCGCCTTCACGCGCCAGTTCAACGACAGCGTCTTCAGTCAATTCCGGAATCTGCATTTACAGCACCCCTGTGGTTTTCCAGGCCGCCTCGATTGCTGCTGCCACTGCGCTGCCGGACCGTTTGCCCCCGTGGTTGATTGTCAATCGGGCGAAAGTCGCGAAATCGGCATCCTGCGGGAGGGCCCGGTCGCAAACCGTATCATACCAGGCATATCCGGCCTGCTCCCATGCATAGCCCCCCAGCGCGGTCGCGGCGAGATAGAATGCGCGATTAGGTATCCCGGAGTTAATATGCACGCCCCCGTTATCCTCACGGGTTTTCAGGAAATCATTCATATGGCCCGGCTGCGGATCTTTACCCAGCAGAGGGTCGTCATAGGCGCTACCGGGCTCCTTCATGGAGCGTAGCCCTTTCCCGTTAATTCCGGATGCCAGCAACCCTTCACCAATGAGCCAGTCGGCTTCCTGGGCGGTCTGTTTAAGATGATATTGCTTAACCAGCGAGCCAAAGACATCTGAAAGCGATTCGTTCAGCGCGCCGGATTGTTCGTAATAAATTAATCCCGCTTCGGTTTCGGTCACGCCGTGACTCAGTTCATGGGCCACCACGTCGATGGCGATGGTAAAGCGGTTAAATATTTCGCCGTCGCCGTCGCCGAACACCATCTGCTCGCCATTCCAGAAAGCATTTTGATATTCCCGGCCATAATGTACGGTGCCGGTCAATATTAGCCCCTTACCATCCAGCGAATCGCGCTGATAGTTTTCCCAGAAAAAGTCATGCGTGACGCCGAGGTAATCATAGGCCTCATCCACCGCGATATCGCCGGTTGAGGGTTGTCCTTCATAGCGAACCTGCGTTCCCGGTAGCTCCTGCAGATTTCGGGCATCGTAGATATCACGCTCCAGCTGACCGGCATTGTTGACGTGCGGGGCGGCGGGTTTGCCGGGCATATGGGCCATTAAGGTCTGCACGTGGGTTAATGTCTGGCGAGCACACTGCTGCTGTAATTCAGAGCCGCGATCGATGATGCGGCGCAAGATGTAGGGGGGAATAACGCTATAAGGCTGGGTCATGCTGCTCTCCTGTTTTCTGGCAATGCCGAAAAAAGAACCAGTGTAAGTGTAAGCCATCGACACGGGGATGGGCATAAGTCGGACAAATCGCGCAGCGTAAAACTGGCACTCTGCTGGTTCAGGGATTAGGTTTTAGCGGGGTACATAACGAGGATCTGAATGAAAAAAAGCATGGCATTCGCCTTCAGCGGTTTTGTCTTGATCGCCGTGACCTATGGGATGGCAAGGTTTTCATGGGGCATTATGCTGCCCGATATAAAACAGGCCATCCCGCTCTCTGTGGAAACCGCCGGTCTGATTGCCGCCTGTAGCTACGCGGCATACTGCCTGTCGGTATTATTTGCGTCGTTGTTAACCAACCGATTCGGTGCCCGGTTCACGGCGTCGCTCGCGGCCATCACCGCGGCCGTCGGGCTGCTGATTCTGGCCGTTTCACCTTCGCCGCTCTGTCTGGCCATCGGACTGTTTATTGCGGGACTGAGCTCAGGCCTGGCGTCCCCCTCGTTGGCCGGCGCGGTCAGCGCGGTAATACCGCCTGAGCGTAACACGCAAGTGAACACGGTCATCAATGCGGGTACCAGCGGAGGGATCATCCTCTCGGTACCGATACTGTTTTTTCTGCCGGGAGGGTGGCGATTCGCCTGTGTCGCCTTTGCGCTGCTGGCTCTGCTCTGCCTGATCCCTGTCTGGCGCTTTCTCCCTGCGGGTAAAGCCCCCCAGGCTGCGGTGCAACAGGGGTGGCGGGCCCAGCTGGCTAAACCGGCGATGCTGCGATTATTACTGATCGCGTTTGTCAGCGGTATCGCCAGCGCGGCATGGTGGAGTTTTGGTCCGGAGCTGCTTCAACGTCATACCGGGCTGGAGAGCGGCACCACGAATATTCTTTGGCTGATCAGCGGGGGAGCGGGTATTGCGGCGGTATTAACCGCTAGCGTAGCTCAGCGCACAGGGATGCGGGTGGTCTACCGGGGATCGCAAGTTTTTATGGCGGTTTCGCTTATTCTGCTCGCCCTGATCCACGGCTTTAGCGGGTGGCTGATACCCGCCGTGGCATTGAACGGGGCAGGCTATGTGATCCTCTCCGGCGTGCTATTAGTTCAGGGGGCGGCGATTGCCGCCTCTGCACCTGCGATGGGGGTGAGTCTGGCCTTTTTAATGCTGGCGGTCGGGCAGATTGTCGGGGCGATTGTCTTCGGGCAGCTGTATGGAGCGATAGGCGCGGCTGGCGCGCTGATGACCTTTTCTGCCTTATCCTGGCTGATGCTTTGCGTCACGCCGGGGGGCGATACGCCTACAGATTAGGGCTGTTTTTTTCGGGTCCGAGTTTTTTTCGCGGCCGTCACGCCTTTCACTTCACTCTCGACCCAGCCGTCTGACAGGCGGGTCGTCAGCACATCGCCGGCTTTGACTTGTTTGGTCTGTTTAAGCACTTTGCCATCGGTCGCGGTGGTGACGCTATAACCGCGTGCCAGGGTAGAGAGGGGGCTGACCGCCTCCAGATGGGTAACCGCGTTGCCAAAGCGTTCGCGCGTGCTGCTGAGCCGCGCACGCAGGTTCTCGGCCAGCCGATACTCAAGCTGCTGAATGCGGGTTTGCGCACGGTAGATTTTCGGCTGCGGATTTTGCTGGTTCAGGCGCTGGGCCACGCGTTGCTGACGCAAGGTCGCACGTTTGAGCTGGCCCTCCAGCGCAACGTTCATGCGCTGGCGCAGACGTTCCAGCACGGTTTGCTGACGCGCAAGGCGCAGTTGAGGGTGCTGCTGGTGCAGGCGATGCTGGAGCTGGGTAAAGCGACGCGTACGTTCTGCGAGGAAGTAATCCATCGCCATCTCCAGGCGTTGCTGCCCGTTCTGAAGCTGTCGTAGCAGCTCCAGCTGATTGCGGCTCACCACTTCGGCCGCGGCGGACGGCGTCGGGGCGCGTAAATCCGCCACGAAATCGGCGATGGTGACGTCTGTTTCATGGCCGACAGCGCTGACTACCGGGATGGTGCTGGCAAAGATGGCCCGTGCTACGCGCTCGTCGTTAAAGCTCCACAGATCCTCCAGCGAACCGCCACCGCGCCCGACAATTAACACATCACACTCACGGCGCGCATTCGCCAGCTCAATGGCGCGCACGATCTGGCCTGGGGCATCATCCCCCTGAACCGAGGTGGGGTAGATGATGACGGGCAGGGAGGGATCGCGACGCTTCAGAACGTGGAGAATATCGTGCAAGGCCGCACCGGTTTTCGAGGTAACTACGCCAACGCAGTGAGCCGGAGCGGGCAGAAGTTGTTTATATTGCTGATCGAACAACCCCTCTGCAGAGAGTTTCGCTTTTAGCTGTTCATATTTTTGCTGCAACAGCCCTTCGCCCGCAGGCTGCATGCTCTCGACGATGATTTGATAATCACCGCGTGGTTCATACAGCGTAATATTGGCGCGTACCAGAACCTGCTGGCCATGCTGAGGACGGAACGTGACGCGACGGTTGCTGTTGCGGAACATTGCACAGCGCACCTGAGCGGTGTCGTCTTTTAGCGTGAAGTACCAGTGGCCGGAAGAGGGCTGGGTAAAGTTAGAGATCTCACCGCTGATCCAGACTTGCCCCATTTCCTGCTCAAGCAGCAAACGCACCGTCTGGTTAAGGCGGCTGACCGTAAAAATTGAGGGGGATTGAGAGGATAACATGTGAGCGGGATCAAATTCTAAATCAGCAAGTTATTCAGTCGATAGTAACCTGCTGAGAGGCGATCGCAAGCTTTTTTCTAAAAAAGTGTAGATGCAATCGGTTACGCTCTGTATAATGCCACGGCAATATTTAACCACCCAGGTCAGAGATATTGCCCATGCTACGTATCGCTAAAGAAGCACTGACGTTTGACGACGTCCTCCTCGTTCCCGCTCACTCCACCGTTCTGCCGAATACTGCCGACCTCAGCACGCAGTTAACCAAAACCATTCGCCTGAACATTCCTATGCTCTCCGCGGCAATGGACACCGTGACTGAAGCGCGCCTGGCTATTGCCCTGGCTCAGGAAGGCGGCATTGGCTTTATTCATAAAAACATGTCTATCGAGCGTCAGGCAGAAGAAGTTCGCCGCGTGAAGAAACATGAATCTGGCATCGTTACCGACCCGCAAACTGTTTTGCCAACCACCACGCTGCACGAAGTTAAAGCGCTGACCGAGCGTAACGGCTTTGCAGGCTACCCGGTTGTCACCTCCGATAACGAACTGGTGGGTATTATCACTGGCCGCGACGTCCGCTTCGTCACCGACCTGAACCAGCCGGTTAGCGTTTATATGACTCCGAAAGAGCGTCTGGTTACCGTGCGTGAAGGTGAATCCCGCGAAGTGGTCTTTGCGAAGATGCACGAAAAACGCGTTGAGAAAGCGCTGGTGGTGGATGATAGCTTCCATCTGCGCGGCATGATCACCGTAAAAGATTTCCAGAAAGCAGAACGTAAACCGAACGCCTGTAAAGACGAGCATGGACGTCTGCGCGTCGGTGCTGCGGTTGGCGCAGGTGCGGGCAACGAAGAGCGCGTTGATGCGCTGGTTGCCGCAGGCGTTGACGTGCTGCTGATTGACTCCTCTCATGGCCACTCCGAAGGCGTGCTGCAACGTATTCGTGAAACCCGTGCAAAATACCCGGATCTGCAGATTATTGGCGGTAACGTCGCGACTGGCGCAGGCGCTCGCGCCCTGGCGGAAGCTGGTTGCAGCGCGGTGAAAGTGGGTATCGGCCCAGGCTCCATCTGTACGACCCGTATCGTCACCGGCGTGGGCGTTCCACAAATCACCGCCGTTTCCGACGCGGTTGAAGCGCTGGAAGGCACGGGTATCCCGGTTATCGCTGATGGCGGTATCCGCTTCTCCGGCGACATCGCCAAAGCGATTGCGGCCGGTGCGGCAGCGGTAATGGTTGGCTCCATGCTGGCCGGTACCGAAGAGTCTCCGGGTGAAATCGAGCTGTTCCAGGGCCGTTCTTACAAATCCTACCGTGGGATGGGCTCTCTGGGCGCGATGTCTAAAGGCTCCTCTGACCGTTACTTCCAGACCGATAACGCGGCAGACAAACTGGTGCCGGAAGGTATCGAAGGCCGCGTAGCCTATAAAGGCTACCTGAAAGAGATCATTCACCAGCAGATGGGCGGCCTGCGCTCCTGTATGGGTCTGACCGGCTGTGGTACTATCGACCTGCTGCGTACTAAAGCGGAATTTGTGCGTATCAGCGGTGCGGGTATTCAGGAAAGTCACGTCCATGACGTGACCATCACCAAAGAGTCCCCGAACTACCGTATGGGCTCCTGATAAGTTTCCACGCCCGGCTATATGCCGGGCGATTTTGTTTCACTTGCCTCGGAATTAGCGTCAATGACGGAAAACATTCATAAACATCGCATTCTTATCCTCGATTTCGGTTCTCAGTACACGCAGCTGGTGGCACGTCGCGTCCGTGAGCTGGGCGTTTACTGTGAGCTGTGGGCATGGGATGTCACGGAAGCACAGATTCGCGAGTTCAACCCAAGCGGCATCATCTTGTCTGGCGGCCCGGAAAGCACCACCGAAGAGAACAGTCCACGCGCACCGCAGTACGTGTTTGAAGCGGGCGTGCCGGTCTTCGGCGTCTGCTACGGCATGCAGACCATGGCAATGCAGCTGGGCGGCCAAGTAGAAGGCTCTACTGAACGTGAGTTTGGCTATGCGCAGGTAGAAGTGGTGAGCGATAGCGCACTGGTGCGCGGTATCGAAGACTCCCTGACCGCAGACGGCAAACCGCTGCTGGACGTGTGGATGAGCCACGGCGACAAAGTCACCGCTATCCCGTCGGACTTCGTGACCGTAGCCAGCACCGAAAGCTGCCCGTTCGCGATTATGGCGAACGAAGAAAAACGCTTCTACGGCGTGCAGTTCCACCCGGAAGTGACTCACACCCGTCAGGGTATGCGCATGCTGGAGCGCTTCGTGCGTGACATCTGCCAGTGTGAAGCCCTCTGGACCCCGGCAAAAATCATCGACGACGCCGTGGAGCGTATCCGCCAGCAGGTTGGCGATGACAAAGTGATTCTTGGCCTCTCCGGCGGCGTGGACTCCTCCGTGACCGCGATGCTGCTGCACCGCGCTATTGGCAAAAACCTGACCTGTGTGTTCGTGGACAACGGTCTGCTGCGCCTCAACGAAGCTCAGCAGGTGCTGGACATGTTCGGCGACCACTTCGGTCTGAACATCGTTCACGTGGAAGGCGAGAAGCGCTTCCTGGACGCGCTGGCCGGTGAAAACGATCCGGAAGCGAAACGTAAAATCATCGGTCGCGTGTTTGTCGAAGTGTTCGACGAAGAGGCGCTGAAGCTGGAAGACGTGAAATGGCTGGCGCAGGGTACCATCTACCCTGACGTAATCGAGTCTGCGGCCTCTGCCACCGGTAAAGCACACGTCATCAAATCTCACCACAACGTGGGCGGCCTGCCGAAAGAGATGAAGATGGGCCTGGTTGAACCGCTGCGTGAGCTGTTTAAAGACGAAGTGCGTAAGATCGGCCTGGAGCTGGGTCTGCCGTACGACATGCTTTACCGTCACCCGTTCCCGGGGCCAGGTCTCGGCGTGCGCGTGCTGGGCGAAGTGAAGAAAGAGTACTGCGACCTGCTGCGCCGTGCCGATGCGATCTTCATTGAAGAGCTGCACAAAGCCGACCTGTATAACAAAGTGAGCCAGGCGTTCACCGTGTTCCTGCCGGTTCGCTCCGTCGGCGTAATGGGCGATGGCCGTAAATACGACTGGGTTGTCTCCCTGCGTGCGGTGGAAACCATCGACTTCATGACCGCACACTGGGCGCATCTACCGTATGATTTCCTGGGTCGCGTCTCTAACCGCATCATCAATGAAGTGAACGGTATCTCCCGCGTAGTGTATGACATCAGCGGTAAGCCACCGGCAACGATCGAGTGGGAATGATGTATAGCTAGTTCATAGCGCATCATATCTATTCAGACTCATCACTAACCCTCTGTAAATGCAGAGGGTTTTTGTTTATATCTACTCATATCTATTCACTCTACACCACATTTTTCGACGGTACACGTGACGGTATTATCCGAAAGGTATAATCTCATACCGTTAAAAACATGGACGCATTATGGGTGAATTGTGCTTAACGATACCAAACTGAAAAACCTCAAGCCGCAGGAGGAACTGTATAAGGTTTCCGATCGTGACGGGCTGTATGTTGCCGTGCTCACGTCAGGCTCTGTCTCGTTCCGCTACGACTACCGCATTAACAACCGCCGGGAGACGCTAGTGATCGGCCAGTACGGTCGTGACGGTATCAGCCTGGCAGAAGCACGCGAGGAACTCATTGCCGCCAAAAACTGCTGAAGTCAGGTCAATCGCCGGCGGCGGCTAAACGTGACGGTATTAAAAAGATTCGCGGGGCCGAGACATTCGCGGTACATACCGACTCCTACATGAACTACGTCACCCTGGCAGACAGTACCCGTGCGATGAAGCAGTCGGTTATCGATCGGGATATCCTCCCGGTGCTTGGCAACAAAATTATGGCTGAGATAACCACGGGAATGGTGAGCGACCTTTGCGATAAAATTGTCGGTAGAGGTGGGCGATCTACCGCTGTACAGGCCAGAGAGATAATCAGCAGCATCTACCGTTATGCCAATGACCGAGGACATGGACTTTTTAATCCGGCGGCTGATATTAAACCTTCTTCGATCGGCATCTTCTTTCGAGGACTGAACAGCTTTAGTGCGATGGGGACGTTAAAAATGGCTCTGAAGCTAGTGCTGCTGACCCTTGTACGTAAGAGTGAGTTCACCGTTGCCACATGGCCTAAGGTGAATTTCCAGAAATCAACCTTGAGGATGCCTGCTGACAGGATGAAAGCTGGGCGGGAGCATGTCATCTACCTGTCGAGGCAGGCTCATGATCTGCTGGTAGGCCTGCAGATGTGCGCCTGCAGTAGCGAATACCTTGTTCCTGGGCGCTACAACTTTCGCAAACTATTATCAAACGCCGCGCTTAACTCGCTCATAGACAGGACTGTGGATGCCATCAACAAGGATGGAGAAAAGATCAGGCTTTCACCGTGCACGACCTGCGCCGGACGGCCAGCACCCTGCTTCATGAAGCCGGTTATCCATCTGACTGGATAGAGAAGGCTTTAGCCCACGAACAGCGAGGAGTACGCGCCGTTTATAACAGGGCTGAGTATGCCAATGGCCGTACTTTTATGTTGCAGCAATGGGCAAATATGGTAGACGCATGGATAGCAGGAGAACATGCCGATTTGGCTCAGTTCCCCCATGAGAAGTTTAATGATTGGGTATTGAGCGACGATTAAGCGGCCTACACTTTTGCAATATCAACCGCTCAGCCAGTAAGGAGTTGCACCGCCGGGGCGATACTTTGGTTACCCCAGTGATCCCAGCCTGGCGCGCCGCAGCGGCTGAACAATTCGATGCGCGGGATATCGCCGTACAGCATCTCCAGGCGGTAGCGAACTTCCCAAGACTTTTCACTATGGGAACCGAGAGGGCTGTATACCACCTGTTTGATGCCAGCGCTCAGCCGTTCAAGCCCATTGCCGCAGGCGGCGATCAGTAGATCCTCTGTGTTCGCTCTGGTGTGGTTGCCACCATTCATGCGCTTCTCGGCGTTCAGCAGATCGAGGAAGTCGTAAAAATCAGCTACCTTACCCTCAGCCAGCGCTTTGTTGATGCGTCCCTCTGCCAGTTGGTTCAGCTTCACCCAGGTGAATCCCTTCATGGTGCGCACGGTAAAGCCCCACGCCTCAGCCAGTTCGATAGCCTCCTGGTTGTGTGTGCCGGTGTACCACATCGCCAGCACGGCGTTTTCAGCGGCCTGTTCCCAGACAGGCAGGCGCTTAATATCGATCAGCTTCACGGTGCCGTAGTGGTTCTCTGCCGCTCCGTTGCTGATAGCGTTGCCGTAAGACCACGGTGTATCGGCGTAGATTAGTGAGTATTTGCCGGTCATGCTGCACCGCCTTCTGCTTTTTCTTCTTCAACAGCCATGGCTTCGAGCTTATTAAAGAACAAACCCTGCAGGGCAGTGTACTCCGCATCGGTGGCGGCCGAAATCGGAACGAACCGGATTCCGCTTTGTGCCAGCATGTTTGCAGCCTCAAGGCACTTTCTTAATTCAACAGGCGATGCTCTGTTCATGCTGCCACCTTCTGTTTGTTCATCAGCTCAGCCAGGCGCTGCGCCTTCAATGGGTTTCTGATAACGTCGCCGCTTGGTGCTACCCATCCACGGCGATTGATTGAATAGGGCAACGTCACGCTGCCCACGGTTATTCCGTCATGCGGGTTAGTCATACACCACTCCGCGGCATCCGATCCCGCTGTAGTCCAGGTGCGGATTACGGTTGCCTTTGGTGATGCACTGCTGGCGGCGTACCGCGATTCGCGCGCGTTCGACTTCACCGGTGGCGGCATCCAGGCACTGAAGCCACAGGCGTGCAGCAATACGGTAATGCCCCCGGCGCTCGCGTTCGATTGCCGGCTTTCAATCTCCATCGCCTCAGGAGTTATTGCCACTTCTCTGCGAGGGCTGCGCTGGGAAACCTTGTTCAGGTGATACTTTTCAAGTCGGGTTAATTTTCTCATTTGATCCAACCTTCTCTAAATATTACCGCCAGCAACCACAGCCAGGCGGGTATTGCGCTCAGGTACCAGTACCATCCTGACCATTTACCGATATGCCGTTTAAGCGCCGTCATGCGGCGCTGCTCACCAGACGATAGACGCGCTGACTAACTGGCGGCTTTTTTCCGGTGAAAGCCGTAGGGCTCGCAGCCTTGCGCTGGTCGAGCCAACCTTCAATCTCGCTTTTATCCCACGCACAGCGGCGGTCAGTGATCCAGAAGCGAGCCGGGAATTCGCCAGCCTGTTCCAGGCGGTCAATCGTGCTCCATGACAGTGGCACCACCGCCAAGAGTTGCTTCTTACCAAATGCACCTTTCATAAGTACCTCTCTTGGATGCAGTTGTGGCGCCGTGGCGCCACGGTGGTGATTACATAGGGACTTCGTTCAGCTCATCGCGGCAGATGCTGTAAACGTCAGTTGCTTTATCAAGCCGGTCATCATCGTTAGCGAGTTTTTTGGCAGCGTATTTGTATGCGTTGTCCAGGTTCTTCTGCGTGTTGTAGTTCATCGCCGCATCAGTGAAAGCGCTCAGGATTTCATCTGGATCGCGGTCGTCGCTGTGCTTAGGTTTTTCTTCAGCCGGCTGCTGTGGCTGCGTATTGATCAGCTTGTCCATGCCAGATGCAGTAGCAGGTGCTGGAGTAATGTCACGTTCTACGCGCGGTGTCGTCTCCTGCAATTCGTCAGGGGTGTACACGCCAAGCAGAACATCAGGAGCATGCAGGCGCGCCCAGCGCTTAACGCACAGGTAGGCAAGCTGCTGGCGTGCATCCTGACCCCACAGCGGGGAGTTGCGCACTCCTGCCTGCGCCATGCTGATAGTCAGTTCTCGTGGTTCGCTTTCGCCCTTCAGCGTTGCAGAAACTGTCACAGTCAATGACGGTGATTTGTCGTCTTTTCCGCTCACCTTCGACCAGTCACCATCCCAGCGATAATTGAGGCGGGTGGACAGCAGATTGGAGGATGAAACCACCGCGTTTACCAGCTGCGCCTCATAACCCAGCGTGCCGTTCACCATATGCGTTTTCTGCGCCACGGCGAACGGATTCATACCCCACTGGGAGGCCTGCATTGTTACTGCCAGGCAGTCAGCAGGCTTTCCAGCCAGGTGCGCTGGAACCGTTGCTTTGCTGTCTGCCATCAAGGTGGCAAAGCGGACCAGACGAACCATGCCTTCCGGGCTTAAGATTGCCGCAGCGGTGCCAACGGTGGCGCCAGGCTGCGATGTGCTTGCAATGTCGTTGCTCATATGTACATATCCTTTTTGCGTGCCCACTCAGGGCGTATAATAATTTCGAATCCACCCCATTCGCCTGATTCGCGGCACTGGTGGTAGGTGTTCAGATCCCGGCGGAACAGTGCGTGCCCGGCATCAACGTCCTGCGCATCCAGCTCGAACACGCGCAACGGGTAGCGGCCACAGTCAATGGTTTCGCTCACCGCCAGGAAGAAGAATCCGTGTGGCTTTCCGGTGGTCTGCTGGGCCCTTTTCGGTACATCGAGTCCTGCACGTGGTACCGGAATTCCTCGATGTGTCGTGCAAACCGTTCCATGTCTGCAACTTTCTTCACGTCCAGGATCACCGGATGGTTCTTCAGTTGCTTATCCGGGCGAGTGCGGCACAGCTCGCCAGTCTCTGGATCCACCCAATAGTTCGATGCCTCGCAGAAACCTCTGCCTCAAGAAGGCCAGCGCGCCGCCGGGTGAGCCATCGCGCTGTCGCGCATCAGTTGCAGCTTCTGTCCCTGTTCGGCATCCATCACGGTCATGCCCATATCCAGCGCCTTCAGCTTCTCGGTATCGAACGGCGCTGATTTCTGCCGCTGCAACAGGGCCGGGCTCAACGCCACCATATCCTGCTGAGACTTACTCACCCCGTCTCCGGCGTGGTAGTCCTCGTTTGGAATGTCGAAATAGATGCCTGGTGTCATATCTTTCCCCTGCAATACTCATTTATGACGTTGCTGTTTGTTCCATCAAAGAAGCAGACCAGCCGACGTTTAACTACAATCCACTCACGGCTCTCGAGTTCTAAAAAAAATTTTTGCACCCTGTGCTTTTTCATCCCTAGAACCTCTGCCATATCCCGGTAACTCATTCCTCCTTGCATCAGCAGATTAAATAGCGATGGTTTCATACCGCGTCCCTGCCACTGTCTATCTGGTCAGCTAGGTCCATTCATGCAATGACCGCCGTTAATTCGCGCTTAAAGCTGTCCATCAGCTCTTCGTACTCTTCGCTTTCACGGGCAGCCTGAAGAACATCGGCCCGGACTCCACAGCGGATCAGCGTACGCTCGAAAGAGTCATCCATGTCAGCGCCGTTTGTTGCTTCGATCAGCTCAACATGGCGATCGTAAAGTTGCGCGCTGAGTGCGTAATTGCGTTCAAAATTGACCATGATTTTTTTAAGCTTTGTTACCTGACTGATGTTCACTTAAACACCCCCATATCCATTTCAGTTTTAACCGCCATCTTGGTGACAAACGCCCAGTTGATGGTCTCATGCAGAGTGCGGCACTTGGTGCTCATGACTCCGCACGTCGTAACGCAGTACCAACCGTTAATGATTTTCCACTGTATAAATCGTTACCTCAGCGTTACCGCTTAGGTAATAATTATCCTTATATGGTTTTTGGTTAATAGATATGAATGCTAAAAATTACCTTAGAGGTGATTTTTAGGGCAATAAAAAAGCCGCTCAGTGGCGGCTAATTATTTGATTGATATGTGATTATTGTTTGCTTTTGTCGTTCTGAGAGAGAACAAATTCAATGTAACTTTCGATCTTATCTTTTTCACTCTCAGGTAATTCTGAGTACCTTTTGCGATCGTACGTGATGGTGCCAGGGTCGCGCGGGTGTACCAGCAATTCATACCCCTGGCGCCCGAATGCGGCGGCCAGGCTTTCGAGCGTGGCGATCGATACACTGACCTCGTTGTTGAGCATGCGGTTAATGGTGGACTGGGCCACGCCTGACGCCTTGAACAGCTTACCCTGGGAGGAAAGGTTCTCGCTTTCACGCATCCAGCGCTCCAGATTGTGAGCTGCCAGCATGCCGATATCGCTCGGGCCGATCGGGGAATAACCTTCATGAGAAAGGGAGTGGTCTATGTCCAGCCAGTTACGCGGCTTGTTGGCGGCGGTCTCAATCTTGCGCGCTACCTGATCACCGACAACCTTTTTACCAAGCACCCAGCGGTTAACCAGGTTCGCCTGGGTATTCATTCTTTCCGCCAGGCGCGTCTGCACGCCGTTAAATTCACGGTCGATCAGGTCACTTAGATTTCGAATGCGGATTTCCTGAATACTTTTCATGCTGTAGTAAATAGCTCCATATATGAATCATTTAGGGATCCAATTAAAAGCGATATTACCTGTCAGGTAAATGCACCTCACAGGTAACAAACCTTCATTTTTATTACCTGGTGGGTGAATATTTGTTATCTGAAATTAATATCAGGCAATAGCTATGAGCGAGACAGAAAAATTTGATTTCAAAAAGCAGTGGTTGGCACTCACTTCTGATGAGCGAATGCCTTTGCAGTCGAGGCTGGAACGACGAGCCATTATATTCAGACCCACCTGACAGGCCGAAGAAAACTACCCAGTAAAGTGTTGATGGACAAGCTATTTAAGGCGTGAAAAATGCGCGAATGGGTTAAAAATAAACTAGAGATGGTTATCTTCTTTTACTCCTGAACCACCATCAGAAACCCCATCAGGCCGCCTTCTGCCGGTCTTTTCATATCTACTCGCACTTCTTGAGTGATTATTATCCATATATGGTTGATCTTTTTCGCGCGTGGCTGAAAATCATCGTAACCATAACCATAACCATAACCATAACCATAACCATAACCATAACCATAACCAT
>ERZ773187.1399-NODE-1399-length-18638-cov-3.897595_pt1 | contig 18638 bp, 18 predicted proteins | sample MGYA00511242_ERZ773187 | MGnify/ENA primary metagenome ERZ773187 (study PRJEB29015, sample SAMEA2737744) | human gut metagenome | biome: human gut; feature: human-associated habitat; material: faeces | place: China | collected 2012 ... | reverse complement strand
CTGCCTTTGTGGGTTCGCTTGGTGGTGGAAAATCATTCTGTAATAACCTGCTGGTGTATTATTCCGTCCTGTTCGGGGGACAGGCAGTTATCCTAGACCCGAAAAGTGAGCGTGGAAACTGGAAAGAAACACTGCCGGAGATTGCAGAGGAAATCAACATTGTAAATCTTACCAGCGACAAGGAAAATGCAGGGCTTCTTGACCCGTTTGTAATTATGAAAGATAAAGAGGACGGAGCTACACTGGCAAAAGAAATTTTAACATTTTTAACAGGTATCTCAACCCGTGATGGAGACAAGTTCCCTGTGCTTATCAGTGCAATCAGCAAAGTATCAGAAAGTGAACAAAGAGGATTGCTAAATGTTATCACAGAATTACGGAAAGAAAATACGCCTATTGCAAACCATATCGCAAATCATATTGACAGTTTTACAAATTATGATTTTGCACACCTGCTCTTTTCAGACGGAACAGCGAAAAATACTATCAGTCTGGATAACCAGCTCAATATCATACAGGTTGCGGATTTGGTTCTGCCGGATAAAGATACTACTTTTGACGAATACACGACCATTGAATTATTATCGGTGGCAATGTTGATTGTAATATCTACCTTTGCCTTAGACTTTATCCATTCAGACCGAAGCATTTTTAAGATTGTAGACCTTGATGAAGCATGGGCGTTCTTAAATGTGGCACAGGGCGAAACCCTCTCAAATAAGCTGGTGCGTGCTGGTAGAGCCATGAATGCCGGAGTTTATTTCGTGACACAATCCTCTGGGGACGTATCGAAAGAAAGCCTAAAAAATAACATCGGTTTAAAGTTTGCGTTCCGCTCCACAGATACCAATGAAATCAAACAGACCTTAGAGTTTTTCGGACTGGACAGTGAGGACGAAAACAACCAGAAACGGTTGAGGGATTTGGAGAACGGACAATGTTTAATGCAGGATTTATACGGGCGTGTGGGTGTGGTACAGATACACCCTGTCTTTGTAGAACTGCTTCATGCCTTTGATACCAGACCGCCGATAAAAAGTGAGGTGGATTTGGAATGATGAAATCTGTCACAAAAGAAAAGGTATTCCATGTACTGAAACTGGTTCTGCTTGCCGTGACCGTCACGCTGGTACTGCTGTCCCTGCTTGGGACAGTAGCTCATGCGTCTGGACTGGTCGATGATACGGTCAATGCAGACAACCTGTATTCAAAGTATCCGCTTTCCAATTATCAGCTTGATTTTTATGTGGACAATAGCTGGTCATGGCTTCCGTGGAACTGGCTGGACGGCATTGGAAAATCGGTGCAGTACGGGCTTTACTGTATCACAAATTTTGTCTGGACAATCAGCCTGTATCTTAGCAATGCCACAGGATATGTGGTGCAACAGGCGTATAAGCTGGACTTTATCAATGACATGGCTGACAGTATCGGGAAAAGTATCCAGACACTTGCCGGAGTGACCGAAAACGGATTTTCCAGCAGTGGATTCTATGTGGGATTCCTGCTCATTATCATTCTGATTGTAGGTGTTTATATCGCCTATACAGGGCTTCTCAAACGGGAAACAAGCAAGGCACTTCACGCTGTTATCAACTTTGTGATGGTGTTCATTGTGTCTGCGTCCTTTATTGCTTATGCTCCCAACTATATCCAGAAAATCAATGATTTCAGTTCGGACATCAGCACCGCTTCTCTGGACTTGGGGACAAAAATCATGCTCCCCGATTCACAAAGCAAAGGGAAAGACAGCGTAGACCTTATCCGTGACAGCCTGTTTTCGATACAGGTAGAAAAACCGTGGCTGTTGTTACAGTTCGGGAACAGTGATACCGAAGAAATCGGGGCTGACCGTGTGGAAGCTCTGGTATCTACCAGTCCGTCAGACGAAGATGGAGAAACAAGGGAAAATGTTGTCAAAACAGAGATTGAAGATAACGACAATGACAACCTTACCATTCCACAGGTCGTCAACCGTCTGGGTATGGTGTTCTTCCTGCTCATTTTCAATCTCGGTATCACAATCTTTATCTTCCTGCTTACCGGCATGATGTTATTTTCCCAGATACTATTTATCATATATGCCATGTTTTTACCTGTCAGTTTTTTACTGTCCATGATACCGACCTATGAGAACATGGCGAAACAGGCAGTTGTCCGTGTGTTCAACGCCATTATGACAAGAGCCGGAATTACGCTGATTGTGACCGTGGCATTTTCGATTTCCAGTATGTTCTACAACATTTCCACGGACTATCCGTTCTTCATGGTGGCGTTTTTGCAGATAATCTGTTTTGCCGGAATCTACATGAAGCTCGGAGAACTAATGAGTATGTTCAGCCTTAATGCCAATGACAGCCAGCAGATAGGTCGCCGGATATTCCGTAGACCGATGGTGTTCATGCGACACAGGGCAAGACGTATGGAACACAGGATTGCAAGGGCTGTCGGTGCTGGAAGTGTTGCAGGTGCGGTGGCTGGTGCAAGTGTTGCCAGAGCCGGAAAGCCAGCAACGAACCAACCGCCAAAGAAACGGGAAAATACCTCTGCCAGCATGGGAAGCCGTGTCGGTTCTGCGGTAGGTGCTGTGATGGATACGAAAAATAAAGTCCGTGACAGTGCTTCTTCTCTGAAAGAAAATGTGAAAGACTTACCGACACAGGCTGGTTATGCTGTCCACTCTGCAAAACAGAAAGCAAAGGATAATGTATCAGACTTTAAGCGTGGCGTTGTGGAAGAAAGGGAAAACCGACAGGAACAGCGTACACAGAAACGCAACCTGCACAGGGAAAATATCTCACAGAAAAAACAGGAATTACAGAAAGCACAGGAAGCAAGACAGAATGTTCATGCGAATGGATCAGCGACAGTCGGAGCTACCAGAAGCCATGAACGCCCTGTTGCCACACCTGTTCCAAAACCTGCACAGGCAGATACGGTTGCAAAGCCGGAAAGGAAACGTCCTGCTACTTCCCCTGTGATAAAAAATGCAGAAGTCAAAGTTGGAAAAGAAACTGTCCGAACCAATATCAGACAGGAACAGCAGGTCACACCTGTTGTCAGAACGAACCAACCGAAAGTAACAGAAACCACCAACAATGCGAAAAAATCAACGGTACAGAAAACACAGGTCAATCAAAAACAAAACCGTAAAATTGTTAGGAAGCCATCAGAGAAAGGACGGAAAAAATGAGATTAAAGCGTATCCTTATCATAGGTACGATATTTCCTGTCCTTTTCTCCATCGTCCTCTTTTTCGGGATACTGATTTCCGGCGAAGATGATGACAACGCTAACAGCTATTCGGCGGTCTACTCTGGCATGAACCTGTCAGCAGATGTCCTCAAACATCAGCCGATAGTAGAAAGATACGCCAGAGAAAACGGTATCTCGGAGTATGTGAACGTCCTGCTTGCCATCATACAGGTGGAAAGTGGCGGTACGGCTACCGATGTCATGCAGTCCAGTGAAAGTCTGGGACTACCGCCAAACTCATTAAGTACGGAAGAATCCATTAAGCAGGGATGTAAATATTTTGCGTCCCTGCTTTCTTCCTGTAAAGCCAAAGGTATGAATGACATTGACGTGGTCATTCAATCTTATAACTATGGTGGTGGCTATGCAGACTATGTGGCGAAGAACGGGAAAAAGCACAGCTTCAACCTTGCAGAGAATTTCGCAAAGAATAAATCCGGCGGTATAAAAGTGACCTATACGAACCCGATAGCAGTCAGTAAAAATGGTGGCTGGCGTTATAACTACGGGAATATGTTTTATGTGGAGCTGGTCAACCAATATCTGACTGTAAAGCAGTTCAGCAACGCAACCGTACAGGCGGTTATGAATGAAGCATTGAAATATCAAGGCTGGAAATATGTCTATGGTGGCAGTAATCCGAACACCTCTTTTGACTGTTCTGGTCTTACCCAGTGGTGTTACGGAAAAGCCGGAATTAGTTTGCCACGAACCGCACAGGCACAGTATGACACAACACAGCATATTCCATTGTCACAGGCACAGGCTGGCGATTTGGTCTTTTTCCATTCCACTTACAATACCAGCGACTATGTTACTCATGTAGGAATCTATGTGGGAAACAATCAGATGTATCATGCCGGAAATCCAATCGGCTATACCGATTTGACCTCTGCCTACTGGCAACAGCATATCATTTGTGCCGGAAGAATCAAACAATAGAAAGGACTTGAAATATGTTTAAGAAGAAAGAAAAAACAGAGAAAGCACCTAAGAATAAGAAAGTGCGTACCATGAAAGTCGGGACACATAAGAAATCTGTCCTGCTGTTGTGGGCGGTGCTTTTAGCAAGCACCAGTTTTGGTGTGTATAAGAACTTTACCGCCATTGACACCCACACGGTACACGAAAAAGAAATCATTCAGCTAAGATTGAACGATACTAATGGTATTGAGAATTTCGTCAAGAACTTTGCGAAAGCCTACTACTCATGGGATACCAGCAAGGAAGCCATTGAAGCAAGGACAACGGAAATCAGTAAATACCTTACAAAAGAATTACAGGACTTGAACGCCGATACCATCCGAACCGATATACCAACCAGTGCCACTGTTACAAATGTGCTGGTCTGGAATGTAGAACAGTCTGGAACGGACAATTTTACCGTTGCCTACGAAGTAGATCAGCAGGTAAAAGAGGGAGAACAGACACAGGCAGTCACAGAAAACTATACCGTGACCGTTCATGTGGATAAGGACGGTGCAATGGTCATTACCCAAAATCCTACCCTTGCTCCGGCAGTACAAAAATCAAAGTATGAACCGAAAGCACAGGAAGCCGATGCCAGTGTCAGCTCCGATACAGTCAAGGACGCCACCGCTTTCTTGGAAACATTCTTTAAACTGTACCCTACCGCTACGGAGAAAGAACTTGCCTACTATGTCAAAGACGGTGTGCTTGCTCCTGTATCCGGCGATTATGTATTTTCAGAACTGGTAAACCCTGTCTTTACCAAAGATGGCGACAACCTCAAGGTCAGCGTGTCTGTGAAATATCTGGATAATAAGTCGAAAATGACGCAAATCTCACAGTATGAGCTTGTGCTTCATAAGGACGATAACTGGAAGATTATAGGATAAGAATAAAATCTGTGCTTAAAAGTGTAAGCACGGTTCATCTTGGTTGATATTTTGCAGTAATCTTATTAGTACATTATAATTGCCTTATGAGAGAAAAGTAGTGTGTAAAACAATTCGTTATTGTATTTTATGAAAAAAATTAAATTTATACTATCTTTTTATTGCTCTCAATCGTTATACATTATAGAACGGGATAAATATTTTGAACTTCTAATAATGAGAAAGGGGGATTTTGTGTATAATGATTTTCTACTAATTAGAAAAATGAAGCAAGGGGATGATAATGCTTTTGATTTGTTTGTCCACAAGTATTATCAAGAAATTTTAAGCTACTGTTATCATCATTGTTTCGATCAAACATATGCGGAAGATTTAACGCAGGAAACTTTTATACGTTTTTTCACAAAATTGTCCGACTATCATTATAAAGGGAAAACACTGAATTATTTATATACGATAGCAGGTAATCTGTGTAAAGATTATTTAAAGAGGACAAAAGAAACACTTCTGGAAGAAAATGCATTTGAGGAAGAAAATCAAACGGAACAAATTTTGAATAGAGTTTTGATAGAACAGATTTTAGAACAACTTCCAGATGATTCAAGAGAAGTGCTTACACTTTATTATTTTCAAGAACTAAAACTGACAGAAATTTCTGATACATTGCAAATTGGACTTCCACTGGTAAAGTATCGTTTGCAAAAAGCACGGAAACAGTTAAGGGAACTTCTCGGAAAGGAGGAATTAGATGAGTAAGAAAGAAAAGATAAAAAAATATAGGGAAAGCGTACAAGTGGAAGCCAACGAAGAAAAAATACAGGAAACAATTTATAAATCTAAAAATGCCTTTTTTATGGCAGAGCAAGAACGAATGCTTTCTTACCATGACTTTTTGTGGACACAGCTTCGTGTGATACAAAAAAGATGGTGGGTTCTTCAATTTATGATTTTAGTGGCATTATGGATTGCTTTAAGTTCTATCCATGATGAAATATATCTAAAAAGAAGTATGGGTGTAGTAGCCACACTATTTGTAATCCTTATTATTCCCGAACTATGGAAAAACAGGTCATGTGAATGTATGGAAATAGAAGCTACTTCCTATTATTCATTAAAACAAGTATATGCTACACGTATGCTGTTATTTGGTGTTACAGATATTTTTTTGATAACTGTATTTTTAGGAGTTGTTTCAGCAGGTTTACATTATGAATTGTCAGAGTTAGTAGTTCAATTTCTTTTTCCGCTTTGTGTAACTGCCTGTATCTGTTTTGGAATTTTATGCAGTAAACACTCTTTCAGTGAAACGGTTGCGATTGTTCTGTGTGTGATATGGAGTGCAGTATGGCTTTTTATTGTTTTAAATGAAAACGTATATATCATGGTTACTGTTCCCATCTGGTCAGCACTGCTGGGTGCAACAATACTTTTTATTGCTTTTGCTATATATCGTGTTTTAAAGAATTGTAATCAATATTTGGAGGTGTCATTTGATGAAATTAGAGCTTGATGGTTTAACAAAAGAATTTGGAGATTTTACGGCTGTCAATCATATAAACCTCACTATGACAAATGGTGTGTATGGTCTTTTAGGTGTAAACGGAGCAGGAAAAACAACTTTAATGAGAATGTTGTGTACTCTTTTAAAGCCAACAAGCGGAACGATATGCTGTAATGGAAAAGATATTTTTAGTATGGACAGCGAATATCGTAAACTGTTGGGGTATTTACCGCAGGATTTTGGATTTTATCCCGAATTTACAGTGGAGGATTATTTACTTTATATTGGAGCGCTAAAAGGAATACGCCCTATTGTTGCAAAAAAGCGAGTAAAAGAATTGATTGCTAAGGTTGGTCTTTCAAAAGTAGCTCATAAAAAAATGAAAAAATTATCTGGTGGTATGAAGCGCAGAGCCGGAATTGCACAGGCTATGTTGAATAATCCTAAGATTTTAATACTTGATGAACCAACAGCAGGACTTGACCCAAATGAAAGAATTAGGTTTCGCAATTTGATTAGTGAGCTTTCAGAAGACAGGCTGGTGTTATTATCGACACATATCGTTTCGGATATTGAGTATATTGCGAATGAAATCTGGTTGATGAAAGACGGAGAAATTCTGCACAAAGGAAGCATAGATGAATTGATAAATTCTATGACAGAAGCGGTATGGGAATGCCTTGTACCGAAAAATAAGGTGTCTGATTTCATGGAAAAATATAAAATTTCCAATATGAAATCAGAAATAAATCAAGTTATGCTACGAATTATTTCTCACGAAAAACCGGTTGGAAATGCAGTGCGTGTAGAAGCGTCACTGGAAGATGTATTTTTATATTATTTTGGAGAGAAAGCAGGTGATGAAAATGCTACGCTATGAAATCAAAAAAGTGTTTTCTAAATCAAAAAATAGAATTGCTGTTATCGTATTATTCGTAATACTGGTGATAACAAGTATTTTAACGATTAACAAGGTGGAATTTGTTGATGAAAATGGAAATTCTTCTGTTGGAATTTCGGCTTCAAGAGATTTAAGAGAAGCTAAAAACCAATGGGCAGGTTATTTAACCACTGATACATTGAGTAAGGCGCTGGAAGAAAACAAGACAATTAACAGTTCGAAAGAGGCATTGTCGGATGACATTACAGAACAAAATAAGGCATATGCAAAAAAGCAGGGCATAGCTGGTATTATGGATGTCATCATTTGTGCATTCAGTGATTATAGAGATTACAATTATTATGCGCCGGATCATATTTCTGATGATGAAGTTGGAACTATCTATGAAAGAAGAATTTCTACTTTAAAAAATTGGCTTGAGTCTGGAGGAGAAACATTTTCGCAGGCAGAAAAAGATTTTATGATTCAGAAATATGAAGAACTGAAAACGCCATTTTACTATGAATATATAGACGGTTGGTCTGCATTATTGCAAAATATATCAACCTTTATTCTGATGCTGGCTTTAGTCATCGGTTTTCTGGCATCCGGGATATTTTCGGATGAATTTCAGTCAAAAGCAGATTCCATTTTTTTCTCTGCACGATTTGGAAGAAGCAAGGGGATTTCCGCAAAGGTAGGAGCAGGTTTTTGTATTACTACAGGATTTTATCTAATGTTTGTATTTTTATATACGCTTATTGTACTTTTTGTATTAGGTGCAGACGGTGCAAACTGTCCAATCCAGTTAGATTTGTGGAGAAGTGTTTATAATATTACTTTTTTACAGGCATATCTTTTTATTGTTGTTGGGGGATATATTGGAACTGTATTTGCTTCTACGCTTGCAATGATTGTATCAGCACTCACACGCTCTACTCCAACTGCGATTATTGTACCATTCATTGTGTTATGTGCATTTCCGTTTTTAAGCAGAATTATTACATTGCCGGGATTATGCTCGTTCTTTCCAGACCAGCTATTAGAAGTTTATTTAGATATTAAAGAAGCTGGACTTATAACATTGGGAAATAAAGTAACAACAATAGCAACCGTTATTGTTCCTGTATATGCAGTGATATGTCTGGCTTTTCAACCTATACTGTACAGGGTTTACAAAATGGTGGAGATAAAATAATTGAAACGATATAAAAGACGAAGAAGATTTAAAGTAAAAAAACTTTTTATTCTGTTATTTATAGTAATGTTATGTGCGATGGCAGGAAAGTTTCTTAATTCATTTTTTACAATGCCTTTTCTTGGTAGCATAACACATCATATAGCCAGTGAAGATAATGGCTGGAATTTGATTCTTGTAAATCGTGATAATTATATTCCTGCTGATTATAAAGTACAGCTTACAGAATTATCAAACGGTAAAAAGGTTGATTCCAGAATTTACCCAGAGTTGCAGGAAATGTTCGATGACGCAAGAGCACAAGGGTATAGTTTATTTGTCAGAGAGGGATATAGGACACAGGAAGAACAACAACAACTAATGGACGAAAAAATAGAAGCATATGAAAATGAGGGAAAATCAAAGTCAGAAGCAAAAAAACTTGCAGAGCAATGGGTAGCGATTCCCGGAACAAGTGAACATCAGCTTGGTATTGCGGTCGATATAAACGCAGATACTACAAAAAGTTCAAGTGATGATGTTTATAAATGGCTTGAGGAAAATGCTCACACATATGGGTTTATAAAGCGTTATCCCTCAAATAAGACGGATATAACAGGTATTATAAATGAACCTTGGCATTACAGATACGTCGGGAAAGAAGTTGCGTCGGAAATATACTCTCAAGGAATTTGTTTGGAAGAATATATAGATACACTAGACTAGTATGGAGGTTGAACGTATGGAATGGATTTACTGTCCTAATTGTAATAACAAGACACGAATAAAAATAAGATTAGATACGGAATTGATAAATTTTCCATTGTTCTGTCCGAAGTGCAGACATGAAACTTTAATCAATGTTAAGTGTGGAAAAATAGCTATTATCAAAGAGCCAGACGCTAAGACGCAGAGCCGATAATGCCAAGAACATATATCTTGGGTTATCGGCTCTTATTTGTTACCTGCGGAGCAGATCAACAGATAAGTATAGAAAAACAGAGAGAATAAGAAGCAAATCACTTCTTATTCTCTCTGCTGTTCAAGATACCGTCAATCGTACCTTGAATGATTTTTAATTCATTATCACTCAATAAATCAAGTGACGAATCTATCTGACGGCGTGCTGTATTTTTTTCAACATTCTTCGCTGGATAGAAATACTCGTCAACAGATATATTGAACATGGTAACTAAATCATGGAATAACTGAAAGCTAGGGTGTTTCCCGATATTTTCAATATCTGCGATATGACGTTCTCCGTAAAAGACTTTATCGCCTAAATCATTTCTGGAAAGCCCTGCTTTCTCTCTGGCTTCTCTGATTGCCAGTCCTAAAGGACGAAAATCAAAGCTGTGCGTATCTTTCTTTTTTCTCATTTTTAATCACCTAGCATGAGTTTATACTTCATGTTATGTGATTAGAATGTGTTAAAAACTCATAATATATGAACTATAAATTCGATAAAAATATTACCCCGTTCGGTAAATAAAAAAAACCGTTCCGTGGGTAATCTCTTTTATAATGTCCAAAAATATAGGGACGGTTTTGGTATAACCAGAGCTGTCCTTTTCTATTTTCACAGGATTGCTCTGGTCAAGGAGCAATTTGTGATTCTAAGTAAAACAGGAAGTCTATACCAACAACCGAATTTATTCCGTTTTTTTCTTAGTACATCATCAGTCCTTGAACATGAATTAAAAACTCATATATCAGATGTTTTAAAAACAGTCTATTTGTTATTGATTCAAATAGGCTGTTTTCATATTTACAAAAAATTTTTTCAATCCTGCAACAAATCACACCCTGCTGTACAGATATGGTGCGGAAAGAGGGATACATACTTTTCACTTCATAGCGAAAGGGGGTGTGATTTTGAAACCATCAGACTTCCAAAAGACAATACAGTGTCAGTTTGACTGTAAGCTCAAAAAAGTTGTGAAAGGCATTGTCCGTAACTACCGCAAGGAATTAGCCAGACGACAGGCAAAGGAAGTATCCTTTTGTGAGCTTCCAGAGATTGTTGTTGAGAAATTGATTGTATGGGACGATTACGAAAGTGAATATACAACGTTCAATGTGTGCGGTACAGAAATCCGTGTACTTGATGAAGAACTTGCAGAAGCACTGAAACAGTTGCCGGAGCAGAGCCGGAACATTGTATTGATGTTTTTCTTCTTGGATATGAGTGATTCGGAGATAGGCGAAAAGCTGAACATCAACCGAAGCACATCATACAGGCACAGAAGAAATTCACTTGAAGAAATCAAAAAGCAGTTAAAGGAGAAGAAAACAAATGAAAAATAAGCAACACACACTTCCATCATTTTTTCTCATATCATCAACCGTGGACGGTAACGAAACTGCCATAGAAAAGCTGTTGCTGTTCTATGAAGCCTACATATCAAAATGCTGTTTACGCCCATTTTACGATGAATACGGCAACGTATACATTGTGGTTGATATGGAATTAAAGGGACGTATCAGAGAAGCCCTTTTGAAAATGATATGTGAATTTGAAATAGACGAACATTAAGTAATATTTGAGCGGAGCATGATTTAACAAACTCCCCTCTTTCCTGTTCCGCTTTTTCTTATCATTCTGTATCAGTCCATTTGAAAAAATGAATTGATACAGGCTGACAAGAGCCTAACAGTTCTTTGACAAGTGAATAAAGCAGTCAGATACGTTTGTGCTTGCAGTGAGCCATCAGAGATTGTACGCCGTGACTTTTCCAATCGGGAGATAGCGATTCATGCAATGATCTGGGAGCGACCGTTGGAAAAGTCGTTCTGCCATGACCTGCAACACAGGATAATGATACACCCGTATGACACGGTTCAGCCCACAGGAATGGGAATGGTTGAGATACCAGTGGAGCTTGCCAAAGCCATTTGTCTGCATATAAAAAGTATTAGCAAAAGTGTTAGCAACGGCAAAAAACATATCCGCAAGAGTTATTGATATGCTATAATGACCTTGTTAAACGTATGTATTTTGCTGTTATCACACGGAAAGGAGTTATTATTACTCGTGATAAGTGATACATCAAATACAGAAACTCCCAAAAAGGAGAAAAAGACATATACAGTAGAGGAAATTGCAGAACAATTATGTGTGAGTAAAAAAGTGGCTTACGCATTGGTTAAAAGTGGACAGTTTGCTTATGTTCGTGCTGGTAGAGCCATACGGGTATCTAAAGATTCTTTCGATAAATGGTTAAATCAAAATTAACTGTTAAGGAGAGAATATATTATGGCTTCAATCAAAAAAAGAAAATCAACATTTTCCGTTATTTACTGGTATTTAGACAATGCAGGAGAACGTAAACAGAAATGGGATACGTTAGAGACAAAGAAAGAAGCAAAGCAGAGAAAAGCATTTGTTGAGTATTATCAAGAAAAATATGGTTATGTGATTGTTCCCTTAGAGGAACAGTTTGCACGCCAAATTGATGAATCGAAAAAAGAACTTGATAGTACCGATGAAGATATTACGCTTTGTGACTTTTTAAAAATATTTGTCAATCTCTATGGTACGTCAAAATGGTCGCCTAGTACATTTAGTAGTAAGGTCGGTACTATCGAAAATTACATCAATCCACTTATCGGGGATTGGAAGTTAAATGAGATTACCACAAAGAAATTATCTGCCTACTACAACGATTTATTGAGCGTTCCAGAAGTACCCAGAGCTAACAGAAAAGCTACTGGACGTTGCGTACAACCTGCCAATATCAAGAAAATACACGACATTATACGCTGTGCATTAAATCAAGCAATCCGTTGGGAATATATTGATACCAACAAGCGTAACCCTGCTTCATTAGCAACGCTTCCTAAAGTTCCTAAGGTAAAAAGAAAAGTATGGAGTGTAGATACATTCCGTGAAGCAATTCAGCAGTCAGACGACGATTTATTAACCATCTGTATGCATTTGGCGTTTTCCTGCTCAATGCGTATTGGAGAAATTACAGGTCTTACATGGGAAGATGTAGTTATTGATGAACAATCCATTGCAACGAATAACGCAAGGGTAATCATCAATAAAGAGCTTTCCAGAGTAAATGCACAAGCTATGCAGAAATTAAAGGAAAAAGATATTATCAAGATTTTTCCGACACAGAAACCGCATTGCACAACAAGGCTTGTATTAAAAACACCAAAGACAGAAACAAGTAATCGTACCGTATGGTTGCCAAAGACGGTTGCAGAATTACTGGTGCAATATCAAAAAGACCAAAAGGAATTACAGGAATTTCTGGGAGACGCTTATAACAATTACAACCTTGTTATAGCTTTGGAAAATGGAAATCCCGTTGAGAGTAGAATTGTGAGAGACAGATTTCAAAAGTTATGCGAACAAAATGGCTATGAACAAGTTGTTTTCCACAGTCTGCGTCATTTATCCACAGGATACAAATTGAAAATGACCAACGGCGATGTAAAATCAGTACAAGGCGATACAGGTCATGCAGAAGCAGAAATGGTTACAGACGTTTATTCAGAAATCATAGACGAAGATAGACGTTACAATGCTCAAAAGATGGACGAACAATTTTATTCCACTCTAAACCATGATTCAGAAATGCAACCACAAAATGAGGAAGTTCAGCCAGAAAACAACGGCTTATCAGACAGTGATATGGAGCTTTTACAGCTTTTAAAATCACTTACGCCAGAGATGAAAGCAATGCTTTTGAAACAATCAGCTTCAAAGTAATTTTTCAAAAGTGTTAGCAAATCTTCAAAAATCTGCTGATATTTTTTCAAAATAAAAAAAGTGTTAGCAAACTCTTCTACTCAAACAGTCATAAAAATATCGAATTACAAATTCTGAAAATCAAAAGAAATTGCAAAATATAAATTGAATATGTTCTTATCCGACAGGTTATAAGCCAAAAACAAAAGAAGCTGAAAACCTCGATAAATCAAGGCTTTCAGCGTTGTTTGCTGGCGTCCCAGACAGGAATCGAACCTGCGACGTTTCGCTTAGGAGGCGAACCCTCTATCCTACTGAGGTACTGAGACGTATTTAATTTTCACGGAGCAATTTTCAAATTTATTTCATAAATCGCTTCCAAAAGGGGATTGCTCCACCTGACCCTTAGGAGGCTATTGTTATATCCATTTAACTACGAGAACAAATGCCGTATTTCCGGGCTTTTTCGACCCTTTGGCTCCGGCTACCTTTCTATTATATCCCAATTTCAGAATAAGTTCAATCCTTTTTTCATCAATCGAAAACTACTGAATACCTTAATCCCGGTATTTCACACTGCCTTGCAGCCAGATATTTCCCTTGAATCGTCTGCCAACCTGTGGCTCCCCGAAAAGATCCTTCTGGTTGATGCAGAGACTTAATTCCATATCATTGCAGCGGATGTCAAGGGCATAGACATTTTCCTCTGTCATCCGGTTCTGTAACAACTTCACATCCGTGATCTCCCCAAGAATGGAATACTGGTCGCTCTCAATGCCATATGGCATAAAGTAGGACTCCACAATGCTCATAATATCCTCATGCTGCACACGTCTTGATATCATGGAATAGGTGTCCATATCTTCTAAGGTCAGATTCTCGATGGCATCCTCGTTTCCATTCCGCGCCTCCGCGATCAGGCGGTTTCTTTCATCCGTATTCTGCTGTGTTGGAGGATTCTTCTGCTCCGTTTTGTTGACCGGAAGAAGTACTTTTCCCTCTGTGGAAAGCGCTCCAAGAATCACTCCTTCTGACTGGTTCTGGTAGAATTTATTATTTTTCACTGCCAGATAATCCGGTACGTTTTGCAGATAAAAAATCAGCGTCACACCAAGTCTGACATCGTCACAGATTCCCGCATAGGATTCCTTTTCGGCGTGTTTCTCGATCTCCACCTGCTCCATTGTTGAAATCCGATTTCCGCAGTAATACGGGTAATAATAGGAAAAATCAAAGGAATCATCCTCATGAAAGGTTCCTCTGAGCGACAACCCGAAAAAATCTCCAAACTCACTGGACAACTCTGCGAACTCATTTCCTTCTGAGTCCTGTGCCACCTTCTGCAGCATTGGTCTCTCTATGATCTGTCCCATTAGCTGATCCAGTTCTTTTTTTGTGATTTCTGAGAATCCGATCGCTCTTAAAAATTTATGCATATGATCTGTCCTTCTTTATTTTTTGTTGCCTGTACTCTTCACATTCATTGCCTGGTTCAGAGCTTCCTGATCTTCCTCTGACAATACAATAATGGAGTTTCCGTCTACAATTTCCTTAATATATGTATAGCAGCCCTCTCTTGTATGCATAGCACTGATAATGAATCCGTTATTCTTCATATCCAGCATAGCAAGGGAAAAACTGAGCTTTCCTCCCATTTCATGAAACGCATCGTATTTTACAAGTCCCATTTTCTGATATGTAAGCTGCATGTTCTGGAAAAGTGCCTTGATGTTTTTCTCGTTTGCCTTACTTGCCACCATCAGCTCATCTACCTGATCCAGACGTTTGATCAACGTATCTCCAGCGTCTTTGCATTTTTTCCTGTCATAAATATTTTATAATTCTTTTTCAGTTTACTCATCTGAACGACATTGACGATCATAAGAATCATCAGAATGACGACCAATGCCGCAAGCCCGATGATAATATAATCGGAATCAAATCCTAAATATTGTGCAATCATGATAATTTCCTCTCTTTTCTTTTTTAGAACATTTGTTCTATTTTCCAATTGTACCAAGCAGATCCATAATCCGGTCTAACTCTTCCATAGAATAGTATTCAATTTCTATTTTCCCTTTTTTATTGTCTTTCTGGTTGATGGCAACTTTGGTCCCGAAGATTGTCTTCATCTTTTCCTCCAGATCGTGACAGATTGCGGTAAGGGTTGGATCCAGTTTATTTTCTTTCTCCGGAGTTGTTTTCTCTTTTTCCTGTTGAAGCTTCTTCACAAGTTTCTCTGTCTCGCGGACGCTCAGCTTCTCATCAAAAATTTTCTGTGCCACGACGTACTGCTTTTCTAAATTTTCAATTCCAAGCAATGCTCTTGCATGACCGGTACTGATCATATCGTCAATGACCATCTGCTGTACTTTTTCATTTAATTTAAGTAATCGCATGGAGTTTGTCACTGCGGTACGGCTCTTGGATACACGCTCTGCAATCTCATCCTGCTTCAGCTTAAACTCAGTCAGCAGTCTCTTGTAGGCGATGGCTTCCTCGATTGGATTTAAGTTTTCCCTCTGAATATTTTCAATCAAAGAAATTTCCACCATTTCCTGATCGCTTAATTTTTTGATGATGACCGGAATTTCTTTGAGATTTGCCATCTTGGCAGCACGCCATCTTCTCTCTCCTGCGATGATCTCATAATAGCCATCTTTTTCCTTGACAAGAAGCGGCTGTAACATTCCAAACTGCTTTATTGATTCAGAAAGCTCTAACAGTGCATCCTCGTCAAAATTTTTTCTTGGCTGTTCACGGTTTGGTTCGATTTTATTGATGTTGACCAGAATGCCTTCAATGGTTTTTTCATTTTTCTTTGGAGTGGCAGTTTTCGTCTCTGGCTGTTTATTCATTCCTACTTTATCTGTAATCAGGGAATCTAATCCTTTTCCAAGACCTTTTCCCAGTGCACTCTTTCTTGCCGTAGCCATCTCTTACAGTTCCTCCCTTTCGATTACTTCTTTCGCCAGCAGCCGATAGCTTTCTGCTCCTGCTGATCTTGTATCATACAGATTAATAGGCAGACCGTGTGAAGGTGCTTCTGCCAGTCTTATATTTCTCGGGATTAGTGTCTCATAAATTTTTGCATCCAGATTGCTCTTTACATTCTGGACAACCTGTACGGACAGATTCGTCCTGACATCGAACATGGTAAACACGATTCCTTCAATGGCAAGATCCGGGTTCAGTCTTTGCTGTACGAGATCAATCGTATGAATCAGCTGGCTCAATCCCTCTAATGCATAGTATTCACACTGGATTGGCACTAATACTGAATTGGCAGTTGTCATTGCATTAATAGTGAGCATATTTAAGGACGGTGGACAGTCAATAATGATAAAATCGTAATCATCTTTCACATAGTCCACTGCATTTTTCAAAATATATTCTTTTTCGTTGATTCCCAGTAGTTCGATCTCAGCTCCGGCAAGATTGACATTGGATGGGATGATCTGCATACCCTCTACAACCGTATCCGTCATACTTTCTTTTATGGAACACTCGTCCAGCATCAGTTCATATACGGTATTTTCTACTGCATTTTTGTCTACTCCAAGTCCACTTGTCATGTTTCCCTGTGGATCAAGGTCGATCGTTAATACTTTCTTCCCCGCTTCCGCCAGGCATGCAGCAAGATTGATCGCCGTGGTTGTTTTTCCCACGCCTCCTTTTTGGTTTGCTACTGCTATAATTCTTCCCATTCTATATGTCCTTTCATTAATAGCCTTTGTATTTCCTGTCTAGTAGTATAACACTTCACTGCTTTCAAATCTAGGATAAAATCATGCTTTCCCATACAAAATGTTTCACGTGAAACATTTTTATTTCTCTGTTTTTCCTATATTTTGCTGAATCTGTTCCATAACACCATTCATTTCCAGTTTACAGCGTACAGGATCAAGATCAATCAGCCTGTAACAAAGTTCCATTCTGTGTAAAATCTGTTCCCAGTTATAGTACTCTTTCTTATTTTCTTCGGTGTCCTTTTGTTCTGTTTCCACCGCTATTGTTTTTCTCTCTTCCTTTTCAATTTCATGGAATTTCTGTTCAATTTCACGAACACTTTCGATATCTTTGTTATTCTCTGTAATCTGCTGATTCAGCTTATCTTTCTGTCTAATTAATTCTTCTTTTTGCTCTTCAAGTTTTTTTCTCTTTTCTTTCAGATTCTGTTTTACACTTCTCGGTGTAAAAAGATCATATCCTGCCTCTTCCTCTGCCTTACTCAGTTCTAACAGTTGATCTATTTTCTGATGTTGTTTTTCTAATTTTTTCTTTTCTATTTGAAGACGTTTCTTTTTCTCATAGATATTCTCTTTGAGACTGTTCAGATACTCCTCTGCCATATTTTATCTCCACATTTTTTATTTACTTCTATTCTTTCATTATATAAGCTCTGTTTCTCTGTGTAAATCAGATTTTCTATTCTTCCCAAATGTTTCACGTGAAACATTATCTTTTGATAAATTTAATTTGTATATCTGTGCCAAAACGGATATAATAAGAAGTAGGAATACAGAAAGGCAGGGTTTTATTATGAAAAAGAATATACGTCATTTTCTTCTCTTATCCGCTCTTGCTGCTGGCAGCATTCATCTGTTGAACCGTTTTATTCAGGCAGCTGCAGACATGAAGAATATTTTAAAAGCTGAAAATGGAAATTATTATGACTGGAAAAATGGAAAGATTTATTATACGAAGCGTGGAAACGGCTCCCCTCTTCTTCTGATCCATGATCTTGATCCAGTCAGTTCTTCCTATGAATGGTGCAAGGTGATCCGGAAGCTGGAAAAGAACCACACCGTCTATACCCTGGATTTGATTGGATGTGGTCGCTCTGATAAGCCGTTCCTGACTTACACGAATTATCTGTATGTCCAGTTGATCACAGATTTCATCCGCAATGTCATCGGTGAGAAGACAGCAGTTCTGACTTCCAACGAATCTGTCTCCTTCACGGTACTTGCCTGCAATATGAATAAAGACCTGATGAGTTCCATTCTGGTATTGAACCCGGCATCCTTAAAGAGCCTTCATATCACAACAAACAAATATGCATCTGTGAAGAAAACATTGTTTGAGCTTCCTATCATCGGAACCTTCCTTTACAACCTCAGAGTCAGCAATACCTCTTTGAACAAAGCATTCCGAGAAGACTATTATGCCCGCCCACAGCTCATCTCTTCCAAACTGATGGATGCTTATTATGAAGCTGCCCATATGAATTTTTCCCGTGGTAAATATCTGATGGCAAGCAT
>ERZ773187.1394-NODE-1394-length-18682-cov-8.843614_pt1 | contig 18682 bp, 19 predicted proteins | sample MGYA00511242_ERZ773187 | MGnify/ENA primary metagenome ERZ773187 (study PRJEB29015, sample SAMEA2737744) | human gut metagenome | biome: human gut; feature: human-associated habitat; material: faeces | place: China | collected 2012 ... | reverse complement strand
TTTTCCTACATCAGGGGGTGTTTTGTCTATTGTCCGTTTTTACTGGGCCTGTTCATGGACTGCGGGAGGGGGATTTATTTTGCCTTCGGCGAGTTACTTTCTTTCACCAGCGAAAGAAAGTAACCAAAGAACGCCGCCAGAAACCAAGGTTTCTGGAAATCGCCGAAGCGCCGCCAGTGGCGGATAAAGCGAGGCGGTTTCGAGGAAGTGTCCCGATTGGTGGCCACGAAGTGGACGGGAATCGGCTGGCACGACGGTATATATCCTAAGCGCGTCCCGCTCACTGGGCAGTTGTTATAACATGTACCACACGTTTGTAAAATTTTACAAGGGGCCTAAATGTAGTATCGTCTCTGTGCAGAACGGAAGCCGATACTACATTTGGGCCACGTCCTACTGAAACCCCCACTTGTCGACCGAAAAGGATTCCAAGACCTTTGTTTTGGCGCGCTTTTGGGTACTTTTCCCGCGCGGGAAAAGTACCCCCGCCATTGGCAGGACAAGCCAATCCGACCACCGATCCACCGTCAGGGCGTATTGCGCCGATACCCCGCCTCGTCGCGGTATTCGGGGTACTCCTGACACCACGCGTCCCGGTCGCCGCAGATCGTATAGTCGCAGCGGCAGCCGTTTGAGCACGTCGTGCGGCGCACGAGCCGCGCGCGGAGCAGCTCCATGGCGGCGTAGTCGGGGCTGCAGAGCGCGGGCATCACCTCGAGCAGGCCGAACTGCCTGGCAAACTCCGCCGTGGGGCAGGCGGTGAACTCGTAGTAGATCGGCCCGTCCGGGTCATACGGCGCAACATGCATCTCATAGTCGCCCCACTTGTCGCAGGCCTTCTTCGACGAGACGAACGCCCGGTGCGCCAGTCGCGCAGGAACGTCACATACTGCCGCTGCACCCGCTCCCAGACGGTCTCGTATTCACCCTCCGGATAGTGCAGGGCGATTTTTTCACGGATCTGCCGCTTGCAGGGCTTGGAGTACAGCACATGGCAGGTGCGGTCAAATTATAGTTCGCTGTCCTTCATCGGGCAGTTCCTCCTTTGGTGATAATTTCCCGGACAAGCGCCGCCCAGCGCTCCGGGAAGCGCACAAGCAGCTCCTCGTGCTGCAGATCCAGCTCGTGGATGACGGGGCGGGCGAAGTGCTGCAGGTAACGGGCGCGGTATTTTTCGCCCATTTTCAGGGCGTAAAAGATGTGGATTTCGGTGCCGGGGACGTCGATCCCATCTGGCAGCGGCGTGATGAGGTCGGAATAGAACTGGCTCTGACAGCTCCTCTGCGAGACATAGGGCCGCGCGCTGACGAAAAGGCGCATGAACGCGCCGGTATATTCCGGGTCCTGCTCCAGCCGCTGCGCCATGCGGCGCCGGAGAAAGCGGAGCTTAAACTCCCCGTCGCGGATGAGGGGGTAGATCAGCGGCAGGAGGAGCTTTGTCTGGAGCTTCGCGGCAAGGGGGGATGCCTGATCGAGGTCGGAGCCGCCGAGAATACCGAAATCCATGCGGATGTTCCCGCGCGCGGCCAGCAGTCCGACGAACGATCCGCCCAGCGAGCAGCCGTAGGCCGCCCGGATGTGCCCGCCGCAGTTTGCGCGGATCCAGTCCTCGATTTTTGCCGTCTCCTCGAGCATCGTGGGAAATTCCGTTCGCTCCGTCTCGTCGAAGCCGTCGTAGCTGACGCAGAGGACGCGAAAATCGGACGCGAGCAGCGGGATGATCTGCCCGAAGTTGCTCTCCCAGTGGCAGCAGGTGCCGGGCAGGAGCAGCACGGCGGGCTTCTCCGCGTCTCCGAATGTATAGACCTTCATAGGGCGCTCCTTTCCTGAGCCGCGCGTGCGGCGGCACAAATTTCTGGTTAGACGCTGCTAACTACATACGATAACATTATAATAGGCACCCGATGCCCTGTCAAGCGGCAGAATTGCCTATTAAAAAGGCGTGGGTCGGAGCGAAGCCTATTCATCAAAAGAGACCCTTGGCTTTTTTTGATGAATAGATCGCTGTACGCCCCGCTGTCCTCCGGTCGGCGGTCGATCACGGCTCGGATAGAGTCGGAGAGTTTTTCATAATTCATGTGCATTTCCTTTCCAACAAAAAAACGAGCTACCCGTGTATTTCTACACAGATAGCCCGTCATGGCTGTCACTCCTGCCCTTGCAGAAGCCTTACTTATTGTTTTTCAGTATCTCGGCTAATACATAAAACGGAAACAACAGGAGGAGCAATAGAACGTACATCACACACCAACCTTTCTTACTCGATCATACCATGTAGAGCGGCTGATACCAAGTTCCCGGCAGCAGTCCACCACGGTAATGATACCGTTTTTTTGTTTTTGAGCGAGTTTTTCAAACTGCTCGTTGTCAATTTCTTTTAATTTGCGACCTTCCCGCCAATCGGGGTTATGTTCACGCTTCATAGCCTTACCCATACTGGTTCTTTCAACGACCATATCCCCATCTCATATAATATTCACTCCAACTCAGTCATACGAAATCGTCCATTGGTTCTTGCTCTTCTGCGGGGAAGTGCTTTTGACCACAACTTCATACCCCATAGCGGACAGCATTTTTACAAAAGTATCAACTCTCATGCTATTTCCAGTTAGGCGACTACTCACTGCGGATTGTGTTTTATAGCCAACTGCTTCGGCAAGTTGGGTCTGGTTCCAGCCAAGTGTTTTCATGGCTTCTTTTACAATGTCTTTCTCGTTCACGAATGTCGGCGCTACCCATTTCAGCACGAGTTTCCTCGCTGCCGGGTCGCTCTTCGCCCCTATCCAAGAATTATGCCAATGATACCCCTACGCATATTAAGCAAAGAGCAGGAACACGGTCGTTCCTGCTCTTTTGATAAGGAAATATTTCAGCTGCCGCTCTCGGGGGTGAGCTCCTCATAGAACACGCTGAGCATCAGCTCGAGCAGCGCGTCCTGATCGACAGTCAGTTCCATGTGGCTGCCCGCGCCGAGGACGCTTGTGCCGCTGACGCGGAGAATGTCGCCGGAAAAGTGCATCTGCGCGGCCTCGGTCGCGAGATACGAGATCTTGCTGAGATCGAGGTCACTGAGCACATAGTTGCTCACGGCGTTATAGAGCGAGACGGCTTTCGTGGGATTGCCGGAGATGAGCTGGCGCGCCTGTGAGATCATCGCGAGGAGATACTGCTTCTGGCGCTGCATGCGCTCTTCGTTGCCGGTGGTCGTCTCGTGGCGGGCCTGAATATAGGCGCGGGCTTGACGGCCGGTCAGCGTGACCTCGCGGCCGCTCACGAGATTGCTGCAGCCGGGGAGGTTCGTGAAGGGATAGTCGCTCTGCACCGTCAGCGTGACACCGCCGAGCGCGTCGTTGAGGTCGGCGATGCCGCCCATGTAGAACGCGGCGTAGCCGTCGATGTCCAGCCCGTAAAACAGGTTCGACACGGCCTCGCGTGTGAGAGCGGCGCTGGTGGCCAGCCCGTCGCCATAGGAATAGGACAGGGCAAGCTGGGCGCGCGCCGAGCCGCTGACATCGCCGCTTTCATCGAGAATGGCGATGTCGCACATCGTGTCGCGCGAGACGGAGATGAGTGTCATCTCATCGCTGTTCGTATCGAGCACGGCGAGCAGGACGACGTCCGCTTGATTGTCGTTGCCGTAGGGCAGGGGGGAGGAGGGCTTCTCGTCCGAGTCGACGCCGATGAACAGAAGGTTCACGAGCCCGTCCTTATAGCGGTAGTATTTCCCGTCGTGATAGATGGTGTGCTGGTCAAGGACGCTGCTGTCCGTGCTGATGGCGGGCGGCTCGGCGGTTTTGCTGCGCAGGACGCTGCGCCCGTGCAGCCAGATGCCGAGCACCGTCAGGCACAGCGCGAGCGTAATGCCCATCAGAATGAGAAACAGCAGCAGGGGAGTTGAGATGCGCCGACGGCGCTTGTTTTCTTCCATGATCGGGGCCTCACTTCTTCAAAACGGTATATTCCTGCGTCAGCACGCCCTGCACCAGAAACCGCTGCGTCCGGTTCTGACGGTAGCAGGTGGAGAGCGTGAGCACCTTGTCGCCGAACTGCGGGAAGAGGTCGCGGCGGTAGTTGCAGTTTACGCCGTCGGCGAGGGAATCGAAGTAGGCGGCGAACTGATCGGGGTCATTGAAGTCATTGCACAGGAGAAGGTGGTCGCTCGAGTGCGGATAGGCGGCGAAAATCTGATACTCATAGACCTTCTCGGGCGTGTAGATGTAGATGCTCTGGTTTTGCTCGAAAAACGATGCGTCGGCGAAGTTGTTGAGCTGGGCGAACATGGCCTGTGAGCGGCTGTTGTGTCCGTAGAGCACGGTCATGGAGTCCTGAAAGGTGGTGGTGTTGTAGCGCTGGGAGAAGATGCTGCCGCCGGAGAAATAGGACTTGTCGACGGCGTGGTTGATGTAGAACAGGTCATCCGTTGCGCTCTGAACGACGGCGTAGTTGATGACCGTGCCGGGCACCTCGATCCAGGCGTAGACATCGTCGTTCATGGCCTGCAGCTCGTCGAAGTCGACGGAGCTGGTCATGTAGCGGGTGGGATCGTTCGGGTCGGTGAGCGCGGTGGAGATGATGCCGGAGCTGACGCCGCTGCCGAGCCGGTCGCTTAGCGCCTTGCCGCGGTAAAACTGGATGATGAAGAAGATGCAGACGGCGCACACCGCCACCGCCAACACCGAAATCACCCCCAGCACAATACGGGTGGAACGTTTCATAAAAAACCTCACAAACAGGTAATAGCAGGAGTAAACAGTTTCACAGAATTCGCGGCTCGGAAGCCGCGAACAAATTGAAATCCGTTTTTTGCGGCGGCGTGTACGTCGCAAAAAACACTCTGCGCGGAGCTTAGCCCTTGCCCCGCCTGCGGCGGGGCAAGGCGCTAAGCGCAGCGAGATCTCTTGCCCCAAAGACCTGTCTTTGGGGCAGAATAGAAATAGCCCCACAAACGACAAGCATTCATGGGGCTATCCGCAGGTTCTTGTTATGCGCGCTCGTGCGCCTTCTTGCCGGTGACAACAGCCACACCGCCGCAGACGGCGGCGACCAGAGCCAGACCGCCGATGCTGAACTCATAGCCCGTCTGGGGAGACTGGGGATTGGGATCCACATCGGTGTTGCCATGCTCGGGACTGGGCACATAGGTGCCGTCGGCGAAAGCAGTAGCCGTGAGCATACTGCAGGCCATGATGAGCGTCATGACGATGGCGAGAATCTTACTTTTCACAGGTACCCCTCCGTTTCTGTGCTTTATAACAAGGCTACTATATCACTTCTACGCGCGAAATGCAAGAAAAATTTACGGAAAACAGCGTATTCGCCCCGCAAAAATTCCTGCGGAAAAGACGCGGAAACGGTCGGTGATTGTTTGACTTTCGTATACGCGAATGATATAATAAATCGGATTATATCAAAATCCGGGGAGGTTGGAAGCTCTCCGGAGGAGGGGATCGGGAAAATGTCACGTTACCGCGCATTTATCATTTTACTGTTGGATGTTCTGATCATTTTTCTCTGCAATTTCCTGACGATGCTGCCATATCTGCTGGGGCAGGATATCCGCCTGCTGAACCTCGTGCTGCACATTGGGCTGCTGACGGTCTGCGTGTTGCTGTTTCAGGTCTGCCTTAAGACGTACGACACGCTCTGGCGCTATGCCGAGAGCCGGGAGTATCTGACGCTGCTCGAGGGCATGGGGCTGGGCTTCACGCTTTATTCGGTGGTGAACCTCCTGCTCGACACCAGCCGCATCTGGATCAGCTCAGCCCTGACGGGGACGGCGCTGGCGCTGCTGGTGATGCTGGGGTACCGGTTCGTCTACCGCAGCTACCGGCGGCGGGTGACCGGTGTCGGCGGCGGGCCGCGGGCCTATGCGGCTATCATCGGCGCGGGATCGGCGGGCGCGGCTCTCGTCTCGGAGATGGATGATCGGATTTACGGGCGCTACCGCCCGTACTGCGTCATTGACGACGCGGCGGAAAAGCAGCAAAAACGCATCCACGGCGTCCCTGTGCTCGGGCCGATCGACGCGATGGAGGAAATCCTCGCCGACACACCCGTCACGGACATCATTCTCGCCATCCAGAATCTCACGCCCGAGCGGCGGCAGGAGATTCTGAACCTCTGCGCCCGCACGCAGCGGCGCGTCCATGTGCTCGGCAGCCCCGTCACACGGCTGCACGCGCGGCAGGGCGACTATATCGCCGCCGTGCGCGAGGTGGAGATCGAGGATCTGCTCGGCCGCGCGCCGGTGCAGCTGGAAAATCCGCGCATCGGGACGTTCCTGCGCGGCAAGACCGTGCTCGTGACGGGCGGCGGCGGATCGATCGGCTCGGAGCTCTGCCGCCAGATCGCGGCGAACCGGCCGGAGCGGCTCGTGATCCTCGACGTGGCGGAGAACACGACCTATGAGCTGCAGAACGACCTGCTGCACTGGTACGGGGAGGATTTTCCCCTCTCGGTGGAGATCGCGTCCGTGCGCGACCGGCAGCGGCTGGAGCAGATTTTCGCGAAATACCGGCCGCAGCTCGTGTTCCACGCGGCGGCGCACAAGCATGTGCCGCTGATGGAGGGCTGCCCGGAGGAGGCGGTGGAGAACAACGTCTTCGGCACGTTCAACACCGCCGACATGGCGCGGCGCTACGGGGCGGAGAAGTTCGTCCTCATCTCGACGGACAAGGCCGTGAACCCAACGAACATCATGGGCGCGACGAAGAACCTCTGCGAGGAGGTGCTGCAGGGTCTGCGCGGCGTAGGCGGGACGGAGTTCGCCGCCGTGCGCTTCGGCAACGTCCTCGGCTCGAGCGGGTCGGTGATCCCGCTGTTTAAAAAGCAGATCTCTTACGGCGGGCCGGTCACGCTGACCGACCGGCGCATCATTCGCTACTTCATGACCATTCCCGAGGCGGCGCAGCTCGTGCTCGAGGCCGGGTCGTTCGCGCGCAGCGGCGAGGTGTTCGTACTGAACATGGGTGAGCCGGTGCGGATCTTCGACCTCGCGGAAAAGCTCATCCGGCTCTCCGGCTTCGTGCCGGGGGCGGACATCGAGATCCGCGAAGTCGGCCTGCGGCCGGGGGAGAAGCTCTATGAGGAGCTGCTCATGTCGAACGAAAAGCTCAAGAGCACCGAAAACGAGAAGATCTTCGTCGAGGAGCGCCCGGCGATTCCGGAGAAGGAGCTGCGTGCCGCGCTCGAGGAGCTGCAGGCGGCGATTGACGCGGGCAACCGCGCGGAGCTGCTGCGCCTGATGCACGCGCTCGTCCCCACGTTCCGCGCGCCCGAGGAGGTCAACCGCGAGGCGCAGGAGCGTCTGGAGAGAAAGGCCGCGATATGATCGACCTGCACTGCCACATCCTGCCCGGCGTGGACGACGGCTCCGCCGACGAGGAGGAGAGCTGCGCCATGGCGCGCCTTGCCGTCGAGAGCGGCGTGACCGACATCGCGGCGACGCCGCACTGCAACGCGCCGGATCCGTTTTACAACTACGCCGACAGTGCCCTGCACGCGCGCTTCGCGCGCCTGCGGCAGCGGCTCGAGCGCGAGCAGATTCCCCTGCGCATTCACGAGGGGATGGAGGTGTTCACGACGCCGGAGCTGCCGCGGCTGCTCGACGAGGGGCGGCTGCTCACGCTCGGCGGGACGCGGTATCTGCTCATCGAGTTCGCCTTCGGCGAGAGTGAGTGGTTCTTCGACGAGATGCTCGCCGCCGTGCGCGCGCGGGGGCTGACGCCGGTGCTCGCGCACCCGGAGCGGTATACCTGCGTGCAGGACGAGCCGCGCCTGCTGCGCCGCTGGGCGCGGGAGGGGACCGTGCTGCAGGCGAACAAGGGCAGCTTTTTCGGTATGTTCGGCCGCCGGGCGGCCGCCGCGGCGCACTGGGCGCTCGCCGACGGGTGCCTGCACCTGATCGCGAGCGACGCGCACAGTCCCTACCGGCGGACAACGCGCATGAGCGACATCTTTGATTTTACGGCGGATTTCGCCGCGGAGGAGATCGCGGATTTCCTGCTGCGGCAGAATCCGGCGGATATTCTGGCAAACCGCCCGGTATATACCGTCCGGGAAAAATTCTGACAGACCCTGAGGTGGTTTATGAAACGACTGCATATCATCACGCTGGCGGTGCTGGCGGCGTCGGTGCTCGCGCTGGGCGTGACGACACTGGTGCGCAGCATCGGAAACGACAAAACGATCCCGGAGATCGTCTGCAGCGACACGCCGCTGCGCCTGTCCGTGCAGGACGGGGAGGCGGGGCTGCTGCAGGACGTGACCGCCCGCGACGGCAATGACGGCGACCTGACGGGGAGCCTGATCGTCCAGCGCGTGGAGCGCACGGGCGCAAACGGCGAGATGACCGTGACCTACGCCGTCGCCGACAGCGACGGACACGTCACGACGAAGACGCGCACGGTGATCTACACCGACTATGTCTCCCCGCGCTTTTCGCTCACGAAGGCGCTGCGCTACGCGCCGGGCGAGGCGATGCAGGTGCGCGACCGTCTGCGCGCGACGGACACGCTCGACGGCGATCTCAGCGACAGCGTGAAGGTGACCTCCACCGCGCTCAGCTCGAGCGTGGAGGGAACGTACCCCGTCACGTTCGAGGTCGTCAACAGTCTCGGCGACACCGCGTCACTGACGCTCGACGTGGAGATCCACGCCCGCACGGCGGACGAGCCGCGCATTACGCTCTCGCAGTACATCGTCTATTTAAATGAGGGCGAGACGTTCTCGCCGCTGCAGTATCTGTCCGATGTGAGCGGCGGCAGTACCGGGGCGGTGCGCGTGTCACTCCCGGACGGCGGATTGCAGCCGGGGCTCAACAAGGTCAGCTACGCCTGCTCGAACGGCAGCGCGACCGGGACGGCGACATTATATGTGGTAGTGGGGTGAATCGGCAGATGGAAGAACAGAGAGAACTGCGCTGGACGGAGCTGAATCCGGCGTGCCTGCTGCGGCGGGTGCTGCGCGAGCTGCCGGTGATCCTTGCGGCGGGGCTTGCGGCGCTGCTGCTGACGGTGACGGTGCTGCAGGCAGCGTATCACCCGACGTACACGGCGAGCGCCACCGTGGCCGTCAACCTGAAAAACGCGAGCTACGCGACGATTTACTCCAATCTCAGCACGACCTCCGAGATCGCGCAGACGTTCACGGAGCTGTTCGAGAGCAAGACGTTCGGCGAGCTGGCGCGCAGCCGGTTCGGCGCGGAGCTGCCGGGGACGCTTGCGGCCTCGGTCATCCCGGAGACGAACCTGCTGAAGCTCTCCGTGACGGCGGATAACCCGGCGGACGCGTTCCGGACGCTGCGGTTTCTGATGGAGAATTACAATGTGCTGTCGGATCATGTGTTTCAGAACGTGATCCTGCGCGAGCTGGACAGTCCCGTGGTGCCGACCGCGCCGTCGAACCCGTTGAGCCTGCGCCCGGCGGCAAAGAAGGCGTTTTTGATCGGCGCGCTCGCGATGACGCTGGGGCTGCTGGCCGCGGGCGTGCTGTCCGACACCGTCCAGACGGCGGAGGGCATGCACCGGCGCGTCGACGCGCGCCTGTTCGCGACGATCCACCATGAGACGAAGAACAAGACGCTGCGCGCCCGGCTGCGGCGCGATAACAAGGGCCTGCTCATCACGATGCCGGTCGCGGGGTTCTACTTCACCGAGGAGGTCGGCAAGCTCGCCTCCAAGGTCAGCCACGCGGCGATGCACGACGGGCGCAAGGTGCTCATGATCACGAGCGCCGCCGAGAACGAGGGCAAGTCCACCGTGGCGGCGAACCTCGCTATTTCGCTCGCGCAGAAGGGCAAGCGCGTCGTGCTGGTCGACGCGGATCTGCACAAGCCCGCGCAGTATAAGCTGCTGCGGACGGAGCCGAAGTGCGAGTTGGTGCAAGTACTGCGGGGAGAGAAGCCCTGCGCGCCGGAGCAGACGGAGCAGGAGGGCCTGCGCGCGATCTTCTCGACGCAGGCGCGCAAGGGCGCAGCGGAGCTGCTCGGCGGCGACGGGATGCGGGCGCTTCTCGAGCACCTGCGCGGCGAGGCCGACCTCATCATCGTCGACACGCCCCCGATGGGGATGTTCTCCGATGCGGAGGCTATCGCGGAGCTGGCGGATCTGTCGCTGCTCGTAGTGCGGCAGGACTGTGTCCCCGCGCGGCACATCAACGACGTGCTTGACGCGCTGCGCCAGTGCCGCGCGAAGCTGCTCGGGTGCGTCTTTAACGACGTGCACCAGCTGACGATCCCCGGCAGCGGGGGCGGCTACGGTTATGGCTACGGGTACGGTTACGGCTATGGCTATGGATACGGATACGGCGGGCGGCACGGCCACGCGCAGACGGAGGACACAGATGGACGAAAGAAAAATTGACCGGACGGACGAGGAGGGTCTGATCGACCTGAGCCGTCTGCTGCGCGAGGCGCGCAATGTGCTGCGGCGGCTGTACTGGCTGCCGCTGGCGCTGGCGGCGGTGATGGCCCTTCTGATGTGCCTGCGCGGCTGGCGCAGCTATCGGCCGATGTACGCGAGCGAGGCGACGTTCACCATCCAGGTGGTGAGCGGCACGGGCTCGGACATCGCCGGCGGCGGCTATGGCTACTATGACAAGGCCACGGCCGAGCAGCTGGGGAAGACCTTCCCCTATCTGATCCAGTCGGATCTGATGCGCGGCAAGCTCTGCCGCGCCATGGGCGTTACGACGCTCAACGGAACGATCACGGCGCAGACCGTGTCGGACACGAACCTCTTCACCATCCGCGTGACGAGCCCGAGCGCGCAGGACGCCAAGGCGATCCTCGACAAGGTGATCGAGCTCTATCCGGACGTGGCGGGCTATGTCATCGGCAGCACGTCGATGAACCTGCTGACCCAGCCGCAGGCGGCGACGGAGCCGTATAACGCGTTCCACCCGCTGCGCAGCGTCGCAAAGGGCGCGGCACTGGGGCTGGTGCTGGGCCTTGCGGTTGTGCTGCTGTGCGCGGCGGCGCGGCGCACCGTCCGCGACACGGAGGACGTGCGCATGAAGCTGAACCAGACGTGCCTTGCGGCGCTGCCGAAGGTGCGATTCAAGCGGCGCGGCAAGGACGGCGGCGAGGAGCTGATGTCCATCCAGAACGAGCATGTCTCCAGCGCCTTTCAGGAGGGTGTGCGCAGCCTGCGCATCAAGCTCCTGCGTGAGCTGCCGGAGGGCGAGGGCTGCCGCACGATCCTCGTGACGAGCACGCTCCCAGGCGAGGGCAAGACGACCGTGGCCGTGAACCTGGCTCAGTCGCTCAGCCGCGGCGGCGCGCGCGTCATCCTCGTCGATCTCGACATGCGTAAGCCCTCGGTCAAGCGCGCCATGGGCGTGACGATCCCGTCGGTGGGCGTCGTCGAGCTTATCGAGCGCAAGGCGGGCAAGAAGGCACCGGAGGTGCGCCTGCTGAAGATGGAGGGGACGGAGCTCTACCTCCTCGCGGGCGATACGGGCTGCCGCGACACGCAGCAGATGAACTCGCGGCGGCTGTCAGTGCTGCTGGAGAGCCTGCGCGACAGGGCGGACTACATCATCCTCGACACGCCCCCCTGCGGCCTGCTGGCCGACAGCGTGAACGTCGCCCGCGCGGCGGACTGCGCGCTGTATGTGACGGGCTGCGGCGTGGCGGAGGTGCCGCACATAGTGGAGAGTCTGCAGTTTCTCGCCGAGAGCGGCACGCCGATCATCGGGTGCGTGCTCAACGGTGTGAGCGGCGGACACAGCAGATACGGCTATGGCTACGGGTACGGGTACGGCTATGGCTATGGCTACGGAGAAAAACAGACACATGGAAAGAAAACGGCCGGCAAGTGACGGCGTGCGCGCGTTCGACCCAGCGCAGTGCATGCCGTTGCTCGAGGAGCTGCTGGCCGAGGGACAGACGCTCTGCCTGACCGTGACGGGGGAGAGCATGGCCCCGTTTCTGCGCCACGGGCGCGACCAGATCCGCTTCCGGCGGCCGGATAGGCCGCTGCGGCGCGGGGATATGGCGTTTTTCCGCCGCGCGAACGGGCAGTATGTCATGCACCGCGTCCTCCGGGCGGAGAAGAGCGGCGCGCTCTACCTCGTCGGCGACGCGCAGCAGGAGGTCGAGGGGCCGATCGCCCCGCAGCAGGTCTTTGCCGTCGTGACGGAGGTCTGCCGCAAGGAAAAATGGCTGCGGCCGGGCTGCTTCTGGTGGGACTTTTTTGCCGGACCTTGGCTGCGGCTGCTGCCGCTGCGGCCATATTTGCGCGGACTCGTGCGCTTTGTGCCGCGGGGGCTGAAATAACAAACGGAACTGTGAGGAACGCTTATGGCGCAGCAGGACGGACAAGTCCATAAGGTGCTCGGCTCGGAGGCGCTCGGGATTCTGCTCGGGCGCTGGCGCGACGGGACGTTTTCCGGCATCGCCGACGACTGGCGCTGGATCGCGGGGTATACGAAGCGCTACCGCTGGGCGGTGGCGCTGTATATCGTGCTTGGCGTGGCGGAGTCATCGCTGAGTCTGGTGTCCGCCGTGGCGGGGAAATACGCCATCGACATCATCACGGGCTATCAGACCTCGCGGCTGTGGGTGCTGCTGGTGCTGATGGTCGCCTCGGCGGTGAGCAGCCTGCTGCTGCGCAGCGCTGTCTCGCGCATCTCGGCGCGCGTCTCGCTGCGCGTGAACAACGACATCCGCGCTGAGGTGTTCGACTGCATCCTCCGCGCCGACTGGCGCGCACTGAACCGATTCTCGAGCGGCGACCTGCTCAACCGGCTCAGCGGCGACGCGGGCACCGTCGCGGGAAACGCCATCAGCTGGCTGCCGGATCTCGTGATCTCGCTCTATACATTCATCGCGACGTTCGCGGTGATCCTTTACTATGACTGGGTGATGGCGGTGCTGGCGCTTGCGAGCGCGCCGTTTCTGCTGCTGACGTCGCGGCGGCTGCTTGGGCGGCTGCGCGGCTATAACGAGGACGTGCGCCGCAGCAGCAGCGAGCTCATGGGCTATGAGACGGAGACGCTGCGCAATCTCGACTCCATCAAGGGCTTCGGCGTGACGGATCGCTACAGCGCGGGCCTGCACAAGAAGCAGGAGGCCTATCGCGCGGTGAGTCTCGACTACAACCTCTTCGGCATCAAGACGCAGGCGCTGCTCTCGATCCTCGGGTCGATGGTGCAGATGGCCGCGTTTCTCTACTGCCTGTACCTGCTGTGGTCGGGCAAAATTCTCTACGGCACGATGACGCTCTTTCTCACGCAGGGCACGAAGCTGACATCCTCGTTCAACGCCCTCGTCAAGACCGTGCCGACGTTTCTGAGCGCGTCCGTCTCCGCGAACCGAATCCGCGAGCTGACGGAGCTTGCGCCGGAGCCGGTGCTGCCGCAGAGCGGCGAGCTGCTGGAGGAAGCGGCGGACGGCGTGAGCGTGGTGATGGAGGAGATGAGCCTTGCCTATGAGGGCGAGCGATGGGTGCTGAGCGGCGTCACCTTCCGCGCGGAGCCGGGGGAGATCGTCGCGCTGATCGGCCCGTCCGGCGGCGGCAAGACGACGATGATCCGCACGATGCTCGGCCTGATCGCGCCGGGGCGCGGGCGGGCGTTTCTGCGCGGACGGGACGGGCGCGAGGTGGCGATGAACGCCGCGCTGCGCGGCTGCTTTTCCTATGTGCCGCAGGGGAACACCATGATCTCCGGCACCGTTGCGGAGAATCTGCGCATGGTCGCGCCGTCGGCGAGCGATGAGGAACTGGAGCGTGCGCTGCGCGCGGCGTGCGCGTGGGAATTCGTGGAGCAGATGCCCGACGGTCTGCAAGCCGTCGTCGGTGAGCGCGGTCACGGGCTCTCCGAGGGGCAGGCCCAGCGGATTGCCATCGCGCGGGCGCTGCTGCGGGATGCGCCGGTGCTGCTGCTCGACGAGGCAACGTCCGCGCTGGACGTCGCGACGGAGCGGCGCGTGCTGCGCAGCCTGATGCAGAGTCACCCGAACAAGACCTGCATCGTTACGACGCACCGCCCCACGGTGATCGGCCTGTGTGAGCGCGTCTATCAGGTGGGCGGCGGCACCGTCCGCGAGCTGGGCAAGCAGGAAGCGCAGGCGCTGGCGATGGAATTTTAGCTTGATAAAAAGCCAATAGCCTTTTTATCAAGGGGATATCGCTGCGCTCCATGCCTTGACTGGCCGCTGGCCAGTCTGCGACACTCCGCTGCGCGCAAAGAGTTTTTTGCGGCGTACACGCTGCCGCAAAAAACGGATCTTACATTTACAATCTAAGGCAGGCAGCAAAAAAAGTGGACTCACAGCGAAAAACCTCTACAATGGTGTTTGCGGACAACCAAGAGGAGGGATACGCTGTGAGCCACTACAGGCATCTTAGCATAGAAGAGCGGGATAGAAGAGCGGGAAAATCTATACCTCGGAATCAATCAAGGGAAAAGCTCTGCGAAGAGTGGTTGCCGGAGCAGATTCAGTACCGACTGAAGCTCGAGGAAAACCCGGTTCAGGTCAGTTACGCTACGATCTATCGCGCCCTGAACAGTGGCCTGATAGAGATTCTGCTGGCCGTTAAGACCCCGAACGAAACCGCGGAGGCGGTCAGAAACAGCATGATTCGCATGTTCATCAAGATTCCCGCTGAAAAGATTCGCAGCATTACGCCTGACCGAGGTCATGAATTCGCGAAATATGCCGAGGCCAACGACGCGCTGCACGGTGTTCCGTTCTGTTTTGCCGATCCCCATTCACCGTGGCAGCGCGGAAACAAGTTGTACTTAACTAAACAATACAGGATCCATTTTTCGCGGCGGCGTACACGCCGCGAAAAATTCCCTGCGCTGCGCTCTGCGCCTCGACCAGCCGGCGGCTGACCGAGGCGCAGAGCGCAGCGAATCTCCCTCGCACAAAAAGGCAGAGCCTTTTTGTGCGAAGTTTATTTCCCAGCCTGCGTTTCGCAGTAGCGGCAGCGGTAGACGCGCTTGGCGCGGTCGGTCAGGATAAACTCCTGCGGCAGCTCCTGCTCGACGGAGGTGATGCAGCGCGGGTTCTTGCACTTGAGCACGCCCACGATGCGCTCGGGCAGCTTGAGACTGCGCTTTTCGGCGAGCTTGCCGTCGCGGATGATGTTCACGGTAATGCTCGGGTCGACATAGCCGATGAGGTCCCAGTCGAGATCCATCTCGCGGTCGATCTTGATGATATCTTTTCGGCCGAGCTTGCCGCTGGTGACGTTTTTCAGGATGGCGACGGTGCAGTCGAGCTTGCCGAGACCGAGAATGTTATACAGCTCCATGGACTTGCCGGCGCTGATGTGGTCGATGACGATGCCGTTCTGGATGGAATCAATGATCATGTTCGTAACCCCTTTCCCGTTATTCGATGCCCAGCAGCTTGAGAATCAGCGCCATGCGGACGTACTTGCCGTACTGCACCTGCTTGAAGTAGCAGGCGCGGGGATCGTCGTCCACGGCGACGGAGATCTCGTTCACGCGCGGCAGCGGGTGCATGATGCAGAGATCCTTCTTCGCGTTCGTGAGCTTCTCGGGCGTGAGAATGTAGCTGTCCTTCAGACGGAGGTAGTCCTCCTCGTTGAAGAAGCGCTCGCGCTGGACGCGCGTCATGTAGAGGATATCCAGCCCGGGCATGACATCTTCAAGGGAGGTGGACTGCGTGTAGGGGATGCCGTTGTTTTTGATGTACTGCTCCTTGACGTAGCGGGGGAGCTTCAGCTCAACAGGGGAGATCAGCACGAAGCGGATGCCGGTGTAGCGGCTCATCGCGGCGACGAGGGAGTGTACTGTGCGGCCGAACTTCAGGTCGCCGCACAGGCCGATGGTGAGGTTGTCGAACCGGCCCTTCTCCTTGTGGATGGTGAGCAGGTCCGTCAGCGTCTGGGTGGGGTGGTTATGGCCGCCGTCGCCCGCGTTGATGACGGGGACGAGCGAGTGCATGGATGCGACAAGCGGCGCGCCCTCCTTCGGGTGGCGCATGGCGATGATGTCGCTGTAGCAGCTGACGGTGTGGATGGTGTCGGCCACGCTCTCACCCTTGGAGGCGGAGGAGCTGGCGGCGGCTGAGAAGCCCAACACCTGACCGCCGAGGGAGAGCATCGCGCTCTCAAAGCTCAGGCGGGTGCGGGTGGACGGCTCGAAGAAGAGCGTGGCGAGGATCTTGCCGTCGCACTTGTGCGCATAGGCGGCGGGGCGGTCGATGATGTCGCAGGCGGTGTTCACCAGCTCCATGATCTCCTCCGGGGTGAGCTGCATGATGTCGATGAGATGGCGGTCCATATCAGTTATTTCCTCCTTTGATCCAGCTTTCGTCCGACGGGTTCGCGCGGAAGGCGAGCAGGCGCGCGACGTCGCCCTCCGTGATGTACTTTTCCTCGGCGCCGACGCGGGCGATCGTGTCGAGGTCGGTCAGGCTGACGTTCTTCACATTCGCCGCGGCGAGCTTTTCCAGCCCCTTCTGCATGCCGTAGGTGAAGATGCTCACCACGCCCAGCACCTCAGCGCCCGCTTCGCGCAGTGCGTCAACCGTGTCGATGACGCTGCCGCCGGTGGAGATGAGATCCTCGATGACCACGACCTTCTCGCCGCGGTCCAGACGGCCCTCGATGCGGTTTTTGCGGCCGTGATCCTTATTGCCGGAGCGGACATAGCCCATCGGCAGACCCAGCAGGTGGGCGGCGATGGCGGCGTGGGCGATACCGGCGGTGGCGGTACCCATGAGCACCTCAGCCTCCGGATATTCGCGGCGGACGGTGTCGGCGATGGCCTGTTCGACGGTGTCGCGCACGGCGGGCGCGGTGAGAATCAGGCGATTGTCGCAGTAGATGGGGCTTTTGATGCCGCTGGCCCAGATGAACGGCTCCTGCGGGCGCAGAAAGACCGCGCCGATCGAGAGCAGGCCGCGTGCGATGGTTGCTTTATCCATGATGATTCCTCCTGTGTTATGTTCAGCTGCCAAGCAGAATGTCCTTCAGTTCGGTGAGGTTTGCCGCGATGGCATCGGCTCCGGCCTCGGCCAGCTCGGTGCGGCCACCGTAGCCATAGAGTACGCCGACGACGGGGAGCCCGGCGGTGTGTCCGCCCGCGACGTCGTAGCAGCGGTCGCCGACCATGACGGCGCGCGCGGGATCGCCCGCCCGCCCCAGCGCGGCGCGGATGACGGCGGCTTTATCGGCGCTCGAGCGGTCGCCGGGCTGCGAGCCGCAGATGGCGGTAAAATACTGCGCGAGGTCGAAGTGTTCGAGGATGCGCACGGCCATCGGCTCGGGCTTTGAGGTGGCGATGAGGAGCGTCAGCCCCGTATCGCGCAACGCGGCGAGAAAGGCCGCCATGCCGGGGTAGGGGATGTTCTCCGCCCAGCCCTGCCGGGCGTAGTACTCCCGGAAGAGGTCGGTGGCGCGGTCGATCTGCTCGTCGCTCTGCGCGCCGTAGCGCGGGAAGATGAGGTGCAGCGGCGGGCCGATAAACGGCGTGAGCGTGTCCGGATCATGGTCGCCGAGACCGAGCGTGCGCAGTGCGTAGGCCGCGGCGGAGGTGATGCCGACCTTCGGGTCGGTGACGGTGCCGTCGAGGTCGAAGAGAATCGTGTTCCAGCGCATCAGCCCACGAACTCCTTCACGCAGCGGCGCCACGCCGCGACGGGATCGTCCGCCTGCGTGATCGGGCGGCCGACGACGATGTAGTCCGAGCCGAGCTCGCGGGCGCGCCCGGGGGTCGTGACGCGCTTCTGGTCGCCCGCGTCGCCGCCGGCGAAGCGCACGCCCGGCGTCACGGTGCAGAAGCCCGCGCCGCAGCGCGCGTGCACGCTGCCCGCCTCAAGCGGGGAGCAGACAACGCCATCCAGCCCCGCCTCGGCGGCATTCTGCGCGTACTGCAGCACGACCTCCTCGATCGGCCGCTCGATGAGCAGCTCCCGCTCCATACGCTCCTGATCGGTGGAGGTCAGCTGCGTGACGGCGATGAGCATCGGGCGCGTGCCGTCGGGGCGGGTCAGCCCCTCGAGCGCGGCGGTCATCATCGCCTTTGTCCCGGCGGCGTGGAGGTTCACCATGTCCACGTCGAGCGACGAGAGCGCGGCCATCGCCTTTTTGACGGTGTTCGGGATGTCGTGCAGCTTCAGGTCGAGGAAGATCTTATGCCCACGCGCGCGGATTTCGCGCACGATGGACGGGCCCTCGGCATAAAACAGCTCCATGCCGATCTTCACAAACGGCTTCTCGCCGGAAAAGCGGTCGAGAAACGCGAGCGTTTTCTCGCGGCTGTCGAAATCCAGCGCTACAATGACGTCCTTACCCATGGTGTGCTCCTCCTATGATGTCGTTTAAATCGTTGATTCCGTATGTTTGCATGACGCGGGGCAGATCCGCGACGATCTGCCTGCATGCGAACGGCTCGACGAGGTTCGCCGCGCCGACGCCGACGGCCGTCGCGCCCGCGAGCATCAGTTCCAGCACGTCCTCCGCGCAGCTGACACCGCCCATGCCAACGATGGGGATGGAGACAGCCTCGTAGACCTGATAGACCATGCGCACGGCCAGCGGGAGCATCCCGGGGCCGGACATGCCGCCCGTGCCGTTGGCGAGCAGCGGCGCGCGGCGCTTGAGGTCGATGCGCATGCCGGGCAGGGTGTTGATGAGACTCACGCCGTCCGCCCCCGCGTCCTCGCAGGCGCGGGCCACGGCGGCGATGTCCGCCGCGGCAG
>ERZ773187.1392-NODE-1392-length-18683-cov-16.225091_pt1 | contig 18683 bp, 19 predicted proteins | sample MGYA00511242_ERZ773187 | MGnify/ENA primary metagenome ERZ773187 (study PRJEB29015, sample SAMEA2737744) | human gut metagenome | biome: human gut; feature: human-associated habitat; material: faeces | place: China | collected 2012 ... | reverse complement strand
AAAATGCGATAAGGAATTTTCGATCGGATTCATGTTAACGATGGCTTGACTGACAGCCAAGGTTAATCGATTGAACCGGTTTGGATTTGAAGGTCCGTTATTCGCTCATAGCGGACATTAGCCTAAGCTATTTCCATAACGCCTCATTACGCGCACAGCTCAGAAGGCCTGGGAACGTTTCTGACGGGAACCGGGTAAAACAGGCAACAAACCCCCCAACAAACCCGCCAGAAACGCAGAAGATAAATTTTACCTCACTGCATTTAAACGCGCAAAAGTGATTAGACTCTGATTTCAATACATTTGCCTCCCCTGCCCCCTGTTTCTTTAACTTTCCTCAGTAAGTCATATCACGCTATCCAGCTTAGTTAACGGATAAACCTCAACAAAAGCACCTTTAAAGACCCTTTTAAATGATCTACAATTAACACTCAATCTGAGGAGGTAACATTATGGCATTTCAGGTTCTGACCACTACGGCAGCCAGTATTACTGAGCTTAAACGTGACCCTATGGGTACTTTCCATGCAGGGGATGGCGCTCCGGTAGCCATTCTTAATCGTAATGAGCCTGCGTTCTACTGCGTGCCACCGGCACTCTATGCCCAGTTGATGGAGCTTCTGGAAGATGAAGAACTGGGACGGATGGCTGATGAGCGAAGCGGGGAAAGGGTTATAGAGGTCAACATTGATGACCTATAAGCTGGCTTTCAACGAATCCGCTCTGAAAGAATGGAAGAAGCTGGGTCATACACTGCAGGTGCAGTTCAAAAAGAAGCTCAAAGAGCGCCTGGAGAACCCCAGAGTTCCGGCATCACAGCTACATGGACGTAAGGACCAGTATAAAATTAAGCTACGTGGTGCCGGATACCGCCTTGTCTATCGTGTAGAGGACGACATTGTCACAGTCACTGTTATCGGCGTAGGCAAACGCGAAAACGACGACATTTATAATGCAACCCTTAATCGCAATTGACTAATGCTGTAAGTGCTATTTTGGCGTCGTATCCGGGCCCACTTTCTTTCTGGGTAACGTTGGCGGCTTCACATCATCTTTACTCTGCGTTCGCCGCGTCATCCAGGGATGGTCAGCAGCAGGTTTGACGTAATATTTAGAGCGCAGATTATAACGCGCATTATCCACACGCTCATGTACGCTCTTTTCATCATCAAGCGGTATTGGTTCAGGCCCATCGACATATTTTTCGTAGCCCAACGGCCGACTTTCATAAAGCACCGTTATTTCACCATTAAAGTTTTCGCATACCGTGACAATCGCATGCCTGAGACGGTATCCCTGCCCTTCTGAACGGATCTGATATGCACTCGTTTTATACTGAAAGGTCAGATTCTTGGAAAGCACCCGACGGGACTGATAACAGAGTATGTAGTTAAGTTCTTCCGGAGAATGAAGAATCCCCCTGTGGGCGTTACCATTTTCACGGGGGATCGAAGCGAAGCGAGAGTTGTAATCCTTCACAAACTCAGACAACCACAGGTTAGCTGATTCGATATCACTGATATTGCGAAGACGTAATTCTTTAACCAGTCTGTCCTGTAAGGTCTGATTAGCACGCTCAACCCGGCCTTTAGCCTGAGGGCTGTTAGCGTGAATTGGCTCGATCCCAAGAGTTTTAATTGCACGGATAAATTGCGTCAGCTCGCCTTCACGTTCCGGGTTATTCACACGGAAAATACTGTGTCTGTCAGAGTAGAGGGCAAGAGGACGCCCATATTTGTCGAGATAATCACGTAACGTTTCAATATAAGCGCGGGTCGTTTCTGCCGGAGCGAAGCGGAGCGCCATAAGCGCACTGGTGGCGTCATCAATAAAGACAATTAATGTACAGCGAGGCCCTCGTTCTTCAAACCAGTCATGCGGAGAACCATCAATCTGGATAAGTTCGCCATAGCATGGGCGCCGTTGCCGACGCTGATAAATGCGGGCAATTTTTCGGCGTCGCTCACGCCATAAACCTTCTTCAACCATCCACTTGCGCAAAGTCTCGGCCGACAAAGCCAGCCCATGGATCTCCCGTAATTTCTCACAGGCAAAAGTGGGACCAAAATCCGGATATTTATCTCTGACAAGTGAGATGACGAGAGTCCGAAATTCCGACGTAAAAGCATTATTGGGACGTTGTCCTCGGCGGCGGGAAATCAGTCCCTGAGGGCCTTCGATCCGGTAACGCTGAACGAGACGTTTTACCTGCCGGATTGATATGCCTATACGATCCGCAGCCTGCTCCTGGGTGATCTGGCAGCTGACTGAATCCCGAATTATCTGGAGACGGTCAAGTTCTTTAAGGCTCATACTAATGATCTCTTTTGACATGAAATATCCTGGCTGAGAAGCTACGGGGACATTTCAGAATGGGTCAAAAGGGACATTACTGCATAGGATTAACAACGATAGCGTGGCTGCTGAATCTATTGTAGTCGTTATTTACGGGGATCCAGCCGGTTCATATCAAATCGAGACGGTCTCGGGCTGAACGAAGACGTTGCTCTCCCCGGCGATCATATTGCTGAGTCGTTGTCACGCTGGCATGCCCCATCGCATCTTTCACCGTAATCAAATCTTCCCCCTGGTCCAGCAGCGCCGTGGCAAAGGTACGCCTTAAATCATGGGGGGCGCATTTCGCAATCCCCGCCTGATGCTGACGCACCTGCAGAACATGGTAAACGGCCTGGTCGGTCAGCCGGTCATTCGTCAGGGTATCGAAACGGCGGATGCGGGTGAACAGCGGCCCAGGCGTTTCTCCCCGCACCTGGTCAATCCACATCTGCAGCCGGGCCCAGCTCCCGGCCGGGACATAGGCCATCCGCTCCTTGTTGCCTTTACCCAGCACCCGCAGCGCCCGCTCAGAAGTGACAACGTCACTTAAACTCAGCGCCACCGCCTCGGAGCGACGCAGGCCGCAGCCGAGAATGACGGCCAGCATCGCCGCATCGCGCGGGCCGGTACTGCTGTTGTCCGCATCGCAGGCAGCAAACAGGGCTCGGATCTCCTCCGGCGGCAGGGCGCGTCCCCGGGGCAGCCGGCTGCCGCGCAGGTTCCGCACTGCGCGGATGTGCTGAAAACTCTCCACGTCCATCAGCCGCAGCATCCAGGCTTCCTTCGCCACCCCCTTGAGCGCAGACAGATAGGTGTTGACGGTGGCCGTCGCCCGGCCCGTGTCACGCAGGAGCTCGCTGATCCCCATCACGTGATGCCGGCGCAGGCTCCCCCAGCTGCAGGACTCCATGGAAGTGGCACCGAGCATCCGGGCCACGATCCCGAGAAAGGAGGCCATGGTCTGGCGGCTGCGGGGGGAATTCAGCGACAGGAGATACGCCCGGGCCGGATCGAGTGGCACCTCGCCACTGGCCGCCGCCGGCCAGAACTCCCCGGTCAGGCCGGCCGGGAGCAGATCCGCGAACGGCCGGGTGTCATCATCATAATTGTGACTCAACGTACTGTCTCCCGGGCCGGAAACCGTCCGGCGCGCTGTGTGAAAAACCGGGCCCGATTGCCCTGCATAAGCGTATCGCAGAGAGTCTACTTTTTCAAAGGTACATTTTAATAAGTAGATAAAACCAAACATAAAAAACTAAATAATTAGTAGTTCCGTGAATTATCAGTTGCGAATACACCAGAACTTTCTTAAATTCACTATTATTTCTTTCAATGAGGTTGACATGGAACCAGTAACATTAGCGATGCTAGGGGCGGCAGCTGTAACAAAAGTGGTCGAAAAAACAACTGAGAACTCGGTCGACTCCGTATTTAATGTTTTTAAAAGGGTTTACGACCAAAAATGGAAAGCAAGTACAACTCAAGGTAAAACAATACTTGATTCACTACTTGTAAAAGAAGTCTTTACAAAATATTTTGATATAAGCATAAAAAAATATCTATCAGTGAGGTCTTTGTATAATAGAGAAAATGATTCCTTTATTGATGAAATATATCACCCGCTTGTCATTTCAAATAACAGAACAATGCAAAACATTGTTGTAGATCATACGTTTGAATTTAGCAACGAAAACATTTCTAATATAATTGGAATTGCTGGCCAAGGAAAGACAACTATTCTTAGGAAAATATTCCTATGCCATTTAAGTGATGACATAAAGCTTAACAAAATACCCTTCTTTCTCGATTTAAGAGACCTGCACAACAATTCAGTAACAGAAACAATAATTGAAACACTAAAAAACATTGGCGTTATCGCAAATAATGAGCAAATATATTCTTTATATAAAAGTAAAAAAATAGTTATTCTGTTGGATGGATTCGATGAGATAACACCAAACAAAAGGAAAAATGTTTTAGATGAGATTCTTTTCATAAACCATAGGTATCAAACCCAGATAATAACGACATCCAGACCTGATACTGAGATTTGTCTAAGGACAGGGATAGACAATTTTCGTGTTAAAGAATTGCAAAAAACAGACGTATTTAACATTATCAACAAGCTTGTGCGTTCAGAAAGTGCACCAAAACTAATTGAAGCATTGAAACAAAATGAAAAATTACTTTCTACAATCACAACACCAATATTAGCAATATTATTATGCGTTTGTGAAAAGCATCTAGATTCAATGCCTCAGAATGCAAAAGAATATTATAGTCGTGTATTTAATATACTTTACGAAGGACATGACAAAACTAAGTTTTTCTATACACGGCATAACGAATCCGGGCTTGAAATAAGTGATGCAAAGGATTTATTCCTTTCAGCTTGTTTTTTTACAGTTAAAGACTTGGGGTTATTAAGTCAAGAACGATTGACTGAATCAATTAAAAGAGGATTGAAACCTAAAGGCTTGGATACAAATTCAAATCTAGAGCATAGGGTTCTAGAGGATTTTGTAAATGTAACTGGATTAATCCGTCGTGACGGAGCTGAATCTTACACTTTTGTCCATAGAACAATACAAGAGTATCACGCAGCAGAATTTATTAAGTCTTGCACATCTAAAACTAAATCCAAAATATTAACCAAACTATTAGCAGAAATTCCAAACAATAGGATTATGCTTAATACGGCCGTTTTTTTGAATCACATTGACAATGAAAATACTATTGAGGAATTTATAATACCCCTCATGGAGAATTTCGGATTCAATATAGAGGGTGCGAATTACAAAGCTCTTGCAGAAAGAATTTATGAAGAGACAACCGAACATGCAATACTGGTAATTAAAGAAAAAAAAGTCAGTCGAAGCAAACATGATGATATCAATGTTGATGAGACCTTACACAATGTTGATATCGGACCATTCAACGACAAGCTTGCTTCGATTACAGCATTTGATGAAAAAGGCAAGTTTGACTCGATTGTTTTATCCAGTATTGTTTTCGATTCTTTCTATGAAAACCAAGCAAGTATCAGAATCATATCTGAGCTTGAACACGTTAAAAAAGACGGCATCATAAACTCTAAGAATAGTATAAGCATTCGTGAGTTAGTAAACCAAACCGGGCGTATAAACTCGATAATATCCTTAATAGAACGACTACTAAACGATATACATAATGAGATGTATCTTTATTTCGTTAATAAAATGAGTGCAATTAAATATGAAAAAGAAACATACTTAGATCTGGAAGATTTCATTTGATACTGTTACGCTCTAGTTTAAGTCAAGACAACTCTAGGGCGTAATGTTAGTGTTTTAATTTAAATCTTGCTCGCTCAAAAAATCACTACTTCGCAACCCAGGAATTCTGGTTAATAAAAAACCACACCTACCTTTTTGTATTATTAGTCACGAATAGATTTATTGTTGAATTTAGATGGTAACATTATATAACCATTATTTATTCGTATAACAGTGAGTATTCTCAAATATTCGTGTCAAACATGCAGGTAACGTAAACACGCTTCTGTATAGAAAATCAACCAGCACACGTTTCCTTCAGTAATCCTTTAAGCATAACTTACTGGGAACACACGTATGGTCTAGAAAACTGCATTTGGAAATTCTAGAAGAACCATTTTGGCTCATTTCGTCTGGAAATTTTGAATGTGAAACGGTAAACTTCAGATGTTTCCGGGTGCCTTGTGGTGGGGCATACCGTTGATTCAGTTTACATTTGTGACCTAACTCAAATTCTAAATTTGAGCGCTTTGTGGTGAGGCGTCAGGGTGGCAAATACTTCCGGGGGAAATGCGGACTCCCGGAATGAAGGAACAAGGATTGGGCGTGTCCGAAAAGACGCTCAGGAGCAGGTCAGGGTATTTCCCGAAGCCTGAATGCACAAACCCCCCGAAATCTGTAATCAACTTGGCGGAAGAATCAGATATCAGGGGGTCCAAAAGCAGGCGCGATGCCTGTGAAGGATTATAACGCATGCACCATAGAAAACAACACCCGGCCGCCATAAGAACAGGCCGCCGTGAATGACAATCAAATTTCTGTTCACTGGTCTGAACTGCCGGCCGATGAGTTAACCCGTTTCTGGCAGGATGTTGATGCCGGTACGCAGGATAATTTCCTCACCGAACCCGTCAAAAAACGGACCCGCCGCACGCGCGGCGACCATTCCACGCGATCAAAGTGTGAGTTCCCTGTCTGGTTCCGGCCCGCGCATTATAAAAAGCTCTCCGGGGAGCTGGGGCATGCCTATAACCGGCTCGTGATGTTTGACAAAGCAACCGGGAAGACCCGTCTTCGTGTTCACGTCTCGCGTCACCCCCTCTTTGTTACCGGCCGCCGAAAGGCCGGGCGTAAATACGGTTTCCGTCCCGAACGCCAGCGCCTGATCGATGCGCTCTGGCCCCTGCTCGTCAGTTTCTGTGATGCGGGCAAGCACACGGTCGGCATGTGTATCTCCCGCCTGGCGAAAGAACTGAGTGCGAAAGACGGTAAGGGCAACGTCATACCGGAAACAGCGGTGACGGTGTCACGCCTTTCACGCCTTATTGAAGAGCAGGTGCGATTTGGCGTGCTGGGTCTGGCAGAAGAACGGGCCTGGGATCGTGAATCACGCTCCTGGCTTCCGGTTTACGTCTATATCACGCCTGCAGGTTTTCAGATGCTGGGTGTCAATATGGACAAGCTGCTGAAGGAGCAGGATAAAAAGCTGCGTCTCAGCGCCGAGCGTGAACGGCTGATCCATGAAGGTGCGATGCACGAGCACGATGACATTACCCCGCATAAGGCCCGTCAGTGCTGGTCCGGTCAGAAGCGACGTGACGCCCTCACCTATCGCCGGAAGAAAGGCGCTGAACGCAAGCGGGCCAACAATCTGATCAAGCTGCCGGCAGACGAACGCCTTCATGTCATGGAAAAATGGGTATTCAAAACCCTTTCACATGATGAAGCGTACTGGTGTACGCCAGAACGGCTGACTCAGCTGGCGGTACAGCATCTGTACCAGCTGGACCTGGCGCTGTCACCGCCGGATTAACCCCGCAGCACACCGTTAAATTCCCTTCTTTTACCTGCCCCTCACCGGGGCTTTTCGTGCTGGTTTTTTTCCGTAAAACTGCGCATTTAGTGCTCACAAGACACAGCCCGCCTGACAATTTCCTCCCCGGATCTACTCTCCTGATGGCACCGGACACCGGCCATTCATGTTTTCCACAGAAATCCGCAAAGGGATAAAACGGATTTTCCGGAACGGAACAACGTCAAACCCGCAAAATTATCTAACCCTCCTTCTTTATCGCTCTGTTCATTTCATTCCAGAGTGGATCTTTGTCTTCCGCCACTCTGTGGATAATCAATAATGCCTTCGCATGCAGCGGCCTCACGGCCGCGCGCTCAGAAGAATTCAAAGCTTCCTCCCGTCGCAGGCGCCGGGCCCCGTTCTGGCCAGAATCCGACATCGAGCCAACCCCCGACCCCTGCAAAACCGCCGCCGCCCCGGCCCAAAGGGCCGGAACAGCATCGCTTTACGAGGGATGTTGTAACTAGATTAGGTGTCGCTGCAGGAAAGTCGCGGTGAGTTCTGCGTACACGCTCGTAAGCGCCTGACGGCGCTAACGCGGAGATACAGCCCGACAGCGGCCAGAGGCCTTGCCGGGCTCACTCCGGACGCGCACATGACGTTACCGAATTGGGGTAAGCGGGTATGGCTTAACAGGGCGAGGGGCTGGTAAGGCAGAAACTATCAGTGCGCAGCGGCTTACGCCGGTCACGGCGACCCTTACCCGCAGAGCCAGGTGTAACAGTTTCTGTCGCCTTTATGCCCTCACGGGCATTCAGACGCTGAGCAGAAGCCCTGCCAGTAACAGGTGACCGGCATAGGCGATGTAAAAGAAGTGGCGCGGCATGAAGCGCCGGCCATCTACTTCGGTGTGCTGCTGAACCACCTTTATTGCCAGCACGGGCAGAAACAGCGTCGGTAGCGTGGCAAACAGGAGAGTCTCCACCGGCAGCGCGATCAGATGTGAAATGCCGTTCAGACAGACCAGCGCAACGACGGCCAGAATGCCGGCGGAGCGACGCCAGCCAGGGGAAACGGGCGCACCGGCGACGGCCAGTGAACAGGCCAGCATCAGTCCCGGCAGGCCGAAGCTTCCGGGGGCCAACGGAACGGCCAGGACGGCCAGCAATAGCAGCCCCGTCATCAGGCCTTTTCTTCCATAACGGTGATGCAGTGCCAGCAACTGCGTCACGCCGGCAAACACGAACAGAATGTTCAGGGCATACACGGGAAACTGGTGACGAAACGCCAGCATGAACGCCGGCTGCGTTATCAGCGCCCATATCCACAGACGGTTTGCGCGATGCTGCAAACGTCCGGGACTGCCGTGCACGTTCATCGCCCAGATAAGCGTGAACAGGGGGAAGGCCATCCGGCCAAGCGCATACATCAGGGGACTGTGCGGGTTTATGAACAGCGTATTGATGTGATCGACGAGCATGGACAGAAGTGCCAGTACCTTCACCCAGTCCAGAGCGGCCGGGCTGAGTCGGGCCGGGAACAGATTCAGATGACGCACTGGAATGGACAGAATCACGGTATTTTGTCTCCTGACGGCAGGCACCGAGAAGCCACGTCTGGACCCAGAGCCAGAAGGCCTTGCCGGTCCGGGCTGTAACGCTGACCTTCAGCTTCTCAATTATCTTGCGCGCTGCAAATTCTGTTTTATTACGGAAAACCCGCATGCAGCCCGCTGGGTCTTTATTCTGAATACAAATACTTAAAATATGAAAATCGTTCATAACCATTCCTTACTGACATTATTATTATCGGCAAAACCGATAACATCTTTATATTAAGGAAGGCGTATTAGTGCATTAATTAATTTTAATCACAGATCATAACCATGCAGGATTATTTCATATTAAATTCAGTCTGCAATCCCGGCCAGCTGCCGCAGATGTTCCATATCCTCGTCGAGAATTTCACGTGAAATACCGGTCATTGAGGCAAGAGCGTACCAGTGCAGGATCATTCCCCGTAGCGTACCTTCGTCATATTCATCACGCATAATAACGCCCTCTATCCCTGTGATGGTGCGCATACTCTGAAGTGTGATACTGAGCAAATCGTCATAGCTAATCTTTAGTTTATGTGAGTTATTTTTCATATAGACCCGGGCCTTTTCGGTCATTAAAAATGAAAGAAGCAACATCAACTATTACTTCAAAGAAACTGCGTAATTAACGCAGACTTATAATATATTTATTTAAACCGGACTAAAACAATTATTACAAATAAATTCCATTATTTCAGACTTAACAGTACAGTGCTCAATCAACCTGAGCCAAAAGCTTAAGCATGACGGGACGGAACAGTGAAGTTATGATTTTTATGTGCAGTCGTTTATTCCCGTCACATTTCAGACAACGATCGTGAGGTGCCTGGTGAACCGAAAACAGTTTATTCAGAGTCGCGGTGCAACCTGCCGTAACTGGACATGGAGCTGGTCATTCATAAATCATGACGATCAGCAGGTTATCTTTGGTGCCTGGGACGTGGAGCGCGAGCAGGAGCGGGCGGTTATTCTCAGGGAAGAGTGGGAGTTCAACGCCAGGAACAAGAGACAGCCAGGTTACTCTCAGGCCATTGAACACACTCCGTAAAGACCCCGGCAGTTTCCCTTCCCTACCTGGTGAAGACGTAGCATAACATGCAAACGGTACACGATCCGCTGATCGGGTAGTTGCTCCCCCTGACGGCACGAAGATGCTGAAGGGGGAAAGTATCCCTTCCCCTTTATTGCCCTGTCAGGTTCAGTAATCCTTAATTTTTGCCTCCCAGGCAATAATCTATTCACCGCAACAATGTTCAGCTTTTGTGACATTCCGGCAATAATCTCTTTTCTCTCCTCCGCAGATCCGAAAAAAGGTAAATCGGGAAATGTAAAAATTGTTCACAGTCAGCGATATTGGTTTCTCCTTGGATTATGATGGTCGAAATCAACACCTTCCGGGAGACGAGGATGACAGACAATTTTTTCATGCGTGAATCAGCAAAACTGTCCTTAGATGAAATTATGGCAAGGCTCGGAGAACTCGAAGACACTTGGGATAACAATGCCTCTTATGCCGGTATTTATCGTCAGATCAAGGCGCAGGGTCTTGAGAGTCTCACTGAAAAGCAGCACTGGATTTATGAGAATCAACTAAAACCAATGAGCGTAGAGAAGTGCGGATATAATCGTACCTGTGAAAGACCTTCATATCCAGGAAGATTCTGCGATCTTCATCAGTAGTACACGCTGGCCAAATTGTACATCTTAGGATCATGTATGAATAAAAAGAACCCGGTTGAACCGGGTTCTTTTATGATGCTTATTTTGACATATTATTAAAAAGTTTAAGAGCCAGAGACTGACTGCGCTCCACGACTAATTCTTTATCCCAATTATGATGTGCACGGTAAAAACTTATGAAATCTCGGACACAGGCTAGATCAGATTCACCGTATAGTGCGATTTTTTTGTCAACTGGCAATTTTCCGCAACGATCATTAATATCAACACTGAGAGGTATTAAGTTCCCTATCATGCCAACATAATCCGGATCAAAAGAATTCTGAGGACCTATGTGCTCAAGATTTGTATCTTTTAACATCACCTCTTCAGACCCACGATTAATAGCTTCGAGTCTGTGATAAACATAGCTGATAAGTTCTGTGTTATTCCGTTTCTTTTTCGAAGATGCATTCCTGGAATACCATAGATGATTGACCATTCTTTCGATGAACACCGATTCGGAAGGCATTTTTTCTGTAAAAGCCTTAACCATATCAGAAAGGGTTGAATTCATTTCCTGCTTGTTTTTTGCTGATGCAACTTCTGCTGCATATTTAGCAAACATAGCATCTACACCGGAAGGCTTCATTTTACATATTGTTGTAAACTTAAACTGAAAATCCTCTATAAACTGAAGAGTCTCAATCAGTGATGATTCGCTAAGATATTTAGCTGTGGATTTATTTTCTCGTACTCTGAGTAATGCCAGTACCAGAGGCCTCTGAATGGTTACGTTAAATGTGATAAGATTTCGCAGGATTCTGTATATTTTTTTCTGATTCAGGCCTGGCCAGTCACTCTCTTGTGGTTCACATATTTTAAAAAAGAGCGATGAATCTTTTTCCATTTGACTTAAAAATGATTCCGGTGTGACGGTCGCGCTTTTATCAGCTATTTTTTTCTTGAATGAACGATATAACTGATCTTCTCCAATATATCCAAAATTGGACATCCACCATATTCTGATGTAATCAGACATAGTTATTTTACTTTTCAGCTCTATAAGTCCGTTTTCAATTGCTGTCCATTGTTTTTTGGCAGTGTCTTCAGGATACATATCTGTTTCTTGGGAACAGTACTGCAAAATCTTATTTTTTATCAAGTCAATCGAACTCAGGCTGATGCCTCTTGCATTCAGAACCTCGAATACGTCGTAAGCATCATCAGTAGATGGAACTAGTATACGGACAACCTTAAGATAAGATGTTATCATCTTTAGTATTGCATCGAGACACTGAATATATTCTTCCTCTGAATACCTTACACCTTTTTTGCTTTTATTTAGTAATTTACATGCCTCCTGTTTCTCTAATTTTTTTTCAAAGTAAGTGTAGGCGTAGTTTATCTTTTCGTCTTCATCAGATTTAACCTTTGGATTGCAATCTTCTTTCGACTGACATTTAAGTTTAAAAAATCACGGCCGTTGCTTTTAGATATTTTTTCTGTGAGATGTGCTTTCGCTGAGATGATGGATGCTTTTGACACAAGATAGGTATTAACTATATCATCCGCGCTCTCTATATAGTTGAGAGATCTGAGCTTTCTTGAAATGAGTGATATCAGAATAGTTATAACGGAAAGACGTTGCTGACCATCAATAATTTCCAGCATTGAACTGTCGGTTGTGCCAGACAAAACGACTGTCCCGAGGAAGTACTCAGCATGGCTGAAGCTCCCGTTCTCGTACTGAACATTTCTTTTGATATCATCCCAGAACTCATCAAGCTGAAGTTTTTCCCAGCTGAAGTCCCGCTGATTTCGGGGAATAACGTAGCGTCTGTTAACTGAAAGAATATCGTTTATATCAACCTGTACGGCATCAAAGTTCATGCTCCCTCACTTGTGTTATGTATTAGCGTACTGTGCAGGCCTACAATACAATAAGACTCTGCACCTTCGCATGGTCTTTCTAATTTGTGCTGAAATGTCTATAATTATTATGATTGTTGCTAAATCATCAATAATCTTCTCATCGCAACAATCTGCTATTTTTTATGATTTTCCTGCAATAATCCCTCCTTTCTCCTCCCGGGATCCGATTTCTGGTGAAGTCGGATCTTTATTAGCTGCCGGTTCGGAGGGATGTATGAGACAGTAGCTGGTAAGAACCTTCGTGCGAAGGGTTATCTTTCACAACTGGCAGAAGGTTCGCTTTGAGCGAATAGTGCACATTATGAATATGCAGTCGTTTTGAGATTATACAGGATGATAAAATGAGGGTGTCTGCCCCGTAACGCGGCGGAACATCGTCGCGAACGATGAGGCATTGTCGTATCCAAGAGAGAGCGCCACGTCAAACACCGGCCTGCCTGTTATCAACAACGCCAGCGCGCGGACCACACAAGCTCGCTGGCGCCAGGCCGAAAATGACATGCCGATTTCCCGTAAAAAAAGGCGGCGAAATGTGCTGGCGCTCATAAACAGCGCCCTGGCCCAGCGCTCAGCAGGATCGTGAACAGACGGGGCGATTAAAAACGCCTGACAAAGCGCCAGCAGAGCCGGATGTCGGGGAAGCGGAATGTCGAACTCGCGAACCGGCATTGCCGCCAGTTCCAGTAATAGCAACTTTACTAGCGCACAATCGCGTGCGCTTTCATATAGCGGCGGCAAATCCACCGCTTCAAGCAGTAACTGACGTAGTAATGGCGATACGCTTACCACTTCACAGCGACGGTGTTTAATAAACCCCATCGTGTATGTGGGTTCAATATATAAGCTACGGGTGGTAACGCCCACAAACCGGACCGCGTGTATGGTGTCGGGTGGGATCCATACCGCATGCTGTGGGGGAACCACCCATTCTCCGTCACAGGTTGAAACGTGCATCAGTCCTGTTGCGCCATACAGAAGCTGCGCGCGGCGGTGCTGGTGTGGTTGCAGGAAAAATCCCTCCGCATAGTCGTTTCCTAGCGCTACTACCTCCCGATTCAGATGATCTAAATCGTCAATTTTTCTGTTTCGCACATTCGCCTCCTTCTGACCGATTTGAAAGGATAATTGAGCGCTATGCAAATGGGAAGCGTGGCACCGGCGCGATAAGCTGCTGGCTCATTTTCACAACGAGATACTTCTTTGAACGATCTGATGATTATCGCACTGGCCGGTTTTACTACCGGCACGACAACAGTGCTTTTTGGCTTTGGCGGCGGCTTTGTAGTGGTACCGTTTGTTTACCAGCTGCTGGTGCGGCAGCCACCGCTGGCAAGTGATGCGATGCATATCGCCGTGGCCACTTCAACGGCGGTGATGATTTTTAACGCGGGCTGGGTCAGCTTTCAAAACTGGCGTGCGGGCAGGCTTTCTTTGCCCATCTTATTCCCGCTGTTGTGGTTTATCGCCGTGGGCGCAGTGGCCGGTTCGTGGTTGGCGGGAATATTAAGCGAGGTGTTGATTCGCGAGCTGTTTATTTTTTATATGCTGATTACAATTGGGGACTGTCTGTTGCGCAAAGGTTTCTTCAGCGGCAATGCTCCGCGTCGTTTGTCACTTTTGACGGTCACCGGTGGCGGTATGCTAATCGGCACAATTGCCGCATTGCTGGGCGTGGGTGGCAGCGTAATGACGGTGCCGTTGTTGCGGCGACACGGTCATACGATGCGAGAGTGTATTAGCGCGGCTAATCCGCTTTCCCTGCCGGTGGCGTTGTGCGGTGCGGTGACCTATGCGATAAGTGGTTGGCACAAAATTTCGGCAGGCGGTTTTGTGGGTTTTATCAGCCTGAAGATTCTGGGCCTGCTCCTGGTGGCTGGCTGGGCGGGTATAGTATTTAGCCGCCGGGTGATTCCCGCCGTCCCTGATGTCTGGCACGCGCGAATCTACGTGATGCTGTTGTGCATGGTACTGGTGGCTATGTTGCTTTAAGCAAATCCTGCTTTGCAGATTTAGTTGCTTTTACAGCGGCAATATCTGCATAAACGTCCGTTTCTGGCACAAAGTGGAGGGCCGCACTCAAGGTCCGCTTAGAGCGAGAAGCGGACGTCCGGATCAGAATATTAAGAAGCTGAACTCAGGTCTGCTGACCAGGCTCTGGTATCCTCCAACATTACTCGTCTGCTCATATACCTACAGGAGTCCCGACAGGTCAGGATTTCAGCCCGATTCAGCAAAACGGCAGAGCTGGTAGGCTCTGCCAAACCGTCAGGGGCGGTGTTCTGAGCCTGTGGCTGGAGCCAATGGCAAGGCTGCATCTACAACCGGCCCTGACTTGTTATGTTTTACTGCATATGAATATCTGCATCTGTAAGTTCTATCCATCTTTAATAGCATTCAGACAATCCCTGATGGGTTTGAAATGCGTATCCGCCACCCCCTGTCCGCGCCCTGCTCCATAACCTGCGTGGCGATACCGTGCTCAACGCGTTGAGTGCCGTCATCTGAAGTCATAGTCAGCGACCAGTCGATAAGGGCGAGAACGAGATCACCAGAAGAGATGAGAGCGCGTATCTGGTTCCTGATAACCGGCCGTGATGATGTCAGCGCGATTAAAGCCATCCGTAGTGCTTCAGGATTACTTTCAATAACAGCTCCATCAGTCATTTTCATGGTGGCGCGATTACTGAAAACGGACATTAAATTATCAATTTTTCCCGCGTTGAATGCTTCATCAAAGGCGGCGATGGTTTCAGCAGGGGAGCGATAAACTGCGGCACGCTTCTCAATCGATGCTGCGAAGGCAGACAGGTGACTGGCGATCACACCGGGTGATTCAAGCGGTGAAAGGTGCCCCGTGCCGGGAATAATATACATCGCTGCGTGAGGAATACGGGGTAGCAACTCTCTTTGCAAAGTTTCCGGGGTATCGACCCGGTCCAGTTCCCCTGAGATAACTCTGACCGGAACATTAATGGAGGCGACTTCCCGGGTGATGTCCTCGCTGATAGCTACACCGGGCCAGCCAGCTTTGGCTCCGGCTGACGCTCCTAAACTGTCCTCGATAACCTGCTCACGAAGCGCAGGACTGAGCGGCCGCGCCGTCAGGACATTGTCGATGACAAACCCGACTGATTCGCGGCTGTTATAGGCGCTGGATAGTCTGTCGCGCTCCTCTGAGGAAAGCAGCATGGGGGAAGGTGGGGACGGTGCAATGAGAACCAGACCCTCGAGCCCTTCGGGCTGGCGCGATGCCATCAATTGGGCGACCTTCCCCCCCATCGAATGGCCAACCAGAATGTAGCGTTTAAGCTCAAGCGCCGAAATAACGCCTTCGGCATCCCGTGCAAGGTCTTCAATCCTGTATCCGGATTCGGGAGCGTCTGACAAGCCCCAGCCACGATGATCGATGGCAACCGTGCGGTAGCGGTCTGGTAACTGACCTGTCACGCTCTCCCATGTACGGGATGAGCCGCCATAATAGTGCAAAAAAACCAGCGCAAGTTCACCGCTGCCCTGTAGCTGTACATTGATACCCGTATTGTTCACGTTAATTTTCATCGTTTCACACCTCCTGAGGAATGAAAACAATGTTAATTACAGCCTCAGTTAATGATAATCCGTGAAATAATATCGATAGACGATACTCAAATTATCGAATGGCGGGATCTTATGGACAGATTTATCAGTATGCAAATTTTCATGGCGGCAGTGGAAGAGGGAAGTTTTGCGGCGGCTGCAAGACGTTTTAAGCTTTCTGCGGCAATGGCAGGAAAACATGTCAGTGCTATCGAATCCGATTTAAATGCCCGGCTTATTCAGCGTTCAACACGCCGTCTGAGCCTGACGGATGTGGGGCAGCGATATTATGAACGTTGCAAAGTTATTCTTGAGGCTGTGGAAGATGCGAACAGAGAAGCGAGAGATGTCCAGGCAACACCGCGCGGGTTACTTCGCATTGCTGCGCCGGTCGCCTTCGGTGCCATGCATCTTGGAGAGATCGTGTCCCGCTATCTGGAACAATTTCCGGAGGTCAGTCTGGATGTTGTGCTTGAAGATAAATACGCAGACCTGCTTGAAAATCGAATTGATGTTGCCATCAGGGTTGGGAGTCTTGAAGATCCGTCGCTGGTTACCCGGCGGCTGGCGTCCTGCAAGATGGTTTTATGTGCATCACCAGAGTATCTGAATAAACACGGCACACCAGAGACGCCGGAAGATATTTCCCGTGCACCGCGTCTGGCGTTCAGTCAGGCGGTTTCAGCGGGAGACTGGACAATTTGCGACCCTGAGGGCAGCTTCCACCGTATCGAAAGTGCATGCCGAATCACGTCCAATAATATTCAGTTGCTTCTGGAATCCGCCCTGGCCGGAACAGGCATAGCATATGGTCCCAGTTTTGTTTTTTGTGAGCATATAAAACAGGGTAGACTGATTGATCTGCTGCCAGCGTACAAGACAACGGAACTTACCATTCAGGCAGTGTATCCCAGTGCGATACGCATTCCTTTCAAGGTTCGTAGCTTTGTAGATTTCATTGCCGAAGCTTTAAGAGATACACCGCTGTAAAGAGAAAAAAATGAAATATACGTTCAGTAATGTCAGCTATTGGCACATAGTGGACTTTACTGACCGGACACGATGCCTGAGGTCAGGCAGGACGTTCAGGGTGAAAATGATAAGTGCCATTTCGTCGCTGATCCGCGGTCAGGCTTGCTTATGCAGTTAGAGCAATAGTCAGGACTATTTCTTTCCAGAAAAACAATAATCCTCTTTTCGCAACAATCCTCCTTGATTAGTGCCTGTCCTGCATCAATCCTTCTCCTCCTCTCAAGAGATCCGAAAAAAGGTAAAGTCGGATCTGTACTGAGTCATCTTAGGGAAGGGTGAAGGAGATACGGCAGGAGAGAGTTCAAAGCAAAATGCAGGTGGAAACCGAATGCTGCCGCGAGTGCTTAAGGAACTGGCAAATAAGGCTCCGTATGCGCGCCCGACCATCGTACCCGGATCCTCGCTCAGCCTTTACGAGTACCTGCAGGATGGCAAACTCGACGCCGGTGTGGTTGTGGCACCGCCATAGTTTTGAGCCTATGGTTGTAGGCTCAAAAAAGGTTATGAGCTGCAAACGGTAAATCAGAAATTTAAAAATGTATTTGAAAGGCAATCCATTGCCAGAATAATGATGTCTTGGAGACAACTAATCATGGATCCTAGTGATGCATCAGGGTTTATTATGCTAATTTTCATAGTGAATTTAATTTTAATTATGGCGAAAAAGCACCATTCCCGCGTGATGAAGTTCGTCATTACTGACAAAAGTTCCATCAGCTGTAAAACCGGTGTCGTCCTGATAATAGATTCTATTTCCACGAATATCATAGTCGCCCTGATAGGCATTGGCCTGGAAACCTCGGGCTTCATCGTAACGTCCATTAGGAAAAAGCTCATGGCGAATGAACCCATCTTCAGTAATCCAGAGGCCTGTATAAATATGCTGTTTTTTCATATAATTCCTGATGATATGTATGAGTATTAGAGATGGTTTTTGTATTCGTGTATTATTGCACTGCTCTTAAGAGCAATGCCAGTCACGAGAAGCGTCTACTTATGCGATGCTACTTTTTTTTGGTAGGGGTTAATTCTGCCGACATATACACCCTGTTTTTAAAAGATGCCCCAAGGATTTCATATGATTTCCCCTGTTTTGTTGCCAGTGCTGATATTTTTTTCTCAGCGCCCTCGATAGTTGAATCGACTGCCGTAACAGTTTGGGCCGTGGCGCTCAAAGATAATGAAGAAATAATAATTGCTGCAGTTAAATGATGAATGTTTTTCATGATAACCTTCCTGTTAATGGATTGATGCTGATTTATAAAAGAGGGAATAATGTAAGTTTTCATTTATTCCCTGTGCCATATTGGTTTCTGCAATTAACACAATGTCAGTGTCAGTTGAGAATGACATAATAAATTAACTATTGTCATTTCATCAGCAGAGCTTATTCCAGAGACATTAAATAAATAATGATTTCAGATATTTACATCATCCCGCTGCCATACGCTTCAGTTTGCGGATGCTGTCGGCCTGATGGTTATTTCTGTTGTATCAA
>ERZ773187.1387-NODE-1387-length-18730-cov-19.321446_pt1 | contig 18730 bp, 10 predicted proteins | sample MGYA00511242_ERZ773187 | MGnify/ENA primary metagenome ERZ773187 (study PRJEB29015, sample SAMEA2737744) | human gut metagenome | biome: human gut; feature: human-associated habitat; material: faeces | place: China | collected 2012 ... | reverse complement strand
TAATTAACGTTAAAAAATACGCTCAAAGCTTGCTCAATTAGAGTAAAACAGGGCGACTTTGCCGAGTGCTTGTTCCCCAGGGCGCTGCCCTGGGCTAAGAGCTTCTGCCCTTTCAGGGCGTTTGGGGAAGAATTTATGATAGATTCCCCCAAAGCACCTGGCGGGCTTTATTCTGAAAAATCTTTCGATTCTTTGATAACCTCGGCTGGCACCTCGCTGCAACGCTCGTAGCGGCAAACATCGGTGGCATCATCCTTGCCGGTCCAGATCATGGAACCCGAAGCCAGAAGGCGGGTTACGAGATAGCTCTGGTTCCAGTCGCCCATGCCGTAATCATAGCTTCCGCTGATGATGTAGCCCTGGTAAGGATCGTTCTTGATGGCAAACGAACCCGTGATGTGGCGGCCATACATACTGTCAAACTTCTGATACATCTCGAAAGTCTGCTCCTTGCGGTTGAACACGATGTAGCAGTAAGTACCCTCAGGCACCTGCTCACCATTGTTCCACTCCACCAACTTCCATGTGCCATGAAGATTGGCAGGAGTCACCTCCAGTGCAGGCTCCTCCGGTTCCTCATCATCGCTGCTGCAGGCTGCAAAGCCGCAGGCAAACAAGGCAATCACCAGGAGGGTGAAGAGTTTCTTTAAATATTTCATTGTATATTTCTTTATCTTTTCTTGTTTATAATTGAATGGATTACTTATGATAAGGTTCAGGCATCATTGATGCCCGGAGTCAGCCATCATTTAAGCCGGGATACACTCACCTGTATGGTCCTGTCGGACGGACGGGCATCCAGCCCCTCCAGAATAACAGGAAAGGTGAAGGTTTCAGGCATCGTTGCAGGAATCTTATCCGCAAGGATGGTGATAACGAGGTCAGCCTCATCACCCGGTTCTATCACCTCCGGCTCGGTAGTTAACCGGGCGTATGGAGGAAGAAGCAAACTGGAGATGCGAAGCGGCTTGTCGCCACTGTTGCCGCAGAGGATACGTGCCGAAGGCTCTGTGCCCGGCTTCACCTCCGTGATGCTTGCCTTCGCCTGTTTCAGCCTCAGCGCTCCCATCTTATGCGGATAGCGAGCCCACATATCGGCTCCCGGCAGCACCCTTCCCGTCAAGGCAAGCTTCACGGCTGGCTGACCCTCTATCTCTTTCAGATAGAGAAAAGCCCCCGTATTGATAGTGCCCGGATAGCGATTCGGGGTGAAAGTAATCTGTACCTGACAGGTATCGCCCGGCTGCATCACATCACCCTTTACAAAGGAACGGGTACATCCACAGGTGGTTCTCACCTGCGAGATGTGCAACACTTTCTTGCTCACGTTCCTTCCCACAAAGGTAAAGGTGCGAGGCGCATCGTCCTCGGTCATCGTACCGGCATCTATCAAGGGATGCTCAAACTTCAGCAATTCCTTCTGGGCATTCACCGTAACAGGCAAAGCCAAGAAGAAAGCCGATAGGAAAGCAAATATCTTCATATTACATCCAACCGTTGTTACCGGCGCTCTTACGAACGGTTACTGTCACAGTCTGGCTAGTACCGTCGGCAGCAGTTACGGTGAGCGATGTACTACCCGCAGCGAGACCCTTCACAGTGAGCATCTTGCCATCTACGGTAGCAGAAGCCACGCTGGTATTGGCAACCGAGCTGGAGTAGCCCTCGGTCTGACCTGCGAAATAAGCAGCAAGGTTGAGAGAAGTAGTCTTCTCGATACCCACATACATATTAGGCAGCTTCATCTCCGAACTGAGTTCCTTGTTCTGGATGCCGTACAAGAGCTGAGCCGCATCAATCAGACCCGCACCCATCTTGCCGATATACTTGGAAAGCTCGATGGTCTCAGGCGAAGCACCCACGGTGGTATGGTTCATGTAATAAGTCTTGGTAGCACCATTCTGATAATGGCTATCCAGATCCTTCACCGATTTCTTCATCAGGGAGATGAAGTCGGCAGCACGATAGTGACGGTTCTGCTTGACAGCATAGGAAAGACCCAAGGCAGCCACACCCGATACGTGAGGACAAGCCATAGAGGTTCCCTCCATATAACCATATGCAGGCTGTCCGTTCTTTACCAAAGTAGAGAGCACGGCACCCTTCTGCTCGCCAGTCTCAGCCCAATATTCATCCTCAGTCTCACCAATCTTACCATAGTATTCCAAGTCACCGCCCGGAGCACTCAAGGTTACGAGCGAACCGAAGTCGGTATAGCAGGCAGGAGTATAATCGGCAGCCAGCGACGCTACGCTCACACACTTGGAGTAAGCACCAGGGAATGCAGGATTGCCCGCATACTCATTACCGGCAGCAAAGACAGCAATACCGCCATCGATTACGCCATTTGGCGAACCTGCATTGTTGATGAAGTAATCCAGTGCTTCCTTCTCCAGCGGATAGGTCTCAGCCCATTCCTTCTCGGTAGCAGGTCCAGGAGTGTAACCACTCAGCTCGCTACTCTCAGAAGAGTTGTAACCCCAGCTGCACTGCAGGATGACTGCACCGTTGTCGGCAGCATACTTGATGGCTCTCGCCTCTCCTGCCAAGGTAACACTGTTCTGACCGGAGAAAATCTGGCAAGACATGATCTTGACGCCGGAGTTTGGAGTACCATCACCACCAGCCACACCGCTCACGCCGATACCATTGTTGTTGGCAGCAGCGATGGTTCCTGCTACGTGGGTACCATGACCAGAATCATTGGCATCCGACCAGGTGATGTTTCCGCTCTCCTCTACGAAGTTATATCCGTGAAGGTCGCCCTCATAACCATTTCCGTCGCCATCAGCCTTCGCACCCTGGGAAGTTTCTCCCGGATTGCACCACATGTTAGGCGCCAAGTCAGGGTGAGTGTACATCACGCCCTCGTCGAGCACAGCCACGATGATGGAAGGATCGCCTACGCAGGTTTTCCAAGCCTCAACGGCATTCACATCACATCCAGCCTCAGCACCAGCCTGATTATCGTTGAGATTCTCGAAGCCATAGTTGCCGGCGCCCAGATTGCGATAGTGCCACTGATAAGCGAAGCCTGGGTCGTTAGGCTCACCAGATGCAGCCGCACGGGTTGCCTTCTGCTGAAGCGCCTTGTCGCTGAGATAGATGCGCTTGCTATCGGTATTGTAGGCACGCTTGATGCGACCATTGGTCTGCACCTTGGTAACTTCGCCCAACTGCTTCAGGCGCTCAGCGGCAGCCTTCAGGTCGGTGCTCTTGTCAAACTTCACGGTGTACCAGAGGTGGAGTCCCGCCTCACGGGTTCTAGCCTCGGTGTTTGCATCAACAGGGAAGACACGCTCGAAGCTGTAGCTTCCCAGGATGTCGAGCACCTCGTCGGTAGAAGGAATACCCGAACGGGTAGCCATTCCGGAACGAGTCTTGCTCATTTGCGCCTGGTCGAGAATGCTGCTCATCTCTGGGGCAAACTTGATGAGCAACTCACCAGCCTCTGCATCAGAAGGGATGGTGATGTCTGCCTTGCCCTCAGAAGAGTCGATGGTTGACAGGCTGTCAGAACAGCCTGTCAATGCCAAAGCGACCATTGCTATATAGAAAAACTTTTTCTTCATTGTTTGCTTCTATATTAATTATCTACTTACTTTTCTACTTCTCTTGTACTTGGCAAGTGCCTCTTCGCCAGATTCATCTCCGGCAGCCACGTAGGCACGGTAGTACAATGGATAAGCTACGCCTTTCACTTCCCACTTGGAACCTGGATCCTTAGAGCCATAGTAGTACGCTGCGCTATAGGTATCCTCAGCCATGTTGGAGAATCCGGCAGCCTTACCTTCTGTGTTGAAACCACGCTCCGTCTGGTTGAATACCATGGTGGCAGGGCTCCACAGCACCATGCGAGGGTGGAACAGAATCCACTTAGGCACCGCACCAGTGAAGAAGTTGAGGTTGAGCGCCAGAGAGCGGCACTTAGGCAACACACGTGGCACAGACATCGGATAGACATCCTTGTAAACGATGGTGCCATCCTTCTGCTTGCAGGTTACAGGGTTGTTCCACTTAGAGAGCAACCACTTGCAGGTATCACCCACCAGCTTATCCTGCCATTCTGCCTTGTTTGTAGAGAAGTCGGCAGCCGTATAGCGTGTAGGCTTTCCGGCAGCCTCCAAGGCCTCATCCATCTCCTCATCGGTAGGAAGTTCGCCCTCCAGGAAACAGTAAGAAAGCTCCAGGGCTCTCAGGTTGTCCCAGGTAAGAAGCGAGAGGAATGCCTGGCGCTCTGAATATTCGCTGCTGATATTACCATACATACCGATAGGATAAGTATTGTAGATATAGTTGCCGTCGCTATTCTTGTTCAATCCGCTCATATTGATGCAGACATCGGAACGGCGCTGTGCATAGAGAATCAGCTCTGTGAGGTGAGGGAAGTTCTGGGCATTCACCACCTTGGTGATATCCGACAATCTGTTGAAGTTGTTACTTACCAGATTGAGACTCTCCAGTGACTTACCCAACTTCTTAAAGCCCGCAGGCAACTTAACCAGTCCGAACGCCTGTACGGTAAGATGCTTGAGATAAGCCAGCTCGCAGATGTCCTCGCCGAGTTGCATCTCGCGAATCTGGTTGTTGTCATTACTTGCCACAGAGAAGCTCTCCAGGTACTTCAGGTTCTTCACCTCCTTAGGAAGCGTCTCGCCCGGCTTGAGATTCAGCATGCTGAACTTCACGCTGCGCACACGTCCCACAGCCTCAGGGTGCTGCTTCACGAAGGCATCGGTAGCCTCCCAGAGGGTTACGCTGCTCCAGTTGCGCATGTTGTCGCTTGTATCGTAAGTAGCCATACTGTTGAGCTTCTGGTTGATCATGATGACCGAGAGAGAGTCACCGGCACGGGTATCCTCAATCTTAGGAGCCGCAGCCTGGCGAACGGTAAGGATCACATCATCCGTCTTGTTGCCGTCAGCATCCACAAGCTCATCTTCTGCATTCACAGGAACGAGATGAACCTTAGCCACACGCACAGCAGGAACGATGTTCATATTCCAGCGGAACTTGAACTTCACGCTGCGAGGACGCGCCTTGCGGTCGAGCACGATACCCAGGTTGGTACCGGTCAGCTTATCCTCGTTCTTGGCGTTCAGGAGCCATCCTTCACGCTCACTTTCGTTCTCCGCCTTCTCGGCATCCGTCATATCGCCCTCGAAGGAATACTCGATGCTTCCGATCTTGCATTCCACATTGGCAGAAATCAGACTTTCGAAAGCACGCTCATCGTATGAGCCGGAGTTACCGATTTCCACAACAGGGTCCTTGATATCAATCTGCTTGCCATAACCAAACTGTACGACCGAGATGGTACGGCGCTGACCGTTATCGCCGATGAAGGCGATGTCGGTGGTACGGCGGCCATTGGTCAAGGTAGAATCTACGATTACCGTAGCAGTGGTAGAACCCACACCGTTGGCAGGAGTCAGCATCAGCCAAGGCTCAACCACGCTGCCCACCCAGTTCTGAGAGGCAGCAATGGCGAGCTGTTCGCTTCCGCCCTCAGCTCCTATTTCTATCTGCTCCTTGTCGATGGCGAGTCCACCAGGGATTTCCACATCATCATTGTCGCTGCAGGATGCGGTCATCAGACCGGCACCGAGAACGAGGAGCCATGTAAGTTTCTTAATATATTTCATATTATCTTACTTCCTTATAGTTTAATTTTCGAGATCCAAAGCATCGCAGCCACGGATGTCCTGGGTCTTGTCATAGAACAACTTGTACATACCTGCCTTGATGTATGCGCAGACGCTGGTTACATCGATAGAGATGTTAGGGTTGTCTGAGATGTTCAGGATATACATGTGAGAGGTCAATGTCTCATCCACCTTGCGGATATCGTTGGAACCAATCTGGAACTGAATCAGGCTTGGGCACTTGGTGATGCCTGTTGGCCATGTGCGGAGAGGACGGTTGCCCTGGGCATCGCGCTGATGGTTGATACCGAACGCACGCAGGTTGGCACTGTTCAATGGCTGGGTAGGTACCTCGCTGAAGCAGTTGTAGCTCAGGTCGATGTTGGTGATATATGGCATGTTATCGCTCAAGAAGTCGTTAGAGAGAGCTGTCAACTTGTTGAAGCGGAAGTCCATCACCTGCAAGAGATAAGCATACTTACCCTTGATGGAACCCTTAGGGATGCTGGTCATCTGGTTGCCGCTCAGATCGAGGGTGATGATTGGCGAACCGGCAGCAATCAGCTCTGAAGGGAACTTGCTGAACTTGTTGTTGGCAAGCGATACGGTTGAGGCATTGATACCCTTGTAACCGCCTGCGTCATCCACACCCGAAATCTCATTGTTGGAGAAATCTACAGAACCCATCACGTGTACAGAGCTTGCATCAAAGATGTTCGGGATCTTCTTCAACTTGTTATAAGAGAAGTTCAGACTCTCTGTATTCTCTGAGAAACCGCACAGGTCGGCTGGAATCTTCTCTATCTGGTTATTGTTGAGATAGAGTGATGAAAGCATGACCTCCTTGGTGAATGGATGCACCTTCTTGATATTGTTGTTGGCAAGGTCGAGCAAGCCCAGCTTCACCATGTTGCGGAGTGCCCATGTGGCAGGGAACTCTTCCAGGTTGTTGTAGCTCAGGTAGAGAATCTGCAGGGTCTTACCTATCTTGCTGGTTGCCATCTGCTCCCAGTCGTCACGCAGCTGAGCTGCCTTGATACCCTTGTTACGTGCCAGATTGAACGCCTGGATATTCGGCAGGTTGTAGTACACATCCGGCAGGCGGGTCAGCTTAGGGCAGTTGTAAAGCTCCAGGTCGGTGAGAGTAGTCATCTTGTCCCATGCCTCCTCGGTATATTCCTCGGCAAAGCGATGGTACTCTGAATTCTCATCATCGTAGAACTTGGTACAAACCTCATCCGCAGTGATTGGTGAGTTACCAATATAGAACTGCTGCATCTTGGTCAGACGATAGATTGCCTTCGAAATACCTGTAATCTTATTGGTGGTCAAACCAATCTGAGCATCCTTCAGCTGGATTCTGGAATCCTTCTTGATGAAGTTCTTGGCATTCTTGCTATCAGAGTTGAAACTCTCCACGATCATCTCCGACATGTGGGCACGTGGGTCATACTTCAGGAACTTGTTCTCATAATCATGACGCATTGCCATCTTATGAGCGGCATCCAACTTGCTGGCATCGTAGTCGGAGAAGAGGTTGGCACCAATCTTCTCGTCATGCGAACCGAAGTTCAACACCTGGAGTTCAGTCAGCTGACCGATGGCATCAGGCACGATACCCTTGGCACCGAAGCCAGCGATGACCAGACCGATGACGCGGCCATTGCTGTTAAGCGTAACACCAGGCTGCTCACCCCACATATCGAGTTCCTTGTTGAAGTTCCAGTTAGCACCGTGGAAGGTAGCATCACCATAGAAGCTCCAGTCCTTGCCCTGCAGAGATTCCCAGATAGCCTTCAAGGCCTTGTAGTCCTTGATGTATTCCTTGGTCTCAGAGAGGAGGATAGGCACCTGGGCATTGCCTGTAAGCTTGTTGTCGGTTACCACGAAAGCCTCACCCTTTACCGGCTGAGTCTCGTAGGTAGTCTTCACCGCACCGGTCTTGCCGTATGTAGTATAAGAGGTAACCTGATAGGTACCTGCCGGGAGCCATACGGTAGAATCGCAATGGGCAGTAGCCACATCCATATACTTATCGTCTTCGTTGTCCGGATTCTGATTCTCCTTGCTTCCCTCCTTGTATTTCACCTTCAGGTTGGCGAAGGTGAAGGTTTCACGGGTGAAGAGGTTGGTTACGCTCACATCAATCATGCGGATACTGGAGAAGAGATACTCCTGGTTTCCGGCACGGGTCTTCTCCCACTGCTTGATGAGGTCGAACTGCACCTTACCACGCTCTACGGTCTCAACCATCAGGTCCTGCTTGGTCAAGCCGCCTCCCACAACGGTGAAGGTCTCGCCTGCAGAAGAGGCAAGCAGCTCCTCATCTACGGCATCATAGAGATAGAAACCGATGATGGTGTAAGAACCAGATGCCAGCTGCAGCTTATCACTTCTCAATCCATACTCCGCATTCTCAGCATTGTAGGCATTGAGCGACAATGTCTGCGATACGGTTGTACCGTCATGTTCCATCACCACCTTGATTTTCTTGGCATCGCCGAGCTTCTCAAGCTTATCGATGGCAGCGGCACGGGTGGCTCTCGCCGAAACCTTCTTGGAGAGCATGAACTGCACATAACCGTATGTGCCGTCCCAGCCCTCGGTGTTATCGTCGGAGCAGCTTGTCACTACCAGGGTCATCATTGCAACCAGGAGCAACAGGAATACCTTGCTATATCTTTTGAATTTCTTCATTACTTTCTCTTGCTTCTAAATCCCATATTATTGATAAAGACTACACGCTTGCAAGCGCCCTGGGCATCGTTGAATCCAGCGAAGATAGGGAACTTGAGTCCATCTACGTTCATTCCTACATAGATGCCCTTCTCGTCCTGTCCTACCTCGTAGGTATCCATCATATTGCCTGCACCATCATAAATCACAACAGAGGCACGATCACCAGGATTCCATCCGTCGATCTGTGGATAGATGGCTACATAGCCACCATAAACAGTTGACTCGAATACCTCGTTGCCAGTATAGTTGAAGAAGCCCTCGGCATACATCTTATAGTCTTCATTGCTTGTCAAGGCGCAATCTGCCTCCATACCCATGCTGGTTACGATAGGAGCAGTAACAGCTGACTCGCCCTTCTTGTCCTCCTTCTGTACGATGTCCATCAGGAAGTAACGGTCGTAATCGCTCTTCACGGTCATGAAGTCATCCTCCAGCATTCCGTCGAGTCCATTCTCCAGACTCTCGAATACGCTCTGTGGCAATGCATAGACCAGGAACTCACGGCTTCCGCTGCCCAATGGAGCGACTGTGAGCTTCACATCACCCTTCTCGCCCAGCAACTTAACAGCGCCGGAAGCATCCTCGAACAAACCATTCTCCTTGTTCTCGAAGACTACCAGCTGATAAGCATCACCAAAGGTCTTGAGGGTGAAAGGAACGAAGTTGTGGAAAGTAAACGCATTGGTGGTCTCGCCATTCAGACTTGAACCGTTCTGGGTGAATACCTTGCCATCCAGAGATACATTCCATACTGCCCACTGTGAAGCGGTAGGATATGTAACATCCAAGGTGTTGGTGGTCATACCATTATAGATAACCGGTACGGTAACGGCAGCCTTGCCATCCTCAGAAGAGAAGGTAACGGTGTAGTTGGCATCCTTGGCAATGGCATACTTGGCGCTCATGCCCTGGTTCTCCTTGAAGGCTGCACCGCCTACGGCTGGCTTGTTAGGTGTACCTACCAGGAAGCCGCCTTCCAACTCTACCCAGGCAGGAGTGTTGGTAACAGCAAAACGATAGTTTGCCTTGACAGAGAACTTGTTGTAGATAGGCTGACCTGCGATGTCCTTGTAACCAACGGTAATACCTGTCTCGGTGATATCGTTGCCCAACTCATCGTAAACCTTGAGCTCATAGCCGGCAGCCGAACGCTTTACCTCAGCGATGGCAACCTTCTGACCACCCATGGTCAGGAAGAGCTGAGCCACGCTCATATCCTTGCTGGCATCATCTGCCGTAATCTTTACCTTGAGGGTCTGCTTGCCTGCTGTACCATTGAGTACGAAGGCATCAGCATTCTCGCCCTGCACCAGCTTACACCAGATGGCAGAAGAAGCGAGGCTCCAGTTCTCGTTGGCATCGAAGGTGAAGTCCAACTCGTCGCCAGCTGCACCTGCGATAGTCTGTACCTGTGGGAACACAGGGTTTACGGCATCGTCGTCATCGCTGGAACAAGCAGTGAACAGGGTCACTGAAACCAGCGCCATGAGTACGAGCCAATATTTTGAAATCAATGTTTTCATTTTACTTTATTCTGTTTTTAATATCCTTGTTCTTTTAATTTCTCTGCCTCTGCATCGCTGATCCATTCATACATGGTGATGAAGGTGCCCACGGTGCCGAAGGATGAACCATCCTTGTTGTCAACACTCATGGTGACATACTGCAATACATAGTTCTGGCAGGTATTATAATAAGAGGTGTAGAAAGATGGCTGGCTGATGCGCAACTTGCCATCTCCATAGATGGTGCCGAACGCCTCACCGGTCTCACCAGCTATCTGATCGTCCATCTCTACCTTTGGTTCCAGGATGTTATCGGTATTGAACTTCAACTTCAGGTTGTAGCCCTTGTAGTAAACATCCTTCAGCAGAACGGTATTCTCCTCGCCTTCCACTACCTCGGTCTTGATCAGACGGTTGGTTACGTTGTTCAAGTACTGGCTATAGAAGGTAGATGTTACCATGCACCAGCCAGAGAAGTTGTGGATATCGAAAGGACAAGACTTCTGCATCACCACATGGGTGTAGTCCTTGTAAAGCTCTGTCCAGTTATACTTCTCCGGAATCACCAGCTTCAGGGTGAAGCCCAGAGAGTCGGTCTTGCCGATGTTATCATAGATACCCTGAATCTGCACGTTTCCTACCATCTCGCCCGCCTTGATTGTAACGGTGTTGTTGAGGATGCGATAGTGCTGCCCCTCGATGGCATTGCTCTGCTTATCTACAACCTCCACGCCGAAGGTGCGGTCGTAATCAACCTTCTCGGTAGCCGAAACAGGAACATTGAAAACCTCGTTGGTTTCCTGCACGGCATACTGATAGAGCGTATCAGAGAACATGATATGACTTGGACCCGAATAGGTGGTATAATCCTGTGAACAACTCACAAGAGCGATGAGTACAGCCACGGCTGCCAAACATCCCATCATTATTTTCTTCATGATCGTCTCCTTATTTTATTTGTTACTTTCATTAGGCTCAATCTCCGAACCCGGTGCCTCCAGCTCATGCTGTGGGATAGGCCATACGAAGAGTGGGTCGTCCTTTTCTACCTTCAGGCTACTCTGTACGAAGTTGGCTGCAGGCTGGTCGCTCACCTTTCGGGCGAATCCCTTGTGCCAGCGCTTCAGGTCGTTCAGGCGGAAGCCTTCCATATAGAGTTCCTTCACTCGCTCCGACTCGATAACGGTCAAGGCGTTGCTCTCGCTCAAAGAGGTGTTACCACCATAAGAAGAGTAGCGGGCGGTGCGCAGGGTTGAGATATCCTTACCTGCCTTGGTGTAGTCCTTCTTCATCGCATAAGCCTCGGCACGGATCAGATACTGCTCGGCAAGGCGGAACACCATTGGCTGGTGAACGTGAAGGATGTTGTTGCTCAAGAAAGTGGCATCACCGAAATACTTGCTCAACAGAGGCCACTGCAAGCCGTGCTCATAACCTGTTACACGAGTAGTGAAGATGGCTGCGGCACGAAGGTCGTTGCTGTCGAATGAATTGATAACCCAGGTCTCAGGCACGTAGTCCGGACGATAACTTACGTAGTTGTAGTTATCAAAGATAGTACCCAGGGCACCACCATAACTGTTCACCGTGAAACCAACCTTCCAGATAGCCTCGCGTGAATCACCGTAGGCCCAGATGTACTTGTAATCCTTCACCTGGCTGGAATAGGTGTTGGAAGAAGCCTTCTCCAGGGTATAGAACTTGCTGCCGATTACCTTGGATGCATACTTGATAGCATCGTCGTACTTGTGCATATATAAGGATACGCGCGCACGCAAGGCATGGCAGGTATATTCATTGAAGTAAATCTCGTTGTAGAGACTTCCGGTGAAGTCATCACCTACCTTCAGATATTCAGTAGCCTTATCGAGGTCACTCAATACGAATTCGTATGATTCCTTCAGGGTAGCTCGCTTCTGAACCTCATTACCCTTGTAGTGCTCTGTAAGTACTACGCCGAGTTCCTTCTCTGCCTGCTCATCGCTATCGTAAGCCTTGCAGAAGCACTTGATCAGTTCTGAGTAAGCCAGGGCACGAGCAAAGTAAGCTTCACCCTCATACTGCTCCAGCTTGTCAAGCTGCTTGTCATCATTGGTTGCTGCCTTAACCTTTTCAACATTGTCGAGCAGGAAATTGCATCGGTTGATTACATCATAAAGGTCGGCATAAACCGATTCGATGTCGGTATTGGTTGCCTTGATGTCTTTCCAGCGATAGATATCGCCATAGGCATTAGAGTAGCCCTTTACACAGAACACGAAGTCTGCCTGCAAATCTGGCAGGATTGTCAGATTGCCCGAATACAAGGCGCTGCTCTTGAAACTGTCGTAGATACCGATCACCAGCTTATCCACATCTTCCACCTTGTTGATAGCCTCATCCATGCGGATGGAATCCTCTGGATATTTATCAAGACAGGAAGACAGCGAGAGGGTCAGGATACCCGACAGGATGTATGTCTTTATATTTCTGATATTCATTTTATTTTCTCCTTTCTAGCTTAGAATTGCAGTTCCACACCCAGGGTAAACTGGCGTGAAGCTGGATACTGCGCCTGGTAAATATTGGATGAAACCTCTGGGTCCAAGCCGTTGAAACCGGTAATGGTGAAGAGGTTCTGTGCCTGTCCGTAGATGCGAACCATAGAGAAGAAGTTAGTCTTGCGCAACAAGCTCTGTGGCAACGAATACGAAAGACTGAGATTCTTCATGCGGAGGAACGATGCGTTCTCCAGGAAGCGGTCGTCGAGTTGGGTTACCTCACCCCAACGTGGGATGTCGGTAATATCGCCCGGCTGCTTCCAACGGTCGTACAACAGACGGTTTGACTGGTTGTAAGCAGTTCCGAAGGTTACACCACTCTCCTCGAAGAAGCGGTCGTTGTTGATGACGTAGCGTGTACCAATCCAGCTGAACTGGGCAGAAAGCTGCAAGCCTTTCCAACGGAAGCTTGTACCGAAACCACCCATCCAAGGTGCATCGTATGTCTTGCCTGTCATCACCTTGTCGCTCTCACGAAACTCGTTGGTTACGTTGCCGTCCTTATCATACCAGAGCTGCTCACCATTTGCTGGGTTCACACCGGCATAACGGTTCAGGAAGAACTCGCTTACAGAGTGACCTACCACATACTTCAAACCGGTGGTTGAGTTTACATACTCGGTTACACCGTTATAAAGTTCCTTCAGGCGGTTCTGGTTGTAAGATACGTTGGCGCTTACATTCCAGGTAAAGTCGCGGGTACGGATTACATCACCGTCAGCGCTCAACTCAATACCCTTGTTAGCCATCACACCCACGTTCTTCCAGCGATAGCCCTCGCCGGTAACGGTATAAGACTCAGGAACGCGCATCAGCATATTGGAAGTACGCTTGTAGTAAGCCTCGAAGCTGAAGTTGATTCTATCGAGGAAGCCCAAGCGGAGGGCGAAGTTGTTTGCCCAGGTTGACTCCCAACCCAATTCCTCGTTACCACTCTGTGATGGATAGAAACCGGCAGTATCATCGTAGTTGGCACCACCAGAAACCAAAGCCAGGTGATAATAGTTTGGAATCTCAGAGTTACCCGATGTACCTGTACTTACGGCAAGCTGAGCAGAACTGAGCCACTTTACGTCCTTCAGCCAATCGGTAGATTTCACATTGTACATGAAACCGAGTGACCAGAAGGTACCCCAGCGATGATCCTTACCGAAACGTGAAGAAGCATCGGTACGCAGAGAGAAGTCGGCGTAGTAAAGCTCCTTGTAGTTGTACTCGCCACGCATGAAGAACGAGAGGTAAGAGTAGTCAGAAGATGAATCTGCCCAACGGCTGGCACGTGTACCAGAAGATACGTTGGTCAGGAGATCACTGGTCTGGCCCTTGGAATAAACCTGGAATCCCTCTGAATGATAGCTTACTGCCTCCTGCCCCAACATCACGTTGAACGCATGGATATCGTTCAGACTGAAGCGATAGTTGGCGGTGGTAGTCTCTGTCAGGTTGATGGCGTCGCTGCTCTGTCGTGCCGCAGTACCCTGACCATTGTTGGAAGAGAGACTAGGGAATGACTGCAGGAAGGCTGTAGAGTGAGTGAAATCGGCACCAAACTGGGTGCGGATAGTCAGATTCTCTATCGGATAAACCTCGGCATACATGGTAGAGAGCACCTTATACTTCTTGTTTCTGATAGGATTCTTGCCCATATAGACGATAGGGTTCTCACTGGTTCCAGCCCAGTTGCCTGCTGCAAGCGAAGCCAGACTGCCATCCTTGGCATACGGATTCCAGTAAGGCAACATGAAGCGGCAAGCAGAAATAGGAGTCACGGTGGTATAGCTACCATCATCAGCCTGCTGTGCTTCCTCATAAGCAGCCATGGTATTGGTACCTACCTTCAACCACTTGCTAGCCTTGACATCAGCATTGGTGCGGATGTTGTAACGGCGGAAGGTTGAATTCTGCGCAATACCATCCTGGTCGTAGAAACCACCCGAAACATAATAATTCAAACGGTCGGTAGCACGGTTGATAGAGAGTTCATAGCTCTGGAGAGGAGCACGGTCGTTGAACACTTCATCCAGCCAGTTGACATTCACCTTTGAAAGGAGGTTGTAATCCTTACCGGCATCTAAGCCTACTTCCTTTTCAAACCGGATACGCTCATCGGTATTCATCATCTTCCAGTTGTTCTGAGCCAATTCAGAAAAACCATACTGTGCGCGGAGCGTAATCTTCGCCTTGTCCATCGCCAAACCTCGCTTCGATGTAATCACCACCACACCATTTGCCGCACGGGCACCATAGATAGAGGTAGAAGAGGCGTCTTTCAATACCGAGATACTCTCGATGTCGTTAGGACTCAAGGTATTGAAATCGGAGCTGGAGATAGGCACACCGTCCAGAATAAAGAGAGGAGCCTTGCCAGAATTGATGGAGTTGGTACCACGAATCTGGAAAGTGGCAGCCTTGCTTGGCTCACCCGAAGAAGCGATGACCTGCAAACCTGTACTCTGTCCCTGCAAAGCCTGATCGAAGCTGGCAGCTGGAACATTCTCAATCTTTTCTGCCTTCACAGCAGAAACAGAACCCGCAATGGTTCCCTTCTTTCGCACACCATACGCCACAACGACAACCTCGTCCATCATCTTAGAATCAGGAGCAAGGGTGATGTTGAGCGTGTTTGTCTGCTCTTTGACTACATGCTTCTGGGTCAGACATCCGACATACGAAAATGCCAGTGTAGCTTTCGAAGCCCCTTTAATTTCGATGGTATAGTTACCGTCAATATCGGTGACCACACCATTTGATGTACCCTCTTGCTTAATCGTCACACCAATCATCGGTTCGTTGTCCTCAGCAGACACAACGGTACCCTTGACGCGGAAACTCTGCGCCAATACGGATTGGATAGACAACAATACAAGAGAGACAAGTAAAAGAGTTAATCTTCTCATCCTTGTTTCTTAATTGTTTACTAAAAATTGATATTTATTTTTTTTCTTTCTTGTACATAAATCAATTACTGCATCCCATCTTGAGGTGTTTCGCTCAATACCCCTCTTTCAGTTTAGACCAATAGTGCTTGATAGTCCACGCATGGACCTGTACTTCGATTTAAGGTGCAAAATTACTAATTTTTAATAACTTAAGCAAGAATTAAAACATAAAATAACGAATTTTGCCTAAAATCATAACATTTTTCTGTAAAGTTATGATTTTAGGCAACATTTTCACTCCTAACTGCGCATAAACTCGGTAGGAGTCATTCCAAATGCCTTGGAAAAACACTTGGAGAAATAACTGCTGTTAGAGAAGCCTACGGTGTACATTACCTCCGACACGCTGAACTTGCCCGCCTTTAATAATTTTGCCGCCTTCTGCATTCTCATATCACGGATATACTCCACCGGAGTCTGACCCGTAATTGCCTTCAGCTTGCGGTAAAGCTGCTTGTTTCCCATGCCCATCTTCTCCTGAAGCACCGACACGTTAAAGTCGGAATCCACCATATTCTCTTCTATCGTCTCCTTAATCTCGTCGAGCAGTTTCTTATCCAGCTCATCGATCTCAACTTCCGGAGTAGTCTGCTGACCATTGAAATTTACGATCATTGCCGACTCTGATTCGCTGTCGGAAGCATTCACATCGAGATTAGAAACTACCAGATGATTCACTTCATCGAACGAACGGTGAGCGGCAGCATTCTTCAGCTCATCGGCAAGGTTGGCATAGAACTTCATACGCGCCTGTACCTGCTCCAGAATTTCCTCCTTCTGCTTTTTCGCCTCCTTCAACTGCTTTCTTACGAAATGGGCATTGATGACCCAGACTATACACACAATCAGGAGGGTAAGATAGAACAGCTTGCACCAGATGGTGAGATACCATGGTGGAAGAACGGAGATTTCGAGCTGATAAACTTCATCTCCGATATTTCCCTCGCCATCCACCACATGCACGGTGAGATGATAATCGCCATACGACAATCCATTGTAAGTGATGTCAAGATCGCCCTTGTCCAGATAGTGCCACTCGTGGTCGCTACCCTCCAGACGGTAGGCATAGACGGCGGTAGGATGATCGGCAAAAGGCAAATCAGACAACTGGAGCGTGAAGTTGTTCTCATCATGCTTCAGAACAAGCGTCTTCAGTCCCACAGGCGAAACACCTGGTGTTCCCTCAATGTTCTCGTCGAGCAAGGCATCCTGGGTCTGTCTGCCATTCACCACGATACCCGCCAGGAGCAGCTGCGCCTTGTCGTCCTTCGGCATGGAAAGGTCGGCACGGATGGAGATGAAGCCATCATTGCCACCCATCACCACTTCGTGGTTCAGCTTGGAATAATAGATATTATTCGGACTCTCCATCGGAATGAAGAATCGGAAACTGTTGTTCTCAGGATCCAGCACGCTGCAGACATTGCCTGCCACCACCCAGACCTTGTTTTCCACATCGCACATGGAGACCACCTTCCCACCGATTTTCCATTCCTTGCTTTCCAGTTCCTTGCCCTTCATCGGCAGGTTCACCATAAAGCACTTCACGCTGGCATTGTATCCTACCCACACATTGCCGTTGCCAGATTTCATCAGATAATTGATGGCATCATTGCCTGGGATATGCGAGATGCAAAGGGTACGGGTATCGATACGGTCGAGATGATTATAAGAGGAAGCCCAGACAAATCCCTTTCCATCGAGTACCAGCTGACCGATGTGCAGACCCGAGAGGGCGTTCTTTCCCTTGTCTGAGAAATGATAATCTGCCACACAGGTGGCTGTAGCAGCAGATGAGAGCGAGATGGCTGCCAGAAGGCGCTGCTTGTCCAGCACGAAGACGCCACCCTGATAAGATGCCATCCACATTCTGCCCATCTGATCCTGAAGAATATCATAAGCCCAGGCAGTAGAATACTTGCCGCTCTTGTCATAGACGATGAAGTTGAGCAACTTTCCCGTACTCTTCTGATAGAGGTTGATGCCGTGGTCTGTACAGATCCATACATCCCCCTCCTTATCTTCATAAATCTTGCGCACACGGTTGTGAGCAAGAGGAGCCGAAGGATTGTTCTGTTTATACCATACCACATTCTGATATTCAGATGCAGTTCCCTGCACGCGCACTCCCTCTGCATAGTGAATCAAGCCGTTGGTTCCGCCCATCCACCAGTCGCCGCTGCGGGTCTGAAGGATAGCATGCAGACAGTTACCCTCGCCCGAGAAGGTAATCTTATCGAGCGAAGTGTAGCGATAGTAGGTATGGGTAGATAAACGGGAAAGTCCGTGATCGGTACCGATCCACACATTCTGCCACTTATCCACATAACAGGACCATACGATATTATTGGGGATGGTTGCCTCATTGCGCGAGTCGTGAACGAAATGCTCCAGACTGTTGTTCATCGCCATGCGATAAAGTCCATTATCTGTACCGATATAGAGATTGCCATCCTGGTCTTCGTCCAGACACTTCACGGAGTTTCCATCCAGCGCCGCAATCTTGGAGAAGTTCTGCAAAGCCTGGTCGGCGCAGTACAAGGCTCCCTCGGTACCAATCCAGTAACAGTGGCGCTTGGCATCGTAAGCCAGGGCATTCACCAGCGGCTGTGCTCCAGGAGTCAGGAGAATCTGGCGCTGGTTGAGACGGAGTCCGGCGAGAGAACCCACCAGAAGTCCCTTCTGTGTATGCAGGATAGCATACACATCGTTGCCAAAGGCATCTTTCCTGCCCTTCATATCAAGCACTCGCAACTCCCTTGCTACCTTTTTCCTGCCCTTGTCTCCATCAGATTCCATCACTGGCGCAGAAGCATAGATTCCCTTCTGCGTATCAAACTTCAGCATTCCATTGCCAGTAGCCAAATAGAGCATGCTACCCTCGAAGCCGAGCGCATTGATGCGGATATGACTAAAGGTATGGGAAGCAAAATGACGATAGTCGTGGTAGCCATCATAACTATAGAGACCGTTGTCGGTACCCAGCCAGACTACTCCTGATGTATCTTGGGTAATGGCATAGACTGCCTGAGCACCACCCAGGGTGGTGTTGACGAAACGTTGCGCATGGAGCGCTATGGTTATAAGAAGCATAGCTATCGCCATGCTTACTCTAGATAAAGCGGTTAGTGATTTGTTCATAGCTGCAAAAATACACATTATTCACGACAATGCCAAATATTATTAGAGAAAAATAACAATAGAACAAGGAGAAGTTGTTGAAAGTATAGAGTGAAGTTGTTGAAAGGACAAGGAGAAGATGTTGATAGAATAGGGAGAATTTGTTGCTACCATTAGAAGAAATCTCCGTTCAATACTGCTGAACTTATGTTCAACAGTGCTGAACACACGTTCAACACTGC
>ERZ773187.1382-NODE-1382-length-18758-cov-3.304764_pt1 | contig 18758 bp, 23 predicted proteins | sample MGYA00511242_ERZ773187 | MGnify/ENA primary metagenome ERZ773187 (study PRJEB29015, sample SAMEA2737744) | human gut metagenome | biome: human gut; feature: human-associated habitat; material: faeces | place: China | collected 2012 ... | reverse complement strand
TGCCGATCGTGGCGGCAAGGGCCGTGCACAGCGCGGCATAGGGCGAGATGCCGTCCGCGCTCTCCCCGCCGCGGAAGATCGCGCGCAGTGCCTGCCCGAGCCGCCGCAGCGGCAGGCCGCGCAGGCGGAGCATGTACCAGATGCCCGTCCCCAGAAACAGTGCCATCATCGGCCAGCCCCACACAGCCTCGCCCACGCGCGCCAGAAGCAAATCCTGCATAATTTCTCCCCCGATTCTGAACAATCCGTGAATTTTGGCCGCGCAGTTTGCCTTTTCCCCGGGCGGCCGGTATAATAATATGATGTATTCTATGGGAAGGGTATCATAATTTATGCTGGAACTCCAAGCGATCACAAAGGATTACCGCAGCGGCACAGAGTGCGTGCACGCGCTCCGCGGCGTGAGCCTGCGCTTTCGCGACAATGAATTTGTCTCCATTCTCGGTCCGTCCGGCTGCGGCAAGACGACGCTTCTGAACATCATCGGCGGTCTGGATCGCTACACGGCGGGCGACCTGCTCATCAACGGTGTCTCCACAAAGCAGTACCGCGACCGGGACTGGGACGCCTACCGCAACCACACCATCGGCTTTGTCTTTCAGAGCTACAATCTCATCCCGCACCAGAGCGTGCTGGCAAACGTCGAGCTGGCCCTGACGCTCTCCGGCGTTTCCCGCAAGGAGCGCCGTGCCCGCGCCATTGCCGTGCTGGAGAAGGTCGGCCTCGGCGATCAGCTGCACAAGCGCCCAAACCAGATGTCCGGCGGCCAGATGCAGCGCGTCGCCATCGCCCGCGCCCTCATCAACGACCCGGACATTCTGCTGGCGGACGAGCCGACCGGCGCGCTGGACTCCGAGACGAGCGTGCAGGTCATGGAAATTCTCAAGGAGGTCGCGCGCGACCGCCTTGTCATCATGGTCACGCACAATCCGGAGCTGGCCGAGCGCTATTCCACCCGCATCATCCGCCTGCTGGACGGCAGCGTCGTGGATGACACGCAGCCCTGCACGGCAGACGAACCGCAGGCCCCGCGCCCGGCCCGCACGGGCAGGACGTCCATGTCGTTCCTGACGGCGCTGTCGCTGAGCCTTCACAACCTGATGACGAAGAAGGCCCGCACGATCCTCATTGCCTTCGCGGGCTCCATCGGCATCATCGGCATCGCGCTCATTCTGTCGCTCTCGAGCGGCGTGCAGTCGCTCATCGACCGCATGGAGCGCGAGACGCTCTCGTCCTATCCCCTGACGATCCAGAAAAACACCGTGGACTTTTCGTCCATGATGAACATGCAGGCCGATGTTGAGCAGAGCATCGACGGGCAGGACCCCGATCGGCTTTATTCCGTCAGCGTCATGGGGAGCATGATGGACTCCATGATCCAGGGCTCCAAGACGAACAACCTGGCCGACTTCAAGGCCTGGCTCGACTCCGGCGAGAGCGGCATGGAGGAGCTGACGACGGACATCACCTATACCTACTCCACGCCCCTGACGATCTACCGCACGGACAACGGCCTGCAGAAGGTCAATCCCAGCACGCTGTTCTCCGACCTCGGCGTCATACCCGCCGATACCTCCGGCACACTGCTTGGCCAGAGCATGCAGATGGACGTCTGGACGCAGCTCACGGGCAACGAAGACCTGCTGAAGGCGCAGTATGACGTCGTCGCGGGCCGCCTGCCGGAGCAGTACAACGAGGTCGTGCTCCTTGTGAACGAGGACAACCGCATCACGGACTACACGCTCTATACGCTCGGCCTGCTCAATGCGCAGGCCCTGCAGGACGCCGTGGAGGCCGCGGCCCGCGGTGAGGACGTCAGCATCGACACCGAGGTGCACAGCTATTCCTATGACGACATTCTGTCGCTGCGCTTCCGTCTGCTGACAAACACGGACTGCTTCGTCCGGCAGGACGGACAGTGGGTGGATAAGTCGGACGACGAAGCCTATCTTCTGAACGTGCTGAACAGCTCAGACGAAATCGCCGTTGTCGGCATTCTCCGCCCGGCCGAGGGCGCAACGACCGGCAGCGGCCAGAGCGGCGTGATCGGCTACCGCGCCGACTTGATGACACATCTGCTGGACAAGGTCACCAGCGCGGAGATTGTCCGCGAGCAGAAGGCAGACCCCACAGTGGACGTCTTCACCGGTCTTCCCTTTGAGCAGGAGGAGCTGAAGGACGCCTACACCATGGAGGAGCTGCTGGCCTATACCGCGCAGCTGCCCGCAGCGGCACAGCAGGAGCTCATGGGCTATGTCAGCTCCATGCAGGCCGCCGGGATGGACGACGGCACGATCGCCACGCAGCTCATGCGCGCCGCGCTCTCGCAGTCCGACGGCGCGACCTACACCGGAAACCTCAAGCGCCTCGGTGTTTCCGACCCGGACGACCCAGAGGCCATCAACCTCTTCCCGAAGGATTTCGAGGCAAAGGACCGGATCGCCGACCGCATCGCGGAATACAACAAAACCCTGCCCGAGGACGCGCAGTTGGCCTACACGGACTATATCGGCCTGATGATCTCGTCCATCACGACGATCATCAACGCCATCAGCTACATTCTCATCGCCTTTGTCGCCGTTTCGCTCGTCGTCTCGTCGATCATGATCGGCATCATCACCTATATCTCCGTGCTGGAGCGGACGCGCGAGATCGGCGTTCTGCGCTCCATCGGCGCTTCCCGCCGCGACATCTCCCGCGTCTTCAACGCCGAGACGCTGACCATCGGCTTTGCGGCAGGCGCCATCGGCATCGGCATCACACTGCTGCTCATTCTGCCGCTCAATGCGATCATCCGCCATCTGAGCGGTCTGAGCGGCGTGGCCGCCCTCCCGGCCGGGGCTGCTGTTATCCTCGTGGCGATCAGTATGCTGCTGACATTCCTCGCGGGCCTCATCCCGTCGCGTATCGCCGCGAAAAAGGACCCCGTCATCGCTCTGCGGAGCGAATGATCAATATACGAAAGGCAGGCTGCGCGGCATAAACCACGCAGCCTGCTGTTTGGATTTGATCAAAAACAGGAGGAGCCGCAAGCACTCTCTATCGGGCTTAATCGGCGGCATTCAATAATCCGTAAGCCGCAGTAGGGCAAGATGTTGGAATTTATATCGGCCGTCATGCGCCACTTTTCGAAATATAATTTATAGAATAGCCGTCCCACCCGTTGATGCAATGAATTAAAGTTGCATTTGATGTAATTGCAATCTGACAAAGTTCCGGTGCCCCATTAATCCTTAGGATCTTTTCGCGCTCATAGCGATACGCTTTCTTCAGCTTCAATTGCTATTGGCATGTTCTCCACAGGTAGCTACGTCAATCCGTTGGCAATACAGGCGGAAGCGAATGTGATTTGTTAAAAGAACGCTTAACACCACCACACCATCCTCGAGCCGTCTTTCGTCCCACTGTGAGGAATAAGGGTATGCTTTACATAGGGATTGCAGGAAGGTATCCTGAGAGCGGATCACGTCGGACCAAGGCATATTCCGGCATTCCGCCTGGAGAATGATTTGATCGTCCCAGATACATAAATCTGTCATACCTATGAAGCCTTTGCATTGCACAATGACCTTGCAGTTTGTGTTGCAATTCCAGATAATCAACTCCGCAACATCGCAGCGAATGCTGACTTGCTCCAGGGAACTGCCCGGCCAGAAAAAGTCTGAAAATTTCATAATTGACCTCGCCATCACTAACAACAAGACACGTGCCTTAATAATACTGCTCCACGGTGCGTTCTTCACCGGTGTCTACATCCCGGAAGCGTAGCTCTACCAGTTCTCCGTCCCGGCGCTGACCAAGATACTCCATGGGCGAATTCTTGCCCATAGGCCAATCGGCCTCCTGCGCCCAGCGAGGAAATTTCCGATCCTTGATGTGAAAAGCTTTCCAGAGAGCTTCTTTACCGGCTGCCGCACGGTCGGCCTTTTTCATCGTCCAGGGGAATTTGTTCAAAACCTCTGCCACATAGGACATTACTTCTGCACCACCAATAGACCTTCCAAGTGCCTTGAAGTAATAATCGTCATCATCCTTGTAGCGCTTTGTCCTTTTAGCATCGGGGTATTTCGTCAAAATCGCCGTCAGAATCAAGTCATAAATGCCACACTGTCGGCGAACGATTGTTGTATATGCGTCCTTGGGCGGATAGGGGCTTTTCTCCAGCATCTTTAACATATGTCCATCGTAAACTGAAGCTATTGCACGGTATAATGTGCGGAGCCAGTGATCCTTAGCAATAACCGGCGGCGGCTCATGGCTGAAATCAGCAATACTGTCCAGCCACTCTCCGATTTTGGGGTCCGCACAGTAGGCGTCCCAAAATTCATCGAAGGGGATATCTCCGGCGATAAAGTCAAATACGATCTGCATAGTACCTCCTACATAATGCCCATTTTTAATATATTGGGGAAGTTCTTATAGCCGTATGTCTTATGAAATGCCTGATGCGCAGACTGTGTCATTTCGATAAAATCATACATGTTGTTTGCCTTCCCTTGTACATGGTGCAAATTGATTGGTTTATTATTGATGTCAAGGGGTGCACGGCCTTTTTCCATACGCCGCAAGTTATCCTGACTAAGCTCATACAACGAACTTCCCGATGGGTTCGCGGCTTGATTCTTCCAATATCGGCTTCTTACCGTATCCCACGAGGGCGTCTTTCCTGCACTGGTGAGATTGGAAATATCGTCTCCGACTTTCCAGCCTTTCTTCGCCGATTGGCCAGCATCAACAACGTTGTCTACCGCCTTTGCCGTATCGTAGACATCATCAATAACATTTGCAGCATCCGCAACAGCACCTGCGGCTTTGGTAAGTTCTCCGACGCCGGTAACAAACGGGATGAGGTCAATCACGTCACCGACCAGTCCGGCCCAGGCCCAGGGGTCAGACGGATTCTGGATGACATCCGCAATACTGAAGCCCAGAGAAACGATATCAAAAACCGTATCCCAGAACTCGCCATCAGCATCGGTGCGGTTTACGGGATCATTTCCGCAGTAGGCAAAGGTGTTGTAGCCAAGGTAGCTCTGGCCGGTAGAGGCGTAGCTGTCCGCATTGATGAAACGGCAGATCTCCGGGTCGTAATACCGGGACTGGAGGTAATAGAATCCTGTCTCGGAATCGTGGTAATAGCTGCGATACTGCAAGGGATTGACCGCAGCCATTTCGCCGGTTGCGGCTCAGGCTTCATCCGGGATCATCATAACATAGTCCATCAAGCGAGTCAAATACATTGGACGCTCCGAGCTTACAAAACTGTCCATGTACAGCAAAAATCCCGCCGATCGTGATCGATCAGCAGGATTTTTTGGTCGGAGTGTCGGGATTCGAACCCGAGGCCTCTTGGTCCCGAACCAAGCGCGATACCAAACTTCGCCACACCCCGAAAGCATGAATATTATACGCACATTTTCCCCATTTGTCAAGACCCAAAGTATAATTTCCGGAAAACTTCATATAATTTTCTGGGAAGGGGGCGTGGCCATGCTGCGGCGTATGCGAAGAAACGTTCGGATCTGCCTGCTTCTGGTCTGCGCCGCGCTGGCGCTCAAGCTGTTCCTGCCGGAAGCCGCAGCCGCAAAGGCAGCTCCGGCGGCGCATCGGGGCATGGATCTCCGGCGAGCCGGGCAATGAGATCAGCCGCGCCGTTTCCGGCCTGCTCGGCACGCTGTCGGGCGGCGGCAGCCTCGGAGAGGCCGTGGAGGTGTTCTGTGAAAATCTCGAAGCTTCCGCTCCGGATTGAGCCGGGGCTCGTCGCGCTGCTGTGCGCGTGGTTCTATTTCGACCCCGCCGGGACCTTCCTCCCCTTCGTCTGCGCGGCCGCGCTGCATGAGGCCGGGCATCTGGCCATGCTGCTCTGGCTGCGGCAGCCGGTACATAGTCTCTGCCTCGGCCTGCAGGGCGCGGTGCTGCGGACGGGGCCGCTGCGCTACCGGGACGAGCTGCTCGCCGCCGCGGCCGGACCGGCGATGAATCTGGCCCTGCTGCTGGCCTTCTCGCGCACGCTGCCGCGCTTTGCGCTGGTCAATTTCTGCCTGCTGGCCTATAACCTGCTCCCCTTCTACCCGCTCGACGGCGGACGGCTGCTGCGCGCCGTGCTGCGGACGCTGCTGCCGCTGCGTGCAGCGGTCTGGGCCGAGCGCGGCGTCTGCCTCCTCTGCGGCGCGCTCCTGCTGGCATGCGCCGGATATCTGACGCTCTGCTGGCACGCCGGGCCGTGGCCCCTGCTGGTGTGCCTGCTGCTTGGGCTGCGCTGCTGCCGGAACGAGGAAATTTGACAGATTTATCTTGACAAATAGCGCGCGGCATGGTAGAATAATCGAGCTTAATGATTCGGAGAGATGTCCGAGCGGTTTAAGGAGCTGGTCTTGAAAACCAGTGACGCAGCAATGCGCCGTGGGTTCGAATCCCACTCTCTCCGCCAGATTCTCTCTCTGCATTCGACCTGGAGTGATACCCAAGAGGCCGAAGGGGCTCCCCTGCTAAGGGAGTAGGCGTGTAAAAAGCGCGCGAGAGTTCAAATCTCTCTCACTCCGCCAAGAAAAAAGCACTTGCTGCTGCAAGTGCTTTTTTCAATGGAATTCAGCATTTCAGTGTGTTAAATAGCACTTTATGTTATGCGCTTTCGGCGGTGGATGGATTTCATATCACTTTCTGCGAAGCGGAAAAAATCACAAACGCGCCAGCGTTTCTTTCACATTTTGCGTCAGCAATGTATTTCACCTCTCCTTACCGATCCTGCCAAATCGCCCGGCAGGATTTTTTCGTTTTATCCATTCTTCAATATAGGGAGGCGCGATCCATGGAGATCAGGCAGCTTGACCCGGCGGTCTATGCCGGGCGGAAATTCACGGCCAGCTACCGGACAAAGGGCTATTATGACATCTGCGCCGCAGAGGACGGCTTCCGGCTCCGCTACGTCCCGCTCGGAGCGCCGATGGAGAAGTCCTTTGACGACGAGTTCTTCGGCGAATGGCTCGAAGAGCCGGTGGCATTCGGCGCCTTCGAGGGTGAACGGCTGCTCGGCTATGTGGAGGGCGCCCCGGAGAGCTGGAACAAGCGCTATCGCATCAGCAACATCTGCATTTTTGACGAAACCGCGCGCGGCAAGGGCCTTGGCACAAGCCTGATGCAGGCCATCCAGAGAGCAGCAGAGGCCGCAGGCGCACGGATGATCGTTCTGGAGACGCAGACCTGCAACGAAAACGCGATCGCGTTTTACAAGCGGAACGGCTTCTCGATCATCGGGTTCGACCTGTATTCCTACTCCAACGACGACCCGGAGCGCCATGAGGTCCGCATTGAAATGGGAAAGAAGCTGAAATAGGAGCCGAAAGATGAACGAAGCGGAAATTCTTGACTATCTGACCACGCAGGGCATCGACTATGAATGTCAGCGTCATCCCGCCGTGCTGACCATGGACGAAGCCGAACGGCTTGCCCTCCCCCACCCGGAATGCGAGGCACAGAATCTGTTTGTGCGCGAGAGCCGGACGCACCGGTATTTCCTGCTGACGGCGCATGCGCGCGTGGACCTGAAAGCATTCTCGCGCCAGCAGGGGCTGCGCTCCCTGTCCTTTGCCTCGGCGGACGAGCTGCGCGAGATCCTGTGGCTGGAGACGGGAGCCGTCACGCCGCTGGCCCTGCTGAACGCGCCCGATGTCACGCTCTATCTGGACGAAGCTCTGCTGGGCGGGCGCATCGCGGTCCACCCGAACACCAACACCGCCACGGTGTGGCTGCAGACGGCCGATCTTGTCAGCCTGCTTCGCACACAATGCGTGCCTGTAGTGACCGTCCCCTTCCCCTGTCTGGCCCGATACATCCCCTATACTTAGGGAACCTCTGAATAAATCGGCTGCGGCGCTCAGCGGGTCTTTCGCCCCAACTTATCGGTTTGAAAATCTTGAAATACACAAAGTATTCCTGCAATTTCCAAACCTCAATTTGGAACAAAATCCCTCGCTGACCGCTCTTGCAATTTAATCAGAGGTTCCTTAGGAAACGCCGGAGCGCAGCAAGCTGCGCCCCGGCGTTTTTTGCGTATTGTTGACTTAGAAAATGCCCTGCTCCATCATGGCATTGGCGACCTTCTGGAAGCCCGCGATGTTCGCACCGGCGACCAGGTTGTAGCCCAGGCCATACTCCTCAGCGGCCTCAGCGGAGACCTTGTGGATGTTGACCATCATCTTATGGAGCTGTGCATCGACCTCTTCCGCCGTCCAGACGAGACGCTCGGAGTTCTGGCTCATTTCCAGAGCAGAGACGCCGACGCCGCCTGCGTTGACAGCCTTGGACGGAGCAACGACCATGTTCTTCTGGCTCATCAGATAGTACAGGGCGTCGTTCGTCGTGGGCATGTTGGCGACTTCGATGTAATACTTCACGCCGTTGGCGACGATCTTCTGGGCAGACTCCATGTTGACGTCGTTCTGCATGGCAGACGGCATGATCACGTCGGCCTTGACGCCCCACGGCTTCTCGCCGGGGAAGAACGGGACACCGAACTTGTCGGCATAGTCCTGCACGCGGTTGCGGCCGGAGGCGCGCATCTCGAGCAGGTAGTTGACCTTCTCCTCGCTGGAGGAGACGCCTTCTTCATCATAGATGTAGCCGTCAGGACCGGACAGAGTAACGACCTTCGCGCCCAGATGCAGGGCCTTCTTGCAGATGCCCCACGTCACATTGCCGAAGCCGGCGCAGGCAATAGTCTTGCCCTTGATCTCTTCGCCTTCGTGCTTGAGGACTTCCTGCAGATAATACATGGCGCCGTAGCCGGTGGCCTCCGGACGGGTCAGGCTGCCGCCGTAGCTGAAGCCCTTGCCGGTGAGGACACCGTTCTCGAACGTGCCCTTCAGGCGGCGATACTGGCCGAACAGGTAGCCGATCTCGCGGCCGCCAACGCCCATATCACCGGCGGGAACGTCGATGTCCGGCCCGATGTAGCGGTACAGAGCCGTCATATAGCTCTGGCAGAAACGCATAACCTCGGCATCGGACTTGCCGGCCGGGTCAAAGTCGGAACCGCCCTTGCCGCCGCCGATGGGAAGGCCAGTCAGGGAGTTCTTGAAGATCTGCTCAAAGCCGAGGAACTTGATGATGCCGGGATAAACGTTCTTCTGGAAGCGCAGGCCGCCCTTGTACGGACCGATCGCGCCGTTGAACTGGCAGCGATAGCCGATGTTGGTGTGATATGCGCCATTGTCGTCCATCCAGACCACGCGGAAGGTGAACATACGCTCCGGCTCGACGATGCGGCCCAGCAGGTCAGCCTTCTCATACTCGGGATGCTTATCGATCACAGGGGAAAGCGAGGAGAGCACTTCCTCAACGGTCTGAACAAATTCGGGCTCATTGCCGTGCTTCTGGCGAACGGATTCGATGACGCGCTCAACATAGGCATTCATGTGCATTCATACTCCCTTAAATATTTAAATTTAGCGGGCTTCCTGCCCGGGGGTCACATACTTTCGATGATGGAGACGATCTCCTGGCCGATGCGCTTCTGCGCTTCCTTCGTGGCAGCGCCGATGTGCGGCGTGCAGGAGACGTTCGGATGGTTCAGAAGGGCCTCGTTCTTCGCTGGCTCCTCGGCATAGACATCCAGACCGGCGCCGCGGATCTTGCCGGAGTTCAGGCCCTCCAGCAGGGCCTCCTCATCGACATTGTTGCCGCGGGACGTGTTGACAAAGATGACGCCGTCCTTCATCTTGGCGATGTTCTCGCGGTTGATGAGGGGCTTGCCATCGATGGCGGGCGTGTGCAGCGAAATAAAGTCGGACTGCGCCAGCAGCTCGTCCATCGTGACATAGTGCATGGTCTCGCACTCGATGCCTTCGACATGGTAGATATCATAAGCAACGACATTCATGCCGAGGCCCTGCGCCATGCGGCCCAGCGCCTGACCGATGCGGCCGTAGCCGATGACGCCGAGAGTCTTGCCGCCCAGCTCGACGCCCTTGCCATAGGCCTTCTTCTCCCACTTGCCCTCGCGCATGGTGTGACCGGCGATGGACACAAAGCGTGCACAGGAGAGCATATGGGCCAGCGCCAGCTCCGCAACGGAGTTGGAGGAGGCACGCGGGGTATTCTTCACGGCGATGCCGTTTGCCTCGGCATAGGCCACGTCGATGTTGTCGACGCCGACGCCGCCGCGGATGATGAGCTTCAGGCGGGAGCCCTTCGCAGCATCGATGTGATTGGCGCGCACCTTGGTGGCAGAGCGGACGACCACGACGTCAAAGTCGCGGATGGCCTCGCCCAGCTCCTCGGGCGCGTAGAACTGCTCGACCACTTCGTGGCCCTTCGCGCGCAGGGTCTCCAGCGCGGTCTTATCCATTCCATCAGTAACGAGAATACGCATGGCAGGTTCTCCTTTCAAAGCGGCCGATCAGTGCTCGGCTTCAAATTTCTTCAGGCATTCCACGAGGGCCTCCACGCCTTCCTTCGGCATAGCGTTGTAGGTTGAGGCACGCAGGCCGCCGACGGACTTATGGCCCTTGAGGTTCTCAAATCCGGCTGCCTTGGTGTAGGCAACGACCTCAGCATCGAGGTCCTTATCGCCGGTGACGAACGGGATGTTCATCAGGCTGCGGAACTCAGGATCGACAGCGCCGCGGAACATCTTGGAGGAATCCAGGAAGTCATACATGACCTTTGCCTTCTCCTCGTTGATGCGCTGCATGGCAGTCAGGCCGCCGAGGCTCTTGAGGTACTTGAAGACCTTCCCGCAGACATAGATGGCCCAGCAGTTCGGCGTGTTATACATGGAGCCCGCGTCCGCATGGGTCTTGTACATCATGTAGATCGGCGTCTTGGGATCGAGGTCCTCGCGGATCAGATCCTCGCGGATGATGGCGATGACCATACCGGCAGGGCCGACGTTTTTCTGCACACCGGCATAGATCATGCCGTAATCCGAGACGTTGCACGGCTTGGACAGGAACATAGAGGACTGGTCAGAGACCAGGGGCTTGCCCTTCGTGTCCGGCAGCTTCTGCCACGTCGTGCCGTGGATAGTCTCGTTCTCGCAGATATAGACATAATCCGTATCCTCTTCGACCGGCAGATCGGAGCAGTCGGGAATGTAAGCATAGTTGCGATCCTTGGAGGAAGCGGCGACATTGACCTCGCCGTATTTCTTCGCCTCGGCAATGGCCTTCTTGGACCATGCGCCGGTTTCGATATAGATCGCCTTGCCATTCTTCATCAGATTCATTGGGATCATGGCAAACTGCAGCGTTGCGCCGCCCTGAATGAAGAGAACCTTATAGTTATCGGGGATCCCCATCAGATCACGCAGGTCCTGCTCAGCCTCGTCGATGATGGTCTGGAAGACCTTGGAGCGGTGGGACATCTCCATGACGCCCATACCGGCGCCGCGGTAGTTCAGCAGCTCATCGCGGATCTCTTCCAGCACCGGAACGGGCATGGTCGCGGGACCGGCGGAGAAATTATAAGTACGGTTGTACATCGTGGTACCTCCTGTCATTGCTCGGGCGTGCCCGGCTGTCCTAAGTATACGCCATGGAATGAAAATAATCAACCATAATTATCAAAAATTTATGTTCGGAATACCAATTTTTTTCAGGTTTTCACCAAAATCAGCAGTTTATACAATGTGTCTTGTGAAAAACTGTGCACAACGACGTAGCGTTAATCGCCGAAACGCGGACATAGAAAAACCGCTGCAGGATGTCTTGCATTCTGCAGCGGTAGACCGGTATTCTCTTACACCAGCTCGATGATGGCCATCTCGGCAGCGTCGCCGCGGCGAACGCCGATGCGGGTCACTCTCGTGTAGCCGCCATTGCGGTCGGCATACTTCGGAGCGAGTTCCTTGAAGACCTTGTGCGCGACATCTTCCTTCGTGATGAAGGCCAGAGCCTGACGGTAGGCGGCGAGGTCGCCCTTCTTACCAAGGGTGATCATCTTCTCCGCGACCGGCTGGACTTCCTTCGCACGGCAGAAGGTCGTCTCGAGCTTGCCGTTCTCCAGCAGATCGGTGGTCAGCTGGCGGAGCATCGCCTTGCGCTGATCGCTCGTTCTGCCGAGCTTACGGGTTCCAAACATTCGTATTTCCTCCTTTTAAAAGGTAAAGACAGCGGATCGGTCGGGCCGATTCCTTAGCTATTTGTGGTAGGCGTTTCCTCCGTCGCGAGCGACAGGCCCATCATGGCCAGCTTGTTCTGCACCTCGTCGAGCGACTTCTTGCCCATGTTGCGGACCTTCATCATCTCTTCCGGCGTTCTGGAGATCAGATCGCGAACGGTATTGATGTTGGCGCGCTTCAGGCAGTTGAAGCTGCGGACGGACAGATCGAGCTCTTCAATGGTGAGCTTCAGAGCGGTCGGCTCGGTGGAAACATCCTTTTCACGAACGATCGACTGGCTGGCGACCGTCTCGGAGAGATCGGTGAACAGGGCCAGATGCTCCGTCAGGATCTTGGCGGCGATGGACACGGCGTCCTTGGCCGTCGTAGTGGAATCCGTCCAGACCTCCAGCGTCAGCTTGTCGAAATCGGTCATGTTGCCGACACGCGTATTCTCGACCGTATAATTGACCTTATACACCGGGGAATACAGCGAGTCGACCGGGATCACACCAATGGGCGTCTGCGGCGTCTTGTTCCGGTCAGCCGGAACATAGCCGCGGCCGCGGCTCATGGTGATCTCCATGTTCAGCATGGCATCGGGTCCGAGCGAGCAGATGTGCAGGTCCTTATTCAGGATTTCAACATCGTCGTCGGTCTTGATGTCGCCGGCCGTGACTTCGCACTCGCCGGAGGCATCAATATAAACCGTCTTCACGCCGTCACAGTTCATCTTAAAGATGATGCGCTTGATGTTCAGGACGATCTCAGTGACATCCTCCTTCACACCGGGGATGGTGGAAAACTCATGCTGGACGCCCGCGATCTTGATGGAGGTCGCAGCGGTACCAGGCAGAGAGGAAAGCAGAATCCTTCTCAGTGAGTTGCCCAGAGTCGTACCGTAGCCCCGCTCGAGCGGTTCCACGATAAAAATGCCATGGGCGGGATCTTCCGGAGAGTCGATGCACTCAATACGCGGCTTGTCAATTTCTACCATATAACAGATACCCTCCTTATGAATCTGCAAAACACAGGTTTTGCGGCGTAATCCAGCTTACCAATAAACGAGGGTGCAGCGTTACTTGGAGTACAGCTCGACGATGAGATGCTCGGCGATTTCGAAGTCGATATCATCTCTGGCCGGAAGCGCAAGGACCTTGCCGGACAGCGTGTTCTTGTCGCGGTCAAGCCACTTCGGGGCGGCGACGAAAGCGTCGTCTTCCTTCAGCTTCTTGAAGCGGTTGTTGGAGCAGCTCTTCTCGCTGACAGCGATGACGTCGCCCGTCTTCACGAGGTAGGACGGGATGTTGACGCGCTTGCCGTTGACGGTGTAGTGGCCATGGTTCACGAGCTGACGGGCCTCGCGGCGGGTCGCGGCAAAGCCAAGGCGATAGATCACGTTGTCAAGACGGCGCTCGATAAGGCTCAGAAGGACCTCACCGGTGTTGCCCTCAGCGCGGGCAGCCTTCTCATAATACATCCGGAACTGCTTCTCCAGGATGCCGTAAACAAACTTGACCTTCTGCTTCTCGGTGAGCTGCAGAGCATATTCGGACTTCTTAGCTCTTCTCTGACCGCCGGGATTCTTATTGGAAGTCTTGGAATAACCCATGACGGCAGGAGAAACGCCAAGCGTTCTGCAACGCTTCAGAACGGGCTGAGTATTTTTCGCCATTCTATGATTTCCTCCTTAACGAATTAGACGCGACGTCTCTTGGGCGGACGGCAGCCATTGTGGGGAATGGGGGTGACGTCCTTGATCATGACAACTTCCAGACCCGCGGACTGCAGTGCGCGGATGGCAGCCTCACGACCTTGGCCCGGGCCCTTGACGTAGACCTCGACGGTCTTCAGGCCATGCTCCATGGCTGCCTTGGCAGCAGTCTCGGCGCACATCTGTGCGGCATAGGGCGTGGACTTACGGGAGCCACGGAAGCCGAGTCCGCCGGAGGAGGCCCAGGAAAGGGCGTTGCCCTGCAGATCGGTGATGGTCACCATGGTGTTGTTGAAGGAGGAACGAATATGAACGGCGCCCTTCTCAACATTTTTGCGCTCGCGGCGGCGCTTGACAACTTTCTTAGCAGTAGCCTTAGCCATTATTCAGTTCCCTCCTTACTTCTTCTTATTCGCAATGGTCTTCTTCGGGCCCTTGCGGGTGCGCGCGTTGGTCTTGGTGCGCTGACCTCTGACCGGCAGGCCTCTTCTGTGGCGCATGCCGCGGTAGCAGCCAATTTCCGTCAGGCGCTTGATGTTCAGAGCAACTTCACGGCGGAGGTCGCCCTCGATGGTGTAGTTCTTATCGATGACATCACGCAGCGCAGCCTCCTGATCCTCGGTGAGATCCTTCACACGGGTATCAGGGTTCACATTGGCCAGCTTCAGAATGTCGTTCGCGCTTTTTCTGCCAATACCGAAAATATAAGTCAGAGCGATCTCGACTCTCTTTTCGCGGGGCAGGTCAATACCAGCAATACGTGCCATATACTCTCGAGCACCTCCTATTAACCTTGTCTCTGCTTATGCTTGGGATTTTCGCAAATTACCATGACGCGACCCTTGCGCTTGATAATCTTACATTTTTCGCACATGGGCTTCACGGACGGTCTAACCTTCATACTGTTTAACCTCCATATGAGAACAATGTCTCTTGTTTACTTGCTTCTCCAGGTGATCCGACCCTGAGTCAGATCATACGGAGACATCTGAACAGTTACCTTGTCACCGGGCAAGATCTTGATATAGTTCATTCTGAGCTTGCCGGAAATGTGTGCCAGAATCGTATGCCCGCCGCCAATATTGACTTTGAACATTGCATTCGGCAGTGCATCAGTCACGATGCCCTCAAGTTCGATTACGTCGTCTTTTGCCAAGTTTCTGAACCCTCCTTGGTTGAAACGTTGAATTCCCGGCCGAGTACGGCCAGTTCCCTTCGTAATTCGCTGTTGAGCAGTTTGTCGCCTGCGATGAGCTTCGCTGCGACGGTCGAATCTGGCCGAAGGACTTTGCGGACATGTTTGGCCTTCTTCCGCTTGGGATTTTCCAGCTTTCTCTCCTTCCCGTTGACCAGGGAAACGTACACACCGTCTGTGTCAACCACAAAGAACAGCATTCCCTGATCACGACCGGCAAGGGAGAGCACCACATCCGATTTGGATAGTTCCATGCTTAGAGTCCCTCGGCGACGGTGAGAATTTCCGGCTCGCCGTCGGTAATGAGCACAGTATTTTCGTAGTGGGCCGACAGGCTTCCGTCGGCGGTGACGGTCGTCCAGCCGTCCTTCAGCACCCGCACCTCGAAGGTACCGGCGTTGATCATCGGCTCGATGGCGATCACCATACCGCGGATCAGTCTGGGGCCTCTGCCGGGCTTGCCATAGTTCGGGACCTCAGGCTCCTCGTGCAGATGCTCACCGACACCGTGGCCGACGAAGTCACGGACGACTCCGCAGCCGAACGATTCGGCATAGGTCTGCACGGCATGCCCGATATCCGAGATCCGGCATCCCTGGCGCGCGAATTTCACGCCCTCGAAAAAGCTCTGCTTCGTGACATCAATAAGCCTCTGCGCTTCGGGAGAGATCTTCCCGCAGGCATAGGTTGCGGCGCAGTCCCCATGGAATCCCTGCCATTTGGCTCCGACATCGACGGAGACAATGTCACCCTCCTGCAGCACGCGGCCGTCCGGAATGCCGTGAATGACGGTATTGTTCACGGAAATACAGACGCTCGCGGGGTAGCCGGAGTAGTGCAAGAAGGACGGTGTTGCACCTTGTGACACGATGAAATCGTGGACAGCTTTGTCGATCGCCTTTGTGGTCACGCCAGGTCTTACCATTTCCCCTGCCAGAGCACGGGCTGCCGCGGTAATTTTACAGGCCCTGCGCATCACTGCGATCTCACGTTCATTTTTAATAGGGATCATTTTGATACACCCAATGCCGCCAGAATATCACGAGTAGCATCCTCGATGGGCTGATTTCCCTCGATAAGCCGGAGCTTGCCGAGCTTTTCATAGAAGCCCTTGAGCGCCTCGGTCTCCTTGTGGTAAACGGCCAGACGGCTGCGCACCGTTTCCGGCACGTCATCCGGCCGCGTGACCAGCTCGGAGCCGCACGCATTACAGATGCCCTCAATTTTGGGCGGATTCGCCGTGACATGGTAGCTGGAGCCGCAGCTGCCGCAGACGCGGCGGCCGGTCATCCGCTGCTCGATCACAGCGTCGTCAATTTCAATGGAGATCACACAGTCGATCTCAATGCCGGCATTCACAAGGGCCTCGGCCTGCGGGATCGTGCGGGGCATACCGTCGAGGATATACCCGTTTGCACAATCCGGCTCGGCCAGGCGGTCCCGGACGATGCCGATGATGACCTCGTCCGGAACCAGATTGCCCTGGTCCATGAATGCCTTCGCTTTGAGACCGGTCTCCGTGCGATTCCGGATTGCTTCTCGGAGGATGTTCCCGGTGGAAATGGTCGGGATCCCGAGCCGCTTGGACAGGATCTCTGCCTGCGTGCCCTTCCCCGCGCCGGGAGCTCCCAGCAGGATCAGTCTCATGTCCAGCCTCCTGTTATTTCTCAAGGAAGCCGGAGTAGTTGCGCATCAGCATCTGCGCCTCGATGGCTGCGACGGTCTCCAGAGCAACACTGACCACGATGATGATGGACGTGCCGCCGAAGGAGAATCTCGTGTTGCTCATGATCGTGCCGAGAAGGACCGGCAGGACCGCGATAACGCCGAGGTAGATCGCGCCGAAGAGGGTGATCTTGTTGATGACCTTGCGGATGAAGTCAGCGGTCGGACGGCCCGGACGGAAGCCGGGGATGAAGCCGCCGTTTTTCTTCAGGTTGTTGGCCACTTCAACAGGATTGTACTGAATGGTCGCATAGAAGTAGCTGAAGCCCACGATCAGGAGCAGATAGATGATCGTGTAGATCACGCTGGTGCTCGTGAACACATGCTTGTAAGCCCAGTTGCTCGTCCAGCCGCCGAACGCGCAGATGGTGGCGGGCAGGCTCGCGATGGACTGTGCAAAGATGATGGGCATAACGCCGGACATGTTGACCTTGATGGGCAGATGCGTGTTCTGGCCACCATAGACCTTACGGCCGACAACGCGCTTGGCGTACTGGACCGGGATACGGCGCTCAGCCTGGGAAACGAAAACGATGAAGACGATGATCGCGAGCATGGCGACGATCAGCAGCAGAGCCCAGTACCAGAAGCCGCCGAAGTTGGACTTCAGGTTGTTGAAGATCGGCAGGATGATGCCGGACGGGATGCGGGCGATGATGTTGGCGAACAGGATCATAGAGATGCCGTTGCCGATGCCGTGCTCGGAGATCTGATCACCCAGCCACATGACCAGCGTGGAGCCGGCCGTGAAGGTCAGGATGATGACGAGAGCAGTCAGGAAGCCGGTGCTCGTGAGGAGCATGTTGCTGTACTGGCTGTTGTAGTTGCTGAGCATGATATAATAGGCAAAGCCCATCAGGATGCCCAGGCCGACCGTGGTATAACGCGTGATCTTCGTGATCATCTTCTTGCCCTCTTCGCCGCCCTCTTTGCTCAGGCGCTCGAGAGCGGGAATGGCGATGGTAAGAAGCTGAATGATGATGGATGCGTTGATATACGGCTGGATCGACAGTGCGAAGATGGTGGCCTGCGAGAAGGCAGAGCCGGACATCATATCGAACAGGCCGAAGATGGTGTTGCTCAGCTGCTGGCTGAACATCAGGGACATCTGCTGCACGTTGACACCGGGAACGGGAATGACGTTGCCGATGCGGTACAGAAGGATGATCACGAGCGTGAAGAGGAGCTTTCTGCGCAGCTCAGGGATCTTCCAGGCATTGCGGATGGTAGTAAGCACTTACACCACCTCAGCCTTTCCACCTGCCTCTTCGATTTTCGTTTTGGCAGATCCGGAAAACGCTGCTGCTTTCACAGTGAGCTTCTTAGTGAGATTGCCATTGGAGAGGACCTTCAGGCCGTACTTGCAGTCACGGATGATGCCCTTCTCCGTCAGGGCAGCGGCGTCGACCACTGCACCGTCCTCAAAGACGTTGAGCTGGCCGAGGTTCACGGCCGTCAGCGGCTTTGCAAAGATGTTATTGAAACCACGCTTCGGGATGCGTCTTGCCAGAGGCATCTGGCCGCCTTCGAAGCCGACACGGATCTTACCGCCGGAACGGGCCTTCTGACCCTTGTGACCGCGACCAGCCGTCTTGCCGTTGCCGGTGCCGGTGCCGCGACCCTTGCGCTTGCCAACCTGGGTAGAACCCGCGATGGGAGCAAGTTCATGTAACTCCATTCTTGTCTCCTCCTTATTCTACTTCGGTGACCTCGAGAAGATAGCCGATCTTGGCGATCTTGCCGCGGGTCTGGTCATTATCGGGCTGCACGGTGATATCACCGATCTTACGCAGGCCCAGGGAATGAGCGGTAGCCACCTGCTTTTCCAGACGGCCGCTCAGGCTCTTAGCGAGCTTAATCGTAATATTCTTAGCCATAATTCAGCGCCTCCTTAGCCCACGATCTCATCGACGCTCTTGCCGCGGATACGGGCAACGTCCTCAGGGCCGCGCATATTCTTCAGGCCCGCAAAGGTAGCGGCGACAACGTTGTTGGGGTTGTTGGAGCGCAGGCACTTGGAACGGATA
>ERZ773187.1380-NODE-1380-length-18778-cov-11.289857_pt1 | contig 18778 bp, 17 predicted proteins | sample MGYA00511242_ERZ773187 | MGnify/ENA primary metagenome ERZ773187 (study PRJEB29015, sample SAMEA2737744) | human gut metagenome | biome: human gut; feature: human-associated habitat; material: faeces | place: China | collected 2012 ... | reverse complement strand
TTTCAATGAGATGTTTCAGGCCCATCGGTTATCCTTCCTGCTCAATGCGGGTTAATACCTCGCGCAACACCGGTCCATATTCGTATTTTCCTGGGCAAACGTAGGTGCAGAGCGCCAGATCTTCTTCATCCAGCTCCAGGCAGCCCAGCGCCTGCGCGCCGTCGGTATCACCGGCCAGCAAATCGCGCAGGAGCAGAGTGGGCAAAATATCGAGCGGCATTACTCGCTCGTAGTTGCCGATGGGAACCATGGCACGTTCGCCACCATGGGTAGACGTCGAGAAATTAAACAGCTTTTTACGCAGGAAATGGCCGAGGGTGGTGCGGGTGACGGAATGCTTCTCCGCGCCCGGCATCACCCAACCGAAAAGCTCTTTTTCACGCCCTTCCAGCACGACGCTGACCTGCAGATGAAAACGCCCGAGGTATGCCTGCGCACCTGTGGCATGCCTGCCGCTCAGCACCGAACCGGAGATGTGACGGTTTTCCCCATCCAGGGTCTCCTGGGCCAGCAGTTCGTTAAGATCGGCACCCAGTTCGGTACGCACCAGTCGCGGCGTTTTCAGCTGTGGGCCGCCAAGCGCGATCACGCGTTCGCTGGAGAGCACCCCGGTGGTAAAGAGCTTACCGATGGCGATAACATCCTGATAATTGAGATGCCAGACCTGTTTTGTCAGGCTCACCGGCTCAAGGAAATGGATATGCGTACCCACCAGCCCGGCCGGATGCGGGCCAGCAAACGCATTAAAGGTCACTTGCCCCTGTGCATGACCGCCCAGCTTCCCGCCGCTGGCCTGGCAGACATGTACCCGCCCGTCGGTCAGACGCGTCAGTACCGTTAGCCCGGCATCAAAGTCCTGACGCTGGGCCAGAATAATCGGCTGCGGGTCAGCGCTCAGGGGATGGGTGTCGATAGCGGTCACGAAAATGGCTGCCGGGACCGTATCGGGAACCGGCGTTTTACTGTAAGGACGCGTGCGTAGCGCCGTCCAGAGACCAGAAGCCAACAGTTGCGCTTGCACTGCCGAACGACTGAGCGTTGGCAGCTCAGCGAGCGGGTAGTGGGCGAACTCACGCTGGCTGTCGCCCTCAATGCGAATCACCACCGATTGCAGAACGCGCCGCTCGCCGCGATGAATAGCCACCACGGTGCCGCTGGCCGGGGCGGTAAAGAGCACGCCCGGGTTCTTTTTATCTTCGAACAGCGCCTGTCCTTTTACAACGCTGTCCCCCTCCTGTACCAGCATGGCAGGCCGCATCCCCACGTAGTCATCCCCCAGAACAGCGACATGATGCGGGCGCGAACCTGGAGAGATCTGCTGCACTGGAATGCCGGAGATCGGCAAATCAAGTCCTTTTTTGATTCTTATCATAGTGTTAGCAATACCCATAAACGACCTGACCGGCCAACAAGCCAGACGGGTCAATAATCGATACACAGGAAGAAAGGAAGGGTTGAGGCACCCGGATAAGCGGCGGAGTTGAGCCAACTCCTGAGAAAAGCATCCTTTCTAATCCTTCGGTCTTAAGGCTGCCGAAGTGTACCATTTCCCGGGTTCAGGCGGCAGGAATTGCGGCGTCCCGGGCACTAAAATGCGAGCTAATGCGCAAAGTTCTCACAGCCATCGCAGACGAGATGGGATATAACGTAAAACTATTTTGTAAACCCGCGCCCTGGATCTTGCGAAAAACTCCAGTGGTGCTAATGTGAGCGCTCCTAAATGCAGATAAATCTGATTTCGGGTCTCTTTTGCCGTCCTGGCAAGTTGGTTTAGTTTTATCAAGGAACATGTAGTATGCGCAAAATCGCATTGTTCATTGCGATGCTTCTGATTCCGTGCGTGTCATTTGCCGGGCTGCTTAGCAGCGATAGCTCGACAACGCCGGTCAGCAAAGAGTATAAGCAGCAGTTGATGGGGTCCCCTGTCTATATCCAGATCTTTAAAGAGGAGCGGACGCTCGATCTTTACGTGAAGATGGGTGAGACGTATCAGCTGCTCGACAGCTACAAAATCTGTAACTATTCCGGCGGTCTTGGCCCGAAACAGCGCCAGGGCGATTTTAAGAGTCCGGAAGGGTTCTATACCGTGCAGCGCAGCCAACTCAAACCCGATAGCCGCTTCTATAAAGCGATCAATATCGGCTTCCCGAATCAGTACGATCGTGCGCATGGTTATGACGGCAAATACCTGATGATCCACGGTGCCTGCGTCTCAGTTGGCTGCTACGCCATGACCGACAGCGGAATTGATGAGATCTTCCAGTTTGTGACCGGCGCACTGGTGTTTGGCCAGCCTGGCGTTCAGGTGAGTATCTATCCGTTCCGCATGACCGATGCCAATATGCAGCGTCATAAATACTCTTATTACGCCGATTTCTGGAAACAGCTCAAACCGGGCTATGACTACTTCCAGCAAACGCGTAAGCCGCCGACCGTATCAGTCGTGGATGGCCGCTATGTGGTCAGCAAGCCGCTTAGCCACGAAGTGGTTCATCCACAGCTGGCGTCAAACTACGCGGTCCCCGAGGCAAAATAAGACCCACTCTCCTGGCATGATCTTTTGCCAGGACTCATTGCCCGTCAGCGGCTGAGTGGCGATCACCGTGACCACATCGTTGGGTGTGGTCTCGGTCTGAAAATCAATTTCCACATCCTGATCCAGCAGCTTTGCCACACCGAACGGCGCCCGACGGGTGATCCAGAAGAGGTTGGTAGAGCAAAACGCCATGACGTAACGCCCGTCCGACAGCAGCATATTAAATACCCCTTTCTCACGTAGCTCGGTGGCCAGCGAGGCGATGTATTTGAATACCGCGGTCATATTGCCTGGCGTGCGCGGGTAGCGCTCGGTCAGTTTGTGCAACAACCAGCAAAAAGCCTTTTCGCTGTCGGTTTCGCCCACCGGGCGGAAGTTGCCGGTTTCCAGCGATTTATAGCCCGACAGTTGCCCGTTATGCGCGTAAGTCCAGTTACGTCCCCAGAGCTCGCGGGTAAAGGGGTGGGTATTTTCCAGCGCCACTTCGCCGCGATTTGCCTGGCGAATGTGGGCAATCACTGAGCAGGATTTTATCGGATAATCCTGCACCAGACGGGCTATAGGTGAGTTAAAGCTGGGTTGTGGATCCTTGAAGGTGCGACAGCCTTTGCCTTCATAGAAGGTAATACCCCAGCCGTCTTTATGCGGCCCGGTCCCTCCTCCGCGCTGCACCAGCCCGGTAAAACTAAAGCAGATATCGGTTGGCACATTGGCGCTCATCCCGAGCAGTTCGCACATACATGACCTCCACAACAGCGGGGACAATGATGCCCCCGGCGAAGATTTACTTAACCATCTCTTTTTCGATCAACTGAATCAGGATATGAATCACTTTAATGTGAATTTCCTGGATGCGGTCAGCATAGCCAAAGTGAGGAACGCGGATCTCAATGTCCGCCGTGCCAGCCATTTTGCCGCCATCTTTACCGGTCAGGGTGATGACTTTCATCCCTTTCGCCCGGGCCGCTTCAATCGCTTTGATGATGTTACCGGAGTTACCAGACGTGGAAATGCCCAACAGAACATCCCCTTCACGCCCCACTGCTTCAACATAGCGAGAGAAGACATAGTCGTAACCAAAGTCGTTGCTCACGCAGGAGATGTGGCTCACGTCGGAGATCGCAATCGCCGGGTAGCCCGGACGGTTTTCACGATAACGACCGGTCAGCTCTTCGGCGAAGTGCATGGCGTCACAATGTGAGCCACCGTTGCCGCAAGAGAGCACCTTACCGCCGTCTTTAAAGCTGTCGGCAAGCAGGACCGCCGCGCGCTGAATAGCGTGGATATTGGCTTCATCTTTCAGAAAGTTGGCCAGCGTTTCCGCCGCTTCGTTCAGTTCGTTACGAATAAGATCCTGGTACATGAGGATAATCCTTCAGTATTGATGAAATAACAGTGCGAGTGTAACGGATAGCGCGAAAAGCGAGAAGCTAAAGCCACACGATTCGTCGGCGGTTTTGATTTTTTGTGCCGGGTAAAACATGAACAATGTGAACCAGGTTGTAATTACTTTGTAAACACATTGCTAAAAGAAGTGACATCCACTACAACCATATCATCACAAGTGGTCAGACCTCCTACAAGCAAGGGAGCTTTTCTTTATGATGATTTTGAGTCTTATCGCAACCGTTGTTCTGATCGGTGCGCTCTTTTATCACCGCGTCAATTTGCTGCTGAGCAGCCTGATTTTGCTGGCCTGGACCGCAGCGCTGGGGTTAGCTGGCCTGTGGAATATCTGGGTGGTACTGCCGCTGGCCATCATCCTGTTGCCATTCAATTTACCGTCGATGCGTAAGTCGATGATCTCTGCCCCGGTATTCCGCGGTTTCCGTAAAGTGATGCCGCCGATGTCCCGTACAGAGAAAGAGGCAATCGACGCTGGCACCACCTGGTGGGAAGGTGACCTCTTCCAGGGCAAGCCGGACTGGAAAAAACTGCATAACTATCCTCAGCCGCGTCTGACCGCAGAAGAGCAGGCCTTTATCGATGGCCCGGTAGAAGAAGCGTGCCGCATGGCAAACGACTTTGCTATCACCCATGAGATGGCCGATTTACCGCCTGAGCTGTGGGCATATCTGAAAGAACATCGCTTCTTCGCGATGATCATCAAAAAAGAGTACGGCGGCCTGGAGTTCTCGGCTTACGCGCAAGCCCGCGTGCTGCAAAAGTTGGCCGGGGTTTCGGGCATCCTGGCGATCACCGTCGGGGTACCTAACTCATTAGGCCCGGGTGAGCTGCTGCAACATTACGGTACGGAAGAGCAGAAAAATCACTATCTGCCGCGACTGGCCCGTGGCCAGGAGATCCCTTGCTTCGCATTGACCAGCCCGGAAGCGGGCTCCGATGCGGGCGCCATTCCGGATACCGGCGTGGTCTGCATGGGTGAGTGGCAGGGTGAGCAGGTGCTGGGTATGCGCCTGACCTGGAACAAGCGCTACATCACGCTGGCACCTATCGCCACCGTGCTGGGGCTGGCCTTTAAACTCTCTGACCCGGACAAACTGCTGGGCGGTGATGAAGAGCTGGGCATTACCTGTGCGCTGATCCCGACCTCAACGCCTGGCGTTGAAATTGGCCGCCGCCACTTCCCGCTGAACGTGCCGTTCCAGAACGGGCCGACGCGCGGGCAGGATATATTTGTCCCGATTGATTACATTATTGGCGGTCCGAAAATGGCCGGCCAGGGCTGGCGTATGCTGGTGGAGTGTCTGTCGGTCGGGCGTGGTATTACCCTGCCGTCGAACTCTACCGGTGGCCTGAAATCGGTGGCGATGGGGATTGGTGCTTATGCGCATATCCGTCGTCAGTTCAAAATTGCCATCGGCAAGATGGAAGGGATCGAAGAGCCTCTGGCGCGTATCGCAGGCAATGCCTACGTGATGGACGCCGCGGCATCATTAATTACCTACGGCATCATGCTCGGCGAAAAACCGGCGGTGCTGTCGGCGATTGTGAAGTATCACTGTACCCACCGTGCGCAGCAGTCGATTATTGATGCGATGGATATCGCAGGCGGTAAAGGCATTATGCTCGGCGAAGGCAACTTCCTGGCGCGAGGCTATCAGGGTGCGCCTATTGCCATCACCGTAGAAGGGGCAAACATTCTGACCCGTAGCATGATGATCTTCGGCCAGGGGGCGATTCGTTGCCATCCTTATGTGCTGGAAGAGATGGCGGCGGCGCAGAACAACGATCTCGACGCGTTCGATAAGCTCTTCTTTAAACATATTGGTCACGTGGGAAGCAACGAAATGCGTAGCTTCTGGCTGGGTCTGACGCGCGGTCTCACCAGCGCCACCCCAACCGGCGATGCCACTAAACGTTACTACCAGCACCTTAACCGCTTGAGTGCTAACCTGGCGCTGCTCTCGGACGTCTCCATGGCCGTGCTGGGCGGAAGCCTGAAGCGCCGTGAACGCATCTCAGCCCGTCTGGGCGATGTGCTGAGCCAGATCTTCCTCGCCTCGGCGGTACTGAAACGCTACGACGATGAAGGCCGTCATGAAGCGGATCTGCCGCTGGTGCACTGGGGCGTGCAGGATGCGCTTTATCAGGCAGAACAGGCCATTGATGATCTGCTGGCGAACTTCCCGAACCGTTTTGTGGCCGGTGCCCTGCGCGTGGTGATCTTCCCGACCGGACGTCACTACCTGGCGCCGAGCGATAAGCTGGATCATAAAGTGGCGAAGATCCTGCAAATACCGAGCGCAACCCGCTCCCGTATCGGCCGCGGTCAGTATCTGGCCCCGACGGAGCATAACCCGGTCGGTCTGCTGGAACAGGCGCTGCTGGATGTCATGGCGGCCGACCCGATTCACCAGAAAATCTGTAAACAGCTGGGCAAAAACCTGCCGTTTACCCGTCTGGATGAACTGGCTCAGCAGGCGATGGCGGGTGGGATCATCACCCCGGATGAAGCGGCTGTGCTGGTGAAAGCGGAAGAGAGTCGTCTGCGCAGTATCAACGTTGATGATTTCGATGCTGAAGAGCTGGCGACCCAGCCGGTAAAGCTGCCGGAGAAGGTCCGCAAGCCTGAAGCGGCGTAAGCCAAATCGGACCGACAAACCCCGCCCCGTGCGGGGTTTTTTATTGCCCCCATTTCGCCGGGCCTCGTGCTACAGTGTTTTGATGCGGTCCTGTGAGGAGTCTTAACTGTGCCTGGTTTGAAAATTACGCTGTTACAACAACCCTTAGTCTGGATGGATGGCCCTGCCAACCTACGTCATTTTGATCGTCAGCTGGAGACGATTTCCGGTCGCGATATCATTGTGTTGCCGGAGATGTTTACCACCGGCTTTGCCATGGAAGCCGCGACAAAATCGCTGGCACAGGAAGAGGTCGTGGCCTGGATGCAGGCAAAGGCACAGCAAGCCAACGCGTTGATCGCAGGCAGCGCTGCCCTGCAAACTGAACGTGGCCCGGTGAACCGCTTCCTGCTGGTGGAGCCGGAAGGTAAGGTGCATTTCTACGACAAGCGCCACCTCTTCAGAATGGCCGATGAGCATCAGCATTACGAGGCGGGTAACGTGCGCGTGGTGTTTGAGTGGCGCGGCTGGCGTATTCTGCCGCTGGTCTGTTACGACCTGCGCTTCCCGGTCTGGTCACGTAACCGCGACGATTATGACCTTGCGCTGTATGTTGCCAACTGGCCCGCTCCGCGCTCGCTGCACTGGCAGGCTCTGCTGACCGCGCGGGCCATTGAAAACCAGGCCTGGGTCGCGGGATGTAACCGGGTAGGCACCGACGGCAATGGTCACCATTATCGTGGTGATAGCCGGGTGGTGAGCCCGCAGGGCGAGATCATTGCCACTGCCGAGCCACATCAGGCGACGCGCATTGACGCTGAGCTCTCACTGACGGCGTTAAAGGAGTATCGGGAGAAGTTCCCTGCCTGGCAGGATGCGGATCCGTTTCGTATTGAGTGAGTTCCCCTCACCCTGACCCTCTCTCCAAAGGGGCGAGGGAACCGTGTAATGCCGTTCCCTCTCCCCTAAGGACAATCACTAACTCACTAACGCCTGCCCATCTTTGCGGCTCTCCGTCGCGGCAACATAGTGCCCCTCCGGCAAGCGATAGATCACCTGTGCGCCGCCAAAGTTGTACTCTTGCAGCGGATCCTCCACCACAATCTGATGCCCACGTGCACGCAGCGCGGCGATGGTATTGCGATCGAAGGTGGATTCGACGATCACCTCCCTGCCCTGCACTACGCGCCAGCGCGGCGCATCGATCGCGGCCTGCGGGTTCTGGCCGTGCAGCATAATTCGCAGCGCCATCTGCATATGCCCTTGCGCCTGCATCGGCCCGCCCATCACGCCAAAGGACATCAGCGGTTTGCCGTTGCCGTCCATCGCAAAGCCAGGAATGATGGTGTGGAACGGACGTTTGCTGCCCGCCAGCGTGTTCGGGTGTTTAGGATCCAGCACAAAGCCGCAACCGCGGTTTTGCAGGCTGATACCGGTATCTGGCACTACTACACCTGAGCCAAAGCCCATAAAGTTAGACTGGATGAACGAGACCATCATTCCGCTGGCGTCGGCCGTAGAAAGATAGACCGTGCCGCTCTGGGTCGGTGAACCGTAGACAAAGTCAGAGGCGTTATCCGGGTCGATTAGCGCGGCGCGTGATTTCAGATAATGGTCACTCAGCAGCTCTTTGGCGGCAAATTCCATATGCGCTTCATCGGCCACATAGCGGTCAAGATCCGCCAGCGCCAGCTTCATGGCCTCGATGGAGAGGTGCAGCGACTGCACGGAGTCCGGGTGATGCTTCTCAATGCCGCACTGCTCCAGAATGCCCAGTGCGATTAGCGTCGCAATGCCCTGGCCGTTAGGCGGTAACTCCTGAACGGAACCGCCGGCAAAATCACGTGACAGCAGCTCCACCCAATCCACGCGATGGTTGGCAAGATCGTCTTTCGTCAGGTGTGCGCCATGCTCGGTTGCAAAGGCGGCAATTTTCTCTGCCAGCTCGCCCCGGTAAAAGGCCTCGCCATTGGTTTTGGCAATCAGCTCCAGCGACTCCGCCTGCGCCGGATTGCGGAAGATCTCCCCCACGCGCGGCGCGCGGCCTTCCGGCGCGAAGCAGGCGCTAAAGCCGGGCTGATCTTTTAGTTTGTTGTAACCGCGCTGCCAGAGATGGCCAATCAGCGGCGATACCGGGAAGCCATTCCGCGCATATTCAATGGCAGGCTGTGCCAGCGTGGTGAGGGGCAGCGTGCCGAAACGCTCTGCCAGAGCCACCCAGCCGGAGACCGCGCCAGGCACGGTTACTGCATCCCAGCCCAGCTCGGGCATGGCGGTTTTCCCGGCAAAGAGATCCGCATGCCAGCTGGCCGGCGAGCGCCCGGAGGCGTTCAGACCATGCAGCTTTTCGCCATCCCAGATGATGGCGAAGGCATCGCTGCCGATGCCGCAACCCGTTGGCTCCACCACGGTCAGCGCCATGGCGGTGGCGACCGCGGCATCGACCGCATTACCACCCAGTTGCAGCATACGCATACCTGCCTGCGCCGCCAGCGGCTGTGACGTAGCCACCGCGTTATGTCCCATCATGGGCGGACGGCGAGAATCGTAACCGGTCGTAAAATCAAGCGCTTTGGTCATCATGACTCCTTAGTCGTGGCGCGGGTCGAGCGCATCGCGCAGGCCGTCACCGAGTAAATTAAAGCCCTGCACCGCCAGGAATATGGCGATCCCGGGAAAAACAGACATCCAGGGCGCCTGTTCAAGAAAACCTTTTGCCGTGTTCAGCATCGAGCCCCAGGAGGGGTTTGGCGGCTGTTGGCCCAACCCCAAAAACGAAAGGCTGGCTTCGGCAATAATCGCTGAAGCAATCGCCAGCGTGGCCTGCACCAGAATCGGTGACATCACGTTTGGCAGCACGTATTTGATGATGATCCAACGGTCCGGCAGGCCGATTGCCCGCGCGCCGTCGATGTACTCTTCGTTGCGAATAGCGATCACCTGGCCACGCGTCAGGCGAGCAAAAATCGGCATTGCCGAAAGACCGATGGCGATCATGGCGTTGGTCAGGCTCGGGCCTAAAAACGCCCCCAGCGCGATAGCCATGATCAGGAACGGGCAGGCCAGCAGCGCCTCGATAAAACGGGAGATGACGCCATCCCAGATCCCCTGGAAGTAGCCCGCCACCAGCCCCAGCGGGACGCCGATAACCACCGCAATCACCACCGAGACACAGCCCGCCATCAGCGAGGTACGCGCGCCCCAGATGATGCGTGACAGAATGTCGCGCCCCAGTTCGTCGGAGCCAAACCAGAACAGCTCCGACGGCGGCTTACGGACCGCGAGGAAGTTCGCTTTCACCGGATCGAACGGGGCAATCCAGGGTGCCAGCAGCGCAATCAGGACAAAGATCCCGACAACCACTGCCCCTATCACCGCACTCTTGTTGGCGAGAAATTTTTTCAGCACCCGGTTCTGCGCGCGGGGGGTGACGGCCGCAACGGATTGAGTAGTCAGTTCCGCCATAATTAACCTCGCATTTTCGGGTTGATAAGCACGTAGAGGACGTCCGCCAGCAGGTTCAGCATCAGGAAGCCGATAGCCACAATTAGCACCACGCCCTGCACTACCGCGTAGTCGCGGTTAAAGACAGAATCGACGATCATTTTGCCGAAGCCTGGAATAGTGAAGACCTGTTCGGTCAGGACCGCCCCGCCCAGCAACTCGCCAAACAACAGCGTGGTAAGGGTGATCACCGGCACCAGCGCGTTGCGGAATGCGTGCTTGAGGATCACCGCGTTGGGCAGCAGCCCTTTGGCCCGCGCGGTACGGATATAATCTGCCTTCAATACCGCGATCATCGAGGCTCGGGTATGGCGCATGAGCGTCGCCGCCAGGCCGGTACCCAGCACCGATGCAGGCAGCAGCAGCGTGCGCAGGTTCTGCAGGGGATCTTCGCTAAAGGGCACATAGCCTGAGGCGGGAAGCCACTGCAGATTGACCGAGAAGACCAGAATCAGCAGGATCCCCAGCCAGAAGTGCGGTATCGAGATCCCGGAGATCGCCACGAAGTTAGCCCCATGATCCACCCAGCTATTTTTATTCACCGCGGCAAGGATCCCCATGCTGATGCCAAACACCAGCGCGATGATCATCGCCAGCAGCGACAGCTCAAGAGTTACCGGCAACTTGCTGGCAATCAGCGTGGTAACCGGTTCATGGGTACGTAAGGAGACACCGAGGTCGCCCTGCAGCGCGCGGGTCAGCCAGTCGTAATACTGCACCGGTAGCGGTGCGTCGAGGTTTAACTCCGCGCGCAATTGAGCGATGACCGCCGGGTCACGCTCCTCTCCCGCCATTGCAATCAGCGGGTCGCCGGGCAGCAACTTTTGCAGCCCGAAGACCATCATGCTCACGAGCAGCAAGGTCGGGATGGCCAGCAGCAGGCGTTTGCAAATCAGTTCCAGCATGGTTTCTCCTCACGCCCTCAGTTATTTGGCCAGCGACAGGCCCGCCAGACGCACGATACCGTCCGGATAGGGCTTAAAGCCCTGCACGTTCTTATTCAGACCGAAAATACGCGGTTCGAAATAGAGGTAGGCGATCGGCATATCGGTTTGCAGCTGCTTCACGACGTTGTTGTAGAGCGGCTGGCGTACTGCCGGGTCGTTGCTCAGACGTGCCTGTGCGAGCCACTCGTCTACCTGCGCGTTGCTGTAGCGCCCATCGTTGAGGTTGCCCTTGCTGTTGATGAAGCCATAAATGCTGCCATCGGGATCAGGGCGGCCTGACCAGCCGGAGAAGCTCAGCTGATAATCGCCGCTCTGCTGGCGATCCAGTAACGTGGCAAACTCGGTCATTTGCAGATTGAGGTTAAAGCCCGCTTCCGCCACCATCGCCTGCAATACCTGGCCTACCTGCTGCGAGGTGGGGTTATTCGGCACCAGCAGATTGACGTTCAGCGGCGTGGTCACACCCGCGGCTTTCAGCAGCGCTTTGGCTTTTTCAACGTCGCGCGGCGGCACCGGCACCTTCACATGGTAAGGACTGACCGGCGAGAACGCCTGGTTTGCTGGCGTATAGAGTCCTTCAAACACCACCTGGTTCAGCGCATCGCGGTCAATCGCCTGTGAGAAGGCTTCACGCACGCGAGCATCCTGGAACGGATCGTTTTTCGACACCTTGCCGTTATTGATATTAAAGGTGATGCCCTGGTAGCCGAGGCCAGTGACCTTCGCCAGCGCCAGTTTGCTGTCGGCCTCAACGGTTTTGACATCGCTTGCGGCGACGCCTTCCGTGAGATCCAGATCGCCCGCGCGCAGGTTCGCCAGACGCACCGACGCATCCGGGATCGGCAGATAGATGATTTTGTCGAAGTGGTAGGCCTCTTTGTTCCAGTAATTATCGAAACGGCTCAGCACGATGCGATCCTGCGAGACGCGGCTGTCAAATTTATAGGGGCCAGAACAGACCGGATGCGCGGCGAAGTCGGGTTTCGCGGCGGCTTGCGGCGCCATCATTGCGCCGGCACGGTCGGTAAGCTGCATCAGCAGCGCCGCGTCCGGGGTCTTCAGGTGGATAGCAATCTGGGTTGGGCTTTTCACTTCCACCGATTCGATGGAGGAGATTTCGCTTTTGCGCAGAGAACCTTTCAGCGTGAGGGCGCGATCGAGGTTATATTTCGCCGCAGCCGCATCAAACTTTTCACCATCGTGGAAGGTGACCCCTTCGCGCAGATTCATGGTCAGGGTTTTACCGTCTTCGCTCCATGTCCAGTCTTTTGCCAGCCCTGGCACCACTTTCAGGTGCTCGTCCACGTCCACCAGCCTGTCGCACAGCGAGGCGAAGACAAAGCGGCCATAATAGGTGCGCGCCAGGTGAGGATCGAGCATATCGGGATCGGCACCGAGGCCGATGCGCAGCACGGTTTCAGACTGCGCAGGCAGCGCCGCGCCCAGCAACATAACACTTCCCAGTACGGTCAAAAGAGAATTTCGCATTGTCATTATCATGAGTTCCTGGCTGGAAGAGAGGAGTGGGTTGCCGCGTGTTCGAACAGCGCGCGGCGTCGCAAAAAGGCTGCCGATGGCGGTGCTATCTGGATAACACTGCGATCGCGGTTGATCTCCTGCCAGCGATGGCAGGCCACCTGACGTCCACCTTCCAGAACCTGATCGATCGGCTCTACCTGGCGGCATTCATCCGTGACGTAAGGACAGCGAGTGTGGAAACGACATCCGCTGGGGGGATCCGCCGGATTCGGCAAATCGCCCTGTAGCAAGGGGGTATCGCGTTGGGCACCCGGCTGCATCTGCGGGGCAGAGGCAATCAACGCCTGGGTATAGGGGTGCAGCGGCGCGTCAAAAATTTCATCTACCGTCGCCAGCTCGACGATCTGCCCGAGGTACATGACGGCTACGCGGTCGCTCATGTGGCGGATCACCGCCAGGCCGTGCGCCACGATGACCATGGTCAGACCCAACTGATGTTTTAGACTTTCCAGCAGGTTGACCACCTGCGCCTGAACCGAGACATCCAGCGCCGAGACAGGCTCATCCCCCAGCAGCAGCTTTGGCCCCGAAGCCAGTGCGCGTGCGATCCCGATACGTTGACGCTGCCCACCGGAAAATTCGTGGGGATAGCGCTCCGCCCAGGCGGCCGGTAATCCAACGGTTTTTAATAGCTCCACCACCCGGTGTTGACGATCGGCTTTTTTCATATCCTGATGCAGCCACAGCGGCTCACCGACGATCTGCTCCACCGTCATGCGCGGGTTTAGCGAGGCAAAGGGATCCTGAAAGATAATTTGCAACTCACGACGCAGCTGGTTCAGACGGGAACCCGAAGCATGGGTGATCTCCTCGCCCTGATAAAAAACGCGCCCTTCACTCGCCGCCAGCAGACGTAGCAATAGACGGCCCAGGGTCGATTTACCCGAGCCCGACTCGCCGACTATCGCCAGCGTTTCGCCAGGCATAACCGAGAGCGAGACCCGATCCACCGCGGTGACAAAGCGCTGTGGGGCAAAGAGCTTTTTCGGCCCGGGGAAGAGTTTGCTCAGATCGCGAGCTTCCAGAATGGGTGTGGTCATGCAATTTCTCCCAGGGCGATGTGCTGCTCAAGCGGTACGCGGAAACAGGCAACCTGATGGCCCGCGCCCAGCGTACTGAGCTGCGGTTTTTCGTTATGGCAGCGAGTCTGCGCAAACGGACAGCGCGTGGCGAAACGACAGCCCACAGGCATGGATTGGGGCAAAGGTACCGCACCAGGAATGGTCGAGAGCTGGCCTTTGCGGGCCCCCATCGAAGGGATAGAGCCCATCAGTCCGATGGTATACGGGTGTTGCGGGTCGGCAAAAATCGCCTCAACGCTCCCCTGCTCGACCACCAGCCCGGCATACATTACGGCCACCTGCTGCGCGACTTCCGCCACCACGCCAAGATCGTGGGTGATCATCAGCACGGCGGTGCCGGTCTCGTCTTTAAGGGTGTTTAGCAGCGTCAGGATCTGGGCCTGAATAGTTACGTCCAGCGCGGTCGTTGGTTCATCGGCAATCAGCAGACGCGGATGGTTGATCAACGCCATCGCAATCATCACGCGCTGGCGCATGCCCCCCGAGAGCTGATGCGGATAAGATTTCAGGCGCATTTCTGCCGCCGGGATCTGCACCTTTTCCAGAATCTGTCGTGCAGCGGCCATCGCTTCAGGCTTAGAAACCTTCTGATGGCGCATGACCGCCTCGCTAAGCTGATCGCCCAGGGTAAAGGCCGGGTTGAGCGAGGTCATCGGCTCCTGGAAGATCATCGCCATTTCGCTGCCGCGCAGGTCGGCGTATTCACGCGCCGAGAGTTGGCGCAGATCATGGCGTCGAAACTGCATCTCACCGCTAACAATTTGCGCGCTTGAGGGGAGCAGCCCCATCAGCGCCAGCGACGTAATGCTCTTTCCGCAGCCTGATTCTCCCACCAGCGCCAGGGTTTCCCCCGCTTTAACGCTGAGTGAAATACCGTCCAGCACGCTGACCGGCGAGCCGGCGAACTTGACGTTGAGATTATGCAGACGCAGAACTGGCGCGGTCTCCTTAAAAGGGATTGTCGTCATAGCAGGGGAGCATCCTCAAGGTTGATCGCCTGGATCAGGGCGGTTTGCAGACTCAGCAGATGCTCGCGCATAGCGGCAGCAGCTTCGTTGGGCTGGCGATGAATGATCGCCGTGATGATTTTGTGGTGATGGTCGTTATAAACGTCGACGCGCTCCGGCGTACGCGCCATTTCACGCAGATGCTGCCAGGCAGGATCGCGTCTGACGGCATCGATGGCGTCAAAGAGGCCAAGCATCAGGCGATTACCTGCGGCTTCGGCGATGGCGCGGTGAAAGGCGCTGTCCCACAGTTCATTCAGATCGCGGTCGTCCGGGCTGACCTTGTCGATACGTTCAAGCATGCGCTGCATCAGCGCGAGGTTTTCCCTGGTGGCACGCAGTGCCGCAAGACGGGCTAAGCCGGGTTCGAGCTGCAGACGGGCTTCCATGACCTCCAGCAAATTGGTCTGCTGAACCAGCCCCTGCAAGGCTAAGGGTTCAACGGGTGCAGCGGGGCCAATAAACGTGCCCTTGCCCTGCTTGCGCCAGATACGCCCTTCCTCTTCCAGCACATCCAGCGCACGGCGAACTTCCCGTCGCCCTACGCCGAGTTTTTCCGACAGCTCACGTTCTGTGGGCAGCGGAATGCCTGGTGTTGACTCATGCTGGTTGATAAGCCCGCGCAGTTGCTCAAGTGCGGTACTGGAATTTGCCAGGAATCCGGACGTTTTTTCCATATTGGTTCGCCTGCTTTCATCATTACTTTATTTTTATTAACAATAAGTTATTGATATAGATTTTTACTTATTGCCTTAATGATTAAGCAATTAACGAACCAATTACGCATTGGTTCAGGAAATTTCTGGGATCGCTCAGATAAGATGATGATAAAAAAAGGGTTATTTCTTTACAGAAATGTTACATCGAGAAACGAATAATAAGCCCGCAGACGATAAAATGCACAATAACAGTGCAAATATTGCACCAAAAAGCTGCAATTGTTAATAAATTGCACCATTTAAATTAATTAAATGTTAACAAAAAGGAATAGTGAGATAAGAAAGAGAGGGGATAGAAAGTACAGACAGAGTAGAAACGACGAAGGCCTGAATCATTTCTGATTCAGGCCTTCTGAATAGTGGCGGAACGGACGGGACTCGAACCCGCGACCCCCTGCGTGACAGGCAGGTATTCTAACCGACTGAACTACCGCTCCGCGTTGTTCCCTTGGGAACGAGGCGAATATTACGGTCTGCCTCAGAACCCGTCAATGCTTTTTCTCTTGTTTTTAATCGTTTGCTGCAAAAATCGCCCACCCGATGATATTAACAGCAAAAAAGCAGGCTTTATGCCCGCCAGAGGCAGCTCCCACCCTTCTTTTGCACCAGATCGAGACGTGATTCGTGATTTACCAGCTCCTCATCACCTGCCCGTATAACCCGCAGATTGCTCGCCTGACGAACAAGACGCTGAATGCCGCCTTCGTTTTGCTGCTGCTGTGCGTCATTATCGCTGCCAAACTTCAACAGCGTTTGACCACCGGTCATCGTTAGCCAGACATCGGCCAGGATCTGGGCATCGAGCAGTGCGCCGTGCAGCGTTCGCTTGGTGTTATCGATTTCGTAGCGCGAGCACAACGCATCCAGGCTGTTACGCTTGCCCGGGAACATTCTTCTTGCCAGCGCCAGGCTGTCGGTCACCTTACAGAAGGTATCCGTTTTAGGAATGCCGCGATTAAGCTTACTGAACTCATAGTCCATAAAGCCGATATCGAACGATGCGTTATGAATGATCAGCTCTGCGCCGGTGATGTATTCAAGAAAGTCGTCGGCGACGTCAGCAAAGGTGGGCTTATCGAGCAGAAACTCATCGGCGATACCGTGAACGCCAAAGGCTTCAGGATCAACCAGCCGGTCTGGCTTGAGGTAGACATGGAAATTGTTGCCGGTAAGACGACGGTTGATGACCTCGACCGCCCCGATCTCGATTATCTTGTGGCCTTCATAGTGCGCCCCGATTTGGTTCATACCGGTGGTTTCAGTATCGAGGACGATCTGTCGTGTAATTGCAGTGCTCATAGCGGTCATTTATGTCAGACTTGTCGTTTACCGATCGTTTCAAAACAGGAAGTCTACCAGAGATGCGTAAACAGGTAGAAATTTTCACCGATGGATCTTGCCTTGGCAATCCCGGCCCTGGCGGCTATGGCGCGATTCTCCGGTATCGCGAGCATGAAAAAACCTTCAGTGAAGGCTACCGCCTCACCACCAATAACCGCATGGAGATGATGGCGGCTATCGTGGCGCTGGAGGCCTTAAAAGAGCATTGCGATGTGGTGCTCAGCACCGACAGCCAGTATGTGCGCCAGGGGATCACCCAGTGGATCCATAACTGGAAAAAACGCGGCTGGAAGACAGCAGATAAAAAACCCGTTAAGAACGTCGATCTGTGGAAACGTCTTGATGCCGCATTAAGCCAGCACCAGATTACCTGGGAGTGGGTTAAAGGCCATGCGGGACATCCAGAGAACGAACGCTGTGATGAGCTGGCGCGGGCAGCGGCAATGAATCCGGTTCATGAAGATGTGGGTTATCAGCCGGAGGCTTGATCAAGGCTTCCGGTATTGCCGGGTGGCACCTACGGCCTGACGCAGCGGCGTTTTGCTTTTGCTCTGTTTCATCGGATTAAGCGTGAGCGGGATAGTCCGCTTGCGCGCCACAATGACCTGCATGCAGCCCAGCGCCGGGAAATGCGTGCTAAACAACTTCCCGCCCCGCCGCGTCCAGGGTAAAACCTGGAAACCGCTGTGATACATCACTTCAAAGTTGAGTAATGAGAGCCAGTCCAGCTGGCGCATCATCGTAAACATGCGGCTGTTATAGGGCGGTGTGCGACGCAATACGGGCACCAGCTTGCGCAGCCCCATCAGACTCATCGGGTTAAAACTGCTTAAAATCAGCCAGCCATCATCGATAAGCACCCGATCGGCTTCCCGCAGAAGACGGTGAGGATCGCCACACCAGGGTAAGGTATGCGCCAGCAGACAAGCATCGACAGACTTTTCGGCAAAAGGCAGGTGCAATGGATTGGCTTTGACTTGTAGCGGCTGACCAGCCAGAGAGACATTCACCTGGTGCGAGATAGCACAGGATTCCGAGTTGATTTCCGCACTTAAATTGCCAATCTTAAGCAGGTGAAAACCATACATTTTTGCAAACCAGGGTTTGAGTTGCTGCTCGAGCGCTTCGCGGTAGTATTCACCCCAGGGCAAATCGGCCCATCGCTCCGGTGGTGAGACTGTCTGAGGTATCCTTGCCGGTTTCATCAACACACCCGCTACGTAGTCAGAGGTAATAAATGAATCTTATCAGTATTCCCGCGTTTCAGGACAACTACATCTGGGTTTTGACCGATGATACAAACCATTGTGTGATCGTTGATCCCGGTGAAGCCGCGCCAGTTCTGCAGGCGATTGAGGAGAACCAGTGGCAGCCTGACGCCATTCTGTTAACGCATCATCACCATGACCACGTGGGCGGCGTGACGGCGCTGCGCGCTAAATTCCCGCATCTTGTGGTATATGGCCCCGCTGAAACGCAAGATAAGGGTACGACACGCGTAGTAGAAGATGGCGATAAGATCCTCCTACTGGGGTCGGAGTTTTCCGTAATTGCTACACCAGGTCACACTTTGGGACATGTTTCTTTCTTCAGTTTCCCTTATCTTTTTTGCGGTGACACGATGTTCTCTGGCGGCTGCGGAAGACTTTTTGAAGGTACGCCAACCCAGATGTATCAATCATTCCAAAAAATAAATGCGCTTCCTGACGAGACGTTAATTTGTTGTGCGCATGAATATACATTAGCAAATATGAAGTTTGCCCGACACATTCTGCCTGAGGATCAAGCGATAAACGATTACTACCATAAAGTTAATGAGTTACGTGCAAAAAACCAAAAAACACTCCCTGTTATTCTGAAAAATGAACGTAAAGTTAATGTTTTTCTACGAACGGATGATCCTGTTTTAATTGATAAAATCAACAAAGAAACAACTATGCAACACCCTGAGGCCTGTTTCGCATGGTTGAGGGCTAAGAAAGACAACTTTTAACAATTGCGGGTTGCCTTTTCAAAAATTGGTCGTTATCATCGCTCGTCTTTTAAGCAACTATTGACACACACATGAAGGCAAAAGC
>ERZ773187.1374-NODE-1374-length-18863-cov-3.550617_pt1 | contig 18863 bp, 16 predicted proteins | sample MGYA00511242_ERZ773187 | MGnify/ENA primary metagenome ERZ773187 (study PRJEB29015, sample SAMEA2737744) | human gut metagenome | biome: human gut; feature: human-associated habitat; material: faeces | place: China | collected 2012 ... | reverse complement strand
ACGGAACGGACATGTCACTACAGAAATACTCGTAAAGATTTGCGCAGCGCTGGATTGCCGGATAGAGGATATCGTGGAGATCGTGCCGGATGAAAAATATAGTGCAAATGGAGAAACGAGGTGTTGACTTGTGCAGGCAGTAAGCAATACTGGCCGTAGCGGTGTCTTGGTTTTAAAAGTCGATGAAGATGATGTAAATACTGTATTAATGAATACGGATATCGAAAACGACGGCTCTCTTAAATACGCATATGACAATTTTGCGGATGCTTTTTCAGAAAATATCTTGGAGTATGCGTTTGCCTACGCTGATATACCCAGAAATCAAATTACGAAAAAACAGAGAGAAGCTGCGCAGAGTCTACTTAAGTTACATGAGATTGAAAAACTTAGATATTATCTTGAACACGATGTGCCGGAAGAAGATTGGGAACCAGCATTTTTACGGTGGTACGAGAAAAAGGGAGTATTGGGAGAAATTGTACTACACATGTTTTTAAAGGAATTCAAGAACACGATTCCGCTTATTTCAAAAATGTATTTTAAGGATTCCTTTTCTCAAGAAGCAAAAGGATTCGATGCTGTTCATGTTAGTCAGGACAGCTTGACATTGTGGTTGGGTGAAACCAAGTTTTACAAAGCGTGGAAGACCAAGGGGGTCGTAAAAGGGGGCATTGATGAGTTGGTTGAAGACTTAAAGAAACATATAACCAAAGATTATCTCAGTGAACAGTATGTGATAATAAAACGTGGCCTCGAAACTCAATTGGAACACCCACAAAGGGAAGAGTGGATTGAGAAATTAAGCAGACCTATTCTACTAAAAGATGTGTTTCAATACATTCGCATCCCGCTTTTATGCATTTATGAAGATGATATCGCATTGGACTACCTAAAGGCAATCGACGATGCGGTCAAGGATGCGGGTATCGTTTCCCATACAGCGACACTTCGAGATTATTATAATTCAATTAATACATTTCCTTATCGTGAACAGGTTCAAACGGTACTAATTCTTATGCCGATTGAAGCAAAGAAGAAGTTAGTAAAATGTATGCTGGAGAAAATTTGGCATATGCAAAACATCTAACAGGAGGCATCTATGGATTTCTTTCAGCAAATTGACAATATTGCTTTGTTAGAGCCTGCTGCACACTTTGAATTGTTTCGCTCTATCTCTAATGCTTTGAATTCAAAGGATTCTGGTATTCAGGCAGTTGGAAGAAACCACCTAATAAAGGTTATTGATGTATGGGAAGACGTTCCCTCTACGCTAAAACCTATGTGGGAAGATTTGATTGAGGCAGTTGGATTTTACCCCTATATTGAAAAGTATAAAATGACCTTAACTGACCTTGACGCACGGATACGTCAGGAATACCATAGGTCAGAATATATCTTTGATAAAACCCTGCACAGTAAACAAAAAGAACTGTCCGATTTGATTCTTTCTAAACAAAATGTTGTTGTGAGTGCACCTACGAGTTTCGGGAAAAGCCTGTTGATTGAAGAAATTGTTGCCAGTGGCATATACACAAATATTGTTATTATTCAGCCCACGCTGGCGCTACTCGACGAAACTCGAATCAAGTTGAAACGATATTTTGATCAATACAAAGTAATTGTTAGGACATCGCAAAGCGCTTCCGCTGAAAAAGGTAATATCTTTTTGCTTACAGCAGAGCGAGTATTGGAATATCCTGATATGCCAGACATCGAACTGCTTATCATTGATGAGTTTTATAAGCTCAGCAAGCAAAGAGAAGACAACAGAGCAAATATACTGAATATAGCATTTCTTCGGCTAATGAAGAATCCGTCCTGCCGGTTTTATTTGTTGGGCCCCAATATTGATAATATTTCACCTGGGTTCTTAGAGAAATACAATGCTGTTTTTTATAAAACCGACTACTCGTTGGTCTATACTGAAACAGAGAATCTCTATGATACTGTAAAGAAAAAGCCAGGCGGCAAGGTGTCATATGAGGACATTTTTGCGGTATTAGATGCGACTGAAGATCAATCTTTGATTTTTTGCTCGTCTCCCTCAACTGCTCGAAAGTTGGCTTTTGCCTATAGTAATCATTTAGAAGCACAAGGAAACGAGCAAAATACAGATATTCCTTTGATTCAATGGATTAATGAAAACCTTGGTGTCGAGTGGTCCCTGGCTCACTGTCTTTCTAACGGAATAGGAATTCATGATGGTTCCATGCCGAAGCATATTACAGTATCGACAATTAAGTATTTTAACGATCAAAAGCTTAAATTCCTGTTTTGTACCAATACCATCATTGAGGGGGTCAATACTTCTGCGAAAAATGTGATTTATTATGATAGTAAGATTGGTACACGTGATGTTGATTATTTTGATTATGCCAATATTCGAGGACGAGCCGGACGTTTGATGGAACACTGCGTCGGTCGAGTAATAAATCTCAAAAAACCGCCTCAGGCAAAGGAAATGTCTGTTGATATTCCGGCATATACCCAAAATCCAATTGATGACGAAGTGCTGGTGAATATCGAAAAAGCTGAAGTTAAACCATTTAATATGGAGCGGTATCAACGTTTTGAAAATTTGCCTGAAGAATTGAAGATCATTTTAAAGCGCAATGCTGTGTCAATAAAAGACCAGCTCGAGTTATTGCCAATTATTCGTGCAATGCTGATTGATCCTCATCGTAGAGGTGATATAGTTTGGAGTGAATTGCGAGACAGAAATCTGTACAACCATCTCTGTATTATTTTTGACTTAGTAAAAGACCGTTTTGTTGAAGGAAACGATAAAAATGTGCTCATCTCCACAAAATGGATGGCAACTCAAACGGTAAGCTATATTTACAGCAAAAATATCCGTCAGATGATCGTTGAACGTGTTGCTTATCGCGCCAAAGAGTATCTCAAGAAAAATGTACCAAATTCTGCAGATATGCATTTTTCGTCGCAACAATTCCTGGTGGAGTATCCTGAAATGGCTCGGCAATTCGCAGACGAGGCAGTCGAAACTATATTCAAGTTTCAGAAAAATTGGCTACAATACAAAATTCCTAAGTGGCTGAATGTTGTTGATTCTCTTCAGAAGTATATTGCGGCTGAGTTAGGTATGGAAGCTGGTGACTATTCATTTATTGCTGAAGCAATCGAAAATGAGTTTACTGCCGCTAATATTCAAATTTTGACTGAATTTGGCATACCGAGTTCTGCAATTAGAAAGATACTTGATCGATATGGGCATCATCTAAAAGGGTTGACAGAAGACCAAGTAGTTGCTGCTATTATACGAAACCGGGAATTGATAAATCGATGCCTATCAGTTTATGAAATCGAAGCGTTAGAAAGGTGCTTGTAAGATTTGCGGTAATTTGATTCTAAGGGAGAAAGTGTATGAATGGTAACGCACAAAAACTAATCAAATACTTAGATGGCGCTTCTAAACGATTTATCATTCCGGTATACCAACGGAATTATGATTGGAAAATGGAACACTGCAAGCAGCTCTATGACGATCTGGTAAAAATCATCCGGCAGAATCGAAAGAGCCATTTCTTTGGGAGCATCGTCTCTGTCCAAAGCGAATCAGGCACAATGGAGGAGTTTCTTATCATTGATGGTCAACAGCGCTTGACTACCATATCTTTGCTTCTTTTGGCTATTTATCATTTGCTTTCATCTGGGAAAATGGTATCTCGCGATCATCAACTCACGGACAAAATCCTCAAAAAATATCTGATCGATGAATATGAGCCAGAAGAAAAACGCATTAAATTAAAGCCTATTAAAAATGATCAGAAGGCATTCGGTATTCTCTTTGACCAAGATGAAGAATATATCCCGGACTCTAATCTTACGATAAATTATCGATATTTTTACGACCGTATTCAACACGGCGAATTAGATATTGACGAGCTATTTGATGCTATCTGCAAGTTGGAGATCATCAACATATCGCTTAACCATGAGGATAATCCACAGCTTATCTTTGAAAGCTTAAACTCCACGGGACTTAACCTTAGCGAAGGCGATAAGATACGCAATTACATCTTGATGGGACTTCCAAATGATCAGCAAACGAAGTTCTATGAAAAATACTGGAATCGCATTGAAAGCTATACCGACTATGATGTTAGTTCCTTTGTTCGTGACTACTTAAGCATCAAACAGCAGAGCACCCCTAATATGAATAGTGTCTACCCAACATTTAAGAAATATGTCGAGGATGCAGAGGTGGCGGATATTGAACCTTTGCTTAAAGATTTACTCGAGTATGCAAAGCGATACGCATTTCTCATTAAAGGCGGTCATTCTGACGAGCGGCTCAATAGTTGTATCTATCGTCTCAATCGACTGTCCACATCGGTCACACGTCCGTTTTTGCTGGAAGTAATTCGCCTTAGCGAAAGTGGTGCTTTGACCGCCGATGAGCTAATTGAAGTATTCCATTTCACAGAAAGCTACTTGTTCCGCCGAGCTATTTGCGACTTGCCCACCAATGCGTTGAATAAAATCTTTCTTCTGCTTCATCGTGAAATCATTCGGTTTGATGGAGATGAAAGCCATTATGTTGAGAAGTTCAAATATGCACTTCTCAGCAAGAGAGAACGTACTCGGTTTCCCTCTGATGAGGAGTTCGCAGAGTGTATGTCTACGCGCAATATCTATGGGATGAATCCCAAAAACAAGCTGTACCTCTTTGAGCGTTTGGAGAATTCAGAAACCAGCGAGACCAAAGATGTCTGGGGGCACTTGGATCGTGGAGAGTACTCTATTGAGCACATTATGCCACAGCATCTTACTGCCGCATGGATAGTGAGCCTTGGGGATAATTATGAAGCGATTCACACAAATTGGCTCCACCGTTTGGCAAATCTAACCCTAACTGCGTATAATTCGCGCTATTCCAATAGCCCGTTTGCAGAGAAGCGCGATATGCCTCATGGCTTTAAAGATTCTGGCCTTCGAATCAATCAGTGGGTCGGCCGGAAGGAACAGTGGGGGTTGCCTGAACTTGAGGAACGTGACCAGCTCTTAAAAAATACGGTTATCGGAATTTGGCCCTATCCCACATCAAATTACCACCCTCAGAAAAAGCAGATGGATGCTATCGCTTTGGATGAAGATGTCATTCTCACGGGGCGCGTTCTCTCCAAGTATAGTTTCAAGGGTGCCGAACAGCCAGTGGCAAGCTGGGCAGATATGTATCAACAAGTCATCACAATGCTTCATTCTGAGAATAAGGCCGTCTTGACAAAACTGGCGGTATCGCAAGACCCCGCAGTAGATTTGTCGCTACATTTCAGTATGAGCCCGACATCTTTTAATTCCTGCCGGCAAATCGATACGGATCTGTATGTGTGGACGGGAACTGATACACAGTACAAAATCAATAATCTGCGAAAGATATTCGCTATATTTGATGTTCCCGAGAGTGAGCTTGTATTTTACCTCAAAGATGAGGATAATTCTGAGACAGTTGCTGGAAATCGTTATGAAATCCGCAAAAAATATTGGGAATACACACTTCCGCAGCTCAAAAATGCTTTTAGCGAAAATGGACTTTTCGGGAATGTGAACCCTGTAACGAGTAACTGGATTGCCGGTTTTGTGGGTATTCCTGGCATCCATATCGACTGTGTTGCAAACTTCGATGAATCCCGTGTCGAACTCTATTTGGGCATGGCATCAAAAGAGAAAAACAAGGAACTATTTGGTTTCCTATTTGCCAGGAAAGATAATATTGAGAAAGTTATAGGAACACAATTGATTTGGAGCCGCATGGACGACAATAAGGCAAGCAAGATACATACTTTTTTGCCCGGTGTTGATATTTCTAAAGATATTGATTGGCCTCGTATGGCAAAATTCCATGTAGATGCCAGCAAAAAATTATATCTTGCCTTTAAAGAGCATTTAGAGCAGTATTTTCACATTTCACTCTAATGTGAAAGAATACGAATCTATAGTGCGGCGCCCATTACAGTAGGATGCATTGAAGCGTTATAAAATCAGGAGGAATCAATATGGCACGAGCCGCCAATAAACCGAAAAAAGAGATTTCTATGGAAGAAGCTCTATGGAAGTCCGCAGATAAACTTCGTGGTTCAGTTGAGCCGGCAGAATACAAACACGTCGTTCTCAGTCTTTTCTTCTTGAAGTTTGCCAGTGATAAGTTTGAGACGCAAAGAAAAGCCATTGCTGAAAAATACAGCGAAAAGTTTGTTGACAATGTTGCCTTCTATACGAAGGACAACGTGTTCTTCCTGCCTGAGATCAGCCGTTGGTCTTTCATCATGGAGAATGCGAAACAGGATGACATTGCGCTGAAAATCGACACCGCCCTCTATACGATTGAGAAAGCGAATCCCGCGCTGAAAGGCGCACTGCCGGACAACTACTACTCACGTCTTCACATCGACACAGCAAAGCTGGCATCACTGCTGGACGAGATTGATAAGATCAACACGGGCGATAAAGAGAATGACATTATCGGGCGGGTCTACGAATACTTCCTGAGCAAGTTTGCACTTGCGGAAGGCAAAGGCAAGGGCGAGTTCTATACGCCGAAGTGCATTGTCAATTTGATTGCAGAAATGATTGAACCGTATGATGGCATTCTCTACGACCCTTGCTGCGGTTCTGGCGGAATGTTCGTGCAATCAATGAAGTTCGTGGAGGCACATCACGGCAACAAGAAGAAGGTCTCTATCTATGGTCAGGAATATACAAACACGACGTATAAGCTGTGCAAAATGAATCTGGCTATTCGCGGCATCTCTGCAAACCTCGGAGAAATGGCAGCGAACACATTCACCAATGATCAGCACAAGGACCTCAAGGCAGATTACATTATGGCAAACCCGCCTTTTAATCAGAAAGAATGGCGTGGTGATAATGAGCTGATTGATGATCCGCGCTGGGACGGCTATGAAGTTCCGCCCACGAGTAACGCGAACTATGGCTGGATTCTGAATATCGTTTCAAAGCTATCCCAGAACGGTGTTGCCGGTTTCCTGCTTGCAAACGGCGCACTATCTGACGATGGTACAGAGTTAAAAATCCGCCGTCAGCTCATCGAGAACAATCTCGTCGAAGCAATCATCATCCTTCCCCGCAACCTCTTCTACACCACCGACATCAGCGTTACGCTTTGGATTCTGAACAAGAATAAAAAGGCTCGTGTGGTTGAAGAAAACGGTGAGGTAAAACGCTTCCGTAACCGTGAGCGTGAGATCCTTTTCATGGACTTGCGGCAAATGGGAAGCCCCTACGAAAAGAAGTACATTGAACTGACAGAAGAAGACCGTGCGAAGGTCACGAGCGTCTACCACGCATGGCAGCAGGAAGGCTATGAAGAAACTTATCAGAATGTGCCTGAATTTTGTTACAGCGCATCCTTCGATGAGGTTGCAGAAAAGGGCTTTACCCTTGTTCCGAGCCGTTACATCGAGTTTGTAAACCGCGATGAGAACATCGACTTTGATACGAAAATGAAGACGCTGCAAAGTGAGCTGCGCGATCTGCTTGTTGCAGAAGAAAAGTCGAAGGCAGACCTGTTGACCGTGTTTAAGGAGCTGGGCTATGAAATTGATAAAATATAAGCTGGGTGATCTAATTCGGCAGCGGCGTCAAAAAAATGATTCCAATGATTTGCCAATTTGCGGTGTCACACGCGACGGCTTTATTCCGCCGAAACAGCAGGATGCGGATACGAGTCTTTATAATGTGTTCTACCTAAAAGACTTTGTATTCAATCCGGCAAGAATGGAACTTAACGCCATCGTGTTTAATGACCGTTATGAAAAAGCCATTTGTTCTTCTCTGTATGAGGTTTTCTATGTACATCGTCCCGAAGTGATTCTGCCTGAATACCTGGCATTGCTGGTGAAACAGGATTGGTTTACGAGGTACTGCAAGTTTATGGGGAGTGGTTCAGCAAGAGAGTATTGTCGAGTTGCGAATATATCTGAGCTGGAAATTGAAGTTCCACCTATTGAGTTTCAAGCAGAAATGGCGCGGGACAATCAGATTATTCGTGACAGAATCGAGCTAAAGCGGCGGATAAATGATAATTTAGCGGCTTGAAATGCTACTAATCAGTGTCTGCCGAAGCTCTTGCAGTCTTCCAATTTCCAACTCGTTTTGCCGCTGTTCTTCAAATAGAGGCATACATATGGCTGCAAATCGAGAGGCGACCTCCGGCTTTGGAACAATCGCAGGAATACTTTTAAGCACAGTACCTGATACCTCCATGAAGGTTGTCCCGGAGGCGTGGCTCTCAATGAGCTGTTTGTTTTCCTTGAGGAAGTAGTAAACGAAGGCTGTCCCTATTTCTTTTTTAGGTATGATAGACTTAAAGCCCTGATTGGTGCAGATATCGTTCATCGCAATTGCAACAGTGCCGACAGGCGCACGAGATGTAAACAACACTGTTCCCGCAGGCATGAGCTTGGTGCTGCAACTGTTATAAGCACTCTCTGTGATACAGAGTTCCCCACGGTATATGAATTTAAGACCCGTACCGGTCAGATCCTTTGGGCTGATCCATGCAATACCGTCGTCACAGAAATACTCTGGATTGTCTGTGGATGGAGTCGCACCGCCTACGACCTCACCGAGATCTGAGATTAAACCGGGGACGCTGTTTCCGGGGGCATCAAAGAAGCGGTGGTAAACTCCAGAAAGCTGGGCCTCTAAATTATCATTTATAGGAGGTTACTATGAAATACAAATGTGGAGATATTCTGTTGTTGAACAACGGCATAACAGTATCTGTAATTGCAGTTGACATACAAAACAGGGAGTATAGTGTGGTTAATACTGATGATAACAACGAAATCTTTCAGATAAAAGAGCGCGATGTTTTTCAATATCTAACCTAATAGAATCACTCTCACCAGTGGCGAGAGTTTTACCCTAAGAACTGCCACTGAAAAGTCGTTCTCTGAGAATATTCAAAGGAGACACGACAATGAAAGAACAACTGATTCAAGAAGTGCAGCGTCAGATGCTTCCGTATCTGAACAACGCACAGTTAAAACAGCTTCAAGGCGTCCTTGAGGGGGTGCTGAGTGGCGTAGAGCTAAGTCACAGCGCGGGCATGGTAGAAAGCGCAAAGGTCGATACGGTTGCCTGTTTCATCAACGCAAAACGCATTGAAGGCTGCTCAGAAAAAACCTTGAGCTATTACCGTCAGACCATTGTGTCAATGCTATCCGGCATTGACAAAGAACCACAAGAGATTGTAACTGAGGACTTGCGAAAGTACCTAACAGAGTATCAGGCAAACCGTAAGTCAAGCAAGGTCACGATAGATAATATCCGCCGCATCCTGTCCAGCTACTTTTCGTGGCTTGAGGATGAGGACTACATCGTGAAAAGTCCGGTACGCCGGATTCACAAGGTAAAAACGGCAAAGGTGATCAAGGAAACCTACACCGATGAGGCATTGGAAATCATGCGGGACAACTGCTGCAATGTCCGCGATCTCGCTATGATTGACCTTCTCGCATCCTCCGGAATGCGTGTTGGTGAGATGGTTGCCCTCAACCGCGATGACATCAACTTCAATGAGCGAGAGTGCGTTGTTTTCGGAAAAGGGAGCAAAGAACGGATCGTCTATTTCGATGCAAGGACGAAAATCCATCTGCAAAACTATCTGGAAAGCCGTACAGACGCCTGTTCAGCTTTGTTTGTCTCGCTGACCGCGCCGCATGACCGTTTGCAGATCGGCGGCGTAGAAAGACGGCTTCGAGAACTGGGGAAAAGGCTGAATCTGCCTCGTGTCCATCCACATAAGTTCCGAAGAACACTGGCAACGTCTGCCATAGATAAAGGGATGCCCATAGAGCAAGTCCAGCAGCTCTTAGGGCATCAGAAAATCGACACGACCATGCACTATGCTATGGTCAAACAGCAAAATGTCAAGCTGGCACACAGAAAATACATAGGGTGAGGTGTCACAATGAAAGAAGGATATAGGCTACTTGAAGATTTTATTCAACCGGTAGACGAACGAAATAGGAATTTGAAAGTTGACTATTTGCTTGGCGTCAGCATCAGCAAGCAGTTTATTCCCTCCATTGCGAATATTGTTGGAACGGACTTATCGAGCTATAAGATTGTTCGTACTGGGCAATTTGCGTATGGTCCTGTTACATCTCGGAATGGCGAGAAGATTTCGATTGCTCTTCTACAAGATAAGGATTGCATCATTTCGAGTTCATATACCGTTTTTGAGGTTGTGAATAAGAATGAGCTTGATCCAGAATACCTTATGCTTTGGTTTAGCAGACCAGAGTTTGATCGCTACGCAAGATATATGTCTCACGGAAGCGTTAGAGAGATTTTCGGCTGGGATGAACTCTGTAAAGTGGAACTGCCCGTCCCCCCTGTTGACGAACAACGCAGCATTGTGAAGGCGTATCAGACTATCACAGAACGTATCGAACTAAAGCGGCGGATAAATGATAATTTAGAAGCGACTATCCAAGCGGCTTTTGATAAGGCATTTCATGATGCCGGAGTTAGCCTCCAGGAGACAATTATTAAGCAAAACAAAGTCCCTCAAGGTTGGACAGACGCGACGGTTGGTGACTTTGCATCTGTTCAAACGGGACCATTTGGTAGCCAGCTTCACAACGAAGACTATGTAGAATCAGGTACACCAATTATTACGGTCGAACACATGGATGGGAAATATATCGCCCACAGGAACCTTCCGCTTGTCTCGCAAAATGATGTTGATCGTCTACGGAAATATGATCTTCACACCGGAGATATTGTTTTTAGTCGCGTTGGTTCCGTGGATCGAGCAGTTATGGTTTCACAACACGAAGATGGTTGGTTATTTTCAGGGCGGTGTCTTCGTGTTAGACCATACGATCCTAATACCGGCAGCTACTTTTTGTGGTGGTTCAACCAACCTGTAGTCCGTCAGCTTGTCACTGCTTCCGCAGTAGGTGCAACCATGCCATCAATAAACACAAGCATTCTAAATAGTATTAGGATTGTTTTCCCGCAGAAGGACATTGTGACGCAATTCTGCAAAATGGCGGATGGCTTGATTGAGATTATTGCAACCAATCTTGAGGAAATCCGTAAACTCAACGATGCCCGCGAATATATTCAACTGTCCCTAAGCCGCTAAATTATCATTTTCCTACGAAGGGAGGGATGAAAATGGACAAGGATACGCTGATCAAAATTGCCGAAGAGCTTCATCAAGGAGCTTTTGACGCAAATGCCTATTACCTCATTTTGCAGCAGTATCGCAAGAACCAGCGTGAATACGGGGAAGAAATGAAGCTGTCACCAGCGTTCTATCAAACGATCCACGGAGCTTTGATGAAAGCCTGTTTTATGGAGATCGCCAAACTGTATGATAGCTCAAATGGCGTCGTGTCCATTGGAACCCTCCTTTCAAAATGCGCGGAAAACCAAGACCTATTTCCTGAGTACAGAGAAACAATGACCGTAGAACACGATGGGACAGCATTTTCCTATCAAGTCCCGTACCAGCATCAGCTCAAACCACAGGAAGAGCGGTTTTTCAAGGCGCAGGTTGAGTCGGACAGGAAACTCTTTACGATATTTAACATTCCGGATGCAGAGAATGCTCCGGTTCGGGTGAATTTGACTTTTCCTGAGTTTTTAGCCCTGTACCAAAAACGGTTCTATGCGCTGAGTAAAAAAAAGAGATAACATCCGAATGCAGAGGAACAAACTCTATGCCCACAACGATGAGCAGCGCATCGTGAACAGTGAGAAACTTCCGGACCGTTACCCTATTTCCTATCCGGACGTTCAGGAAATGATAGACTTTGCGCTTGATTGTACGGGCTTGATTCTTGGTATTCTCACTGATGTAAACCACGCAACTCAATACTCAAATATAGATGACTGGGAAGGTACACTCATGCTGGCACGTCTGGGTTTGAAGTATCAGGAGTACGACTTCCAGCAAAGTGAAAAAGCCTTTGAAGCAGAAATGCAGAGGCAGTTAGGGGGAAATGATAATGGCGAACTTCAATGAGCATTCTCTTGAAATGTCCATCATGGATTTGTTTCAAGATGAAGGGTATATCTATTTGAATGGTGAGCAGATCCACCGTGAACGCTCTGAGGTTCTGCTTATCGACGATCTGCGGAAATACCTCCTGAACAGGTATGCCTCAGAGGGACTTACCCCAAGCGAAGTTGATAGCATCATCCTTCGCCTGAGGTCTATTTCCGGTACGATCTACGAAGCAAACAAAGCAGTCTGCAAAATGATTTGTGACGGCTTCATCTTCAACCGTGAGGATCACACAAAGAAAGACCTTTACATTGAGCTGATTGACTTTGATGAGCCAGAGAAAAACGTGTTCAAGATCGTCAATCAATTTGAAATTGAAGGCATCAACAACCAGCTACGCATACCGGACGGGATTGTCTTCATCAACGGCATTCCTGTTGTTGTGCTTGAGTTCAAGAGCGCAGTCAAAGAAAACACAACGATCATGGACGCCTATACTCAGCTTACCGTGCGTTATCGCCGTGATATTCCTGAACTCTTCAAGTATAACGCCTTCATCGTCATAAGCGATGGTGCAAATAATAAATACGGTTCCTTCTTCTCCCCGTATGACTTCTTCTATGCGTGGAGAAAGATTGAAGCTGACGATAAGGAATTGGACGGCATCAATTCCCTTGTAACTATGGTGAGCGGACTGTTCCGCAAAGAACGGCTTTTGGCAGTCATCAAGGATTTTGTCTATTTCCCTGATAGCTCGGATAAAGACATCAAGATTGTTTGCCGTTATCCTCAGTATTTTGCTGCGGTCAAACTGTTTGAGAATATTAAGGCACATCTCAGACCGGAGGGGGACGGTAAAGGCGGCACATACTTCGGCGCGACAGGCTGTGGAAAAAGCTATACTATGCTCTTCCTCACAAGAATGCTTATGAAGAGTACCTTCTTCCATAGCCCTACAATCCTGATTATTACCGACCGAACTGATTTGGATGACCAGCTTTCAAAACAGTTTGTAGCATCCAAAAAGTACATTGGTGACGAAACCGTCGTAAGTATTGATTCCCGTGAAAAACTGCGTCAGGAACTTCAAGGCAGAACAAGCGGCGGTGTGTACATGACCACTATCCAAAAGTTCACCGAGGATTTGGAGCTTCTGACGGATAGAGCGAATGTAATCTGTATATCCGATGAGGCGCACCGTAGCCAGATAAACCTTGATCAGAAAGTCAAAGTCACTGCTGAAGGTGTAGAACGAACCTATGGATTTGCAAAATACCTACATGATTCTCTCCCCAATGCAACCTATGTTGGTTTTACAGGTACACCCGTAGATGGCACGATTGAAGTCTTCGGTCCGGTTGTCGATGCCTACACAATGACAGAAGCGGTCAAAGACGGTATCACGGTCAACCTTGTCTACGACGGACGCGCTGCACGGGTCACGCTTGATCAGGCAAAGGTTCGGGAAATTGAAGATTATTATGACCGTTGTGCTGTTGAAGGCGCAAATGAGCATCAGATTGAGGAAAGCCAGAAGGCGGTTGCTCATATTGATGCGATCATCGGTGATCCTGACCGACTTCACGCAGTTGCGGAAGACTTCATTAACCACTATGAGACCCGCGTTGCCGAAGGAGCTACCGTTGCAGGAAAAGCAATGTTTGTCTGCTCCAATCGCAAAATAGCATACGCCTTTTATCAGATTGTTGTCGGGATGAGACCGGAATGGGCAGAGAAAAAGGTCTGTCCTGATGGGGTTGTGCTGACAGAAAAAGAGCAAAAAGAACTCAAGCCCATCGAGAAGATCAAGCTCATCATGACGCGAAATAAAGATGACGAGCCAGAGCTTTATGAAATGCTTGGAACGAAGGATGATCGCAAGGAGTTTGACCGTCAGTTTAAGAATGTAAAATCCAACTTCAAAATTGCGATTGTCGTTGATATGTGGCTGACCGGCTTTGATGTACCGGCACTTGACACAATTTACATCGACAAGCCCATCCAGCAGCATACCCTCATTCAGACAATTTCCCGCGTCAACCGCGTCTATACCGGCAAGGACAAGGGCTTAATTGTGGACTATATCGGTATCAAGAAAAATATGAATCTCGCCCTCAAGAAGTACACCAACTTTGAGAGCGATGAATTTGAAGGTGTCGAACAGTCTGTCACGATTGTCAAAGACCAACTTGATGTCTTGGCGCAGATGCTCCACAATTTCAATAGCATAGATTATTTCAACGGCTCACCGAAGGAGCAGCTTGCTTGCCTCAATCGTGCTGTTGAGTATGTCCAGCTCACGGAAGATTTGGAAACTCGCTTTATGGCTGCGGTCAAGCGTATGAAGCAAGCGTTCAATCTATGCAGTTCCAGCGATGCAATTTCCGATGAAGAGAAGGACTATCTGCATTTCTACTGTGCTGTGCGTTCGATACTTTTCAAACTTACAAAGGGTGATGCCCCTGACATTTCACAAATGAACGCCCGCGTCCGTGAGCTGCTTGAAGGTGCAATTCAATCGGATGGAATTGAGGAACTGTTTGAAACTGGAAAGCACATTTCTGTCGATATTTTCAGTGACGAGTATCTGGATAAGATCAATGCAATCCAACTTCCAAACACAAAGATAAAGGTGTTGCAGAGGCTTCTTTCTCAAGCGATTGATGAGTATAAAAAAGTCAACCGCATCATGGGCATGGAGTTCTCGGATCGTCTCAAGCGCGTTGTTGATGAGTACAATAATCGCCGTCGTGATGAGGCTTTTGCTAACGAAGTCCTTGACGATGTGGCGGAGCAGCTTGCGAAGCTCCTCGAAGAACTCAAAAAGGAAAAAGACTCCTTCAAAGGCATGGGAATTGACTACGAAGAAAAAGCCTTTTATGACATCCTCAAGGCAGTAGCAAAAAAGTACGAGTTTGAGTACCCGGACGATAAGATGATTGAACTCTCTAAGAGGATTAAGATCATTGTCGATGACAAAGCTAAGTACACCGACTGGTCTACACGCGATGATATTAAGGCAAATCTTCAAGTTGACCTCATTTTGCTGTTGGACGAGTTTGATTATCCGCCCGTTACTATTGATGATGTTTATAAGGAGGTTCTGGAACAAGCTGAGAACTTCAAAAAGTATGCGGGTTAAAACTGATTTCTAAAGTGTGAAAGCCGTCCTGACTTTTAGGTCAGGACGGCTTTCATAGCGGATTCATTTGATAGACACGAAATTGGACGTGGGGTGAAATTTGCAGTTTCCCATTGCATTCGCTTCCCATTCATGTTATCATGAAAGCGCTAAATTGTTGGACTGTCCTGAACTTTGATCGTTCGTATCATGAGAGTACGAATCATATCGAACGGCAGTGACATAGACAATGAAGCGAGTAAAAAAATATGTAAATCCTCGAAACTATTGATTCCAATCAAATTCTCATTATGGAATTGAGAAAGCAGTTTGCTGGTTGACTGTCGTTGTCCCCCTGTTGTTTCGATGCTTTGCACCACAAAATCGAACCGAAGAAAGTGTTCTTTCGTCGGGTTTGTTTTGTTGCGTGCAAAGCGGTCTTCCGGATGATCGCAGTCCACGCACGAAGCAAAGTGCGTGGGCTTTTTTCGGTTCAGAAAGGAGGCTGATTATGGGAAAGGTATCAGGAAAAACACATACCAAAGCACAACTGGATCACTGGGCAAATCTGCATAATCCCAATAACAAGGCATATCAAGCTGACGCTGACAATCGGGCCAATCAGATGAATCCGAACCACAGATCGCACCAGAGAACTCACAATGCAAACCGCAGAAACAAAGCGCATTGGATGCCCGAGTGGGCGCCTGACTATCCGGAATACGATGATTAAAATTGGAGGTGCACGGTATGTCAAAGTACATTTTTGACTACGATGACGGCGACTTCGCCATGAGCATTTCTGACAGCATGGCGATGGACTCCGATGGGAATCTCATGATGCGCATGGGAGATCACATGGCAATAGATATGGACACAGGCGATATTCACATGATCTCCTCGTGGCCCGATGATGACGAGGAGTAGAGCATAGGCGGCAGCTCAGCGATTGAGCCGCCATAGACAAGGAAAACACTTTCAATCCGGGCAGAGAAAGTAGCGGGACAGGCCGTAAAGGCTTGTCCCGCTGTCTGTGTCTTATGGCAGATATTCTTCCGTGACCCGATACCGGCTGATGCCGAAAGCATTGCTTCGCTCCATGATCTCCGGCGGGATCTTGGGCAGATACTTCTTGCTGAAGCTGGTGTCCCCGAAGTAGGCGTCAAAGTTCGCCACCGGCAGGACCACCCATTCGCAATCGTCCTGCCGGTTGGCGAGATAATAGCAGATCAGCGTACAGACAACCTCGGCTGGAATTTCCTTCGGAAGTACCGCTTTCACTTTCTCTGTCAGTTCCGGCAGCAGTTCCGGCCCCTCTCTGCGCAGCGGGCCAAGTTCCAGCGCATCGGCAAGGACATCATCAAAGCGCAGCGTCCAGGCCCCCTTGGTTTGGGGCGCAAAAATCGGGATCTGATACTGCAGCACCTTGCTTCGCCATGCGGCGGCAAACTTGGACTGAATAACCTCCGCATACTTGAGTGAGGTGCTGCGCACCCTTTCCGGGTGTGTCAGCATGAAGTCCGCCGCGCGGAGAACATGGCGGAGAAACCAGCCGGTCCCGTCCTCATCCACCAGCTCCGGGAACTCCGTGTGTAGCTCCGAAAAATTCGTCTGGAACTGCCATCCCTTGCCCGACGCACGTTTCCCGTCCTCCGGAACACTGCACCAGGCGCAGAGCGCGCGGCGGGCGTAGTCGATCCGATTATGCGGATCACCCAAAATGACTGCTCCGTCCTTGCTGTGGAACAGATATCCGCGGGCCAGGATGGTCAAAATCCGAGCCATTCCCTCAAACTCCAGGATCGTGGCAAAGGTGAAACGGCCCAGCCATGTCGTGTCGCTCTTCTTGCTGGCGGTATAGGAAACTGTTCCAGTATATGCGCAGAATTCCTCCCATTCGTTAATCATCCCGCACCTCCAGAACATTTTTCTCAATGTACTCCGGCAGTAGATCCCACAGCAGGTCACGTCTGCCGAGAGCGACCACATAGCGCACAGCCAGAGTCGGTCTTACAATGGCGGTCAGAAGCTCCCGGCACTTGGCCGTCACGGCATCACGATAGCTCCGGGAGGCGGACTTGTCCGCAAAGGCTCTCATCATGGCAGTGGAGGCTTTTGAGTCGCTTTCGCGGAACAGCTGCTTTTTCTCCCTGCCGGTGTTCTCGTCCTCCATATCACAGACAATGTCTCCGAGGATGCGGTAGCCGCCGAAGCGGAAATCGGTCAGCAAATCGTATATATCGTCAAACTCCGGTAGCCATTCCCGCAGGAAGCGCTCCCGTGCATCCTCGTCCATGAGGTGCCATGCCTGCTTCTGCATGGCTTGCCGCAGAGCGGACACCTTTTCCGGCGGCAGGCTGCCGAACAGAGCGTACAGCTCGTCAGGATCGTATGCATCCTCCTGCCCTCTGGCATACAGAATGCGCTCCACATCGCTCTTCCGCTTTTTCTCCTTCAACGGAACGCGGCAGGCCCGGATGCGGGAGAGGCAGGCATCGTAATCTTGCAGTAGCGCAGCTACCGCCGCCAGCTTATCGGAATCCAGCTGTTCCCTCCAGTCCGGCTGCTGGGCAGCAAAGGAAAACAATTCTTCGTCCTTGGTGGGCTTTGCCTTGATGCGCGGCGTGTTCTTTTTCAGCTGCTGTGCCAGATACGGCAGGCGCTCCACGTTGGAGTTCACCTCGTCCCAATCCACCTTTTTGAAAAACGCCTTTATCTTGGCCGCATGGGTAGGCTCGTACCAGGCGCGCCGGGTCTCCGCATCCTCTACCAGTGTCTTATATTTGAGGAAGGCACTGCGCTTGACGGTCTTGTGGGTCAGGTACTCATCCAGATCGGGGCGGATGCCGCTCTTAGCCGAGTCGATCTCCAGCCCGGTGAGAATGGCCAATGTCTCCGTCTCCTCCCGGCAGCGCTCCCGCTCCTCGGCGTCGGAGTTTTCGTTGTAGGCGATAATGCTGCGGTCCAGTGCGGCGTTACAGATCTGGCCGACGCGGGAGGAGAAGGTGCTGCGGACGGTTTCAAAGCGAGCCTCCCAGTCGTCGGCATTGCGGATCTGTGGCTGGGCCGTGGGGATCATCAGCAGCGGAATGTTCTCAATGTTGGTAAGGGATTTGTGTTTCTCGTAGCGGTAGAGGTTGTAGTTGCGGCGGACGCAGGCATTCAGGATCGGGTCAGATATGGTCTTGATCATATCGCCGTCGTAGTCAGCGCCGCCCAGCCGCTCCGCAGCCAGCATATTGGAATCCACCATCACCACATCCGTCAGGTGCCCGAAATAGTAATGCCGCATCTGCTTTCTCTCTTCCTTCGCGTCGTAGAAGGAAAGCTGTAGCTCCTCGTTGCGGGCAATGTGCGGATTGCGTAGCAGCGTGCAGGCGTCGTCATGGGCATAGGCCGCCTGGGGTGCATAGAAGGAACTCTCCGGGAAGTGGTCGGTCATGACGGTGCTGTAAAACATCCGTTGCGTTTGCGCGGCGGAACAGTCGGGAGCAGAAATGCCAGAAAGTCCAGAAGATCACCGGAAAGATAACGGTTGTCTCCCGCCACGATCAGGCGGCCGACGGCGTACTGCTCCACGATCTTGTCCGCTTCGTCCTCCAGCCGCCTGGCATAGACCGGTTCGTTGATGAAACGCGGATTCTTTTTCAGCACGGCGGCAAGGATCTGGTCTTTGCCCTGATGCCGTTCCCACCAGCTGATCCGATCCGCTGGTGGGAACGGCATCAG
>ERZ773187.1364-NODE-1364-length-18963-cov-4.959171_pt1 | contig 18963 bp, 36 predicted proteins | sample MGYA00511242_ERZ773187 | MGnify/ENA primary metagenome ERZ773187 (study PRJEB29015, sample SAMEA2737744) | human gut metagenome | biome: human gut; feature: human-associated habitat; material: faeces | place: China | collected 2012 ... | reverse complement strand
CACAGCATCCGGCAACTGCGGAGGATGTGGGACTTCTTGTTCACGAAATTGCAGCACGATATGCTCAGGTACCTGCTCTGGTACTTGTAACAAAACATGCACAAAGCAGTGCAATCACAATTGTTCGGATGAATGCACTGGATGTCAACGGACATGCGCTGATGACTGCACAGGTGGATGCAAAACGGATTGCCTTCAGACCTGCACAGCGAATTGTTCAGACACTTGCGCAGACTGTACAGGTGGATGTGGAAACAGTTGCTTTGCGACATGCGCTGATGACTGCACAGGTGGATGCAAAGGCAGTTGTAACACGACATGCACAGCGAATTGTATGAACGACTGCAATACCTGGTGCGAAGGCGGATGTTATTCTTCATGCACATGGACTTGCGAAGGATGCAGTAATACTTGCACTGGTACCTGCTCCGGTACCTGTTCTGGTACCTGTTCTGGTACTTGTTCTGGTACTTGTCAGGGTTGTGATAATAAGTGCACAGCTTCCTGCGCTCAGTCTTGCACTGGCTGTAGCGGCTGTTCGGGTTGTGGAAATTCCTGTGGTTCCGGATGCACAGATAGCTGCATGGGAACCTGCAAAAGCAATTGTTCTGGAGGCTGCGGAACCAGCTGCGGAGGATGCTCTACATCCTGTGCATCAAGCTGCCAGAGTGATTGTGGCGGGACCTGCAGGAATCAGTGCTACGGACAGGCGACTACACCGATATATTCATTTAATTAGGAGGAAAAAATGAGAACAGTAATTATTAAAGTAGACAGCAAAGAGGCAGAGTACATCGAAAGACTTGACTACGAAAGGGGATTTACTAAAGATGTCCTGCAGAGAATCATCGAATCACATATGGATGATCCTGGCGTTGTCAACAGTGAAACTTTTAAGGCGTATCAGAAACAGGGAGTGGAGCTGGATGCACAGTTTAAGATGGCCGTGACGGAACTTGAGCGAAAGTATGTTCCAGATACGCTGAAAGGTCATAAAATCAGATGGAATCTGGAATACAGAACAGCTGAATTAAAAGTAGATATTTTGTGCAATTGTGCGATTGAGGGGATTGAATGAGAAGAACAGAACAGTATTCTGAAAAATTGAGCCGGTTATATCCTGAACTTCATAAACCCACAGGGAAAGAAAAGGTCCTGACGCAGACAGTTACATTTCAGGTTACAGATGACTGCAATCTGGCGTGCAAATACTGCTATCAAATGCACAAGGGAAAAAAGAAGATGTCGTTTGAAACAGCAAAGAAAATGGTTGATCTGCTGTTATCTGGCGATAAGGGCATGGGTGATTACATAAATCCTCAGAAAAGCCCAGGGCTAATTGTCGATTTTATCGGGGGTGAGCCGCTGTTGGAAATCGATCTGATTGACCGGATCTGTAGTTACACCATTAACCGGATGATTGAATTAAGCCATCCGTGGCTGACGAGAACAATGTTTTCCATATGCTCGAATGGAGTGTGCTACTTCGAACCGGAAGTACAGAGAGTTTTACAGAAATGGAATCAGCGCCTGTCTTTTTCTGTGACAGTCGATGGAAACAAGGAACTTCACGATTCTTGCAGGGTTTTTCCGGATGGCCGACCATCCTACGATTTGGCTATTGCAGCAGCAAAAGACTGGGTAAATAAAGGTGGGTACATGGGCAGTAAAGTTACCATAGCTCCCGAGAATGTGATGCATACATATGATGCGATCACACACATGATTAAACTTGGATATAACGAGATTAATGCGAATTGTGTCTACGAAGAAGGATGGCAGATGATCCATGCAACGGTTTTTTATGACCAGCTGAAGAAGCTTGCAGACTATATCTTGGAACACAATCTTGATATGGAGAATGATTATTACATTTCACTGTTCGAGGAAAATTTCTTTCACCCAAAGCAGTCTGATGACCTGGAAAATTGGTGTGGCGGGAACGGCGTAATGCTTGCAGTTGACCCAGAAGGAGTTATATATCCGTGCTTAAGATACATGGAAAGCTCTCTTGCAGGGCAGCAGGAACCATATAGTATAGGAGATGTGGATACAGGAATCTGCCAGTGTGAATGCTACAAATGCCGTGTGGAGTGCCTTAAGAAGATTGATCGGAGAACGCAGAGCACGGATGAATGCTTCAATTGTCCCGTTGCAGAGGGGTGCTCATGGTGTACTGCATACAACTATCAGGTATTTGGCACGCCCGATGCAAGGGCTACTTATATCTGTAACATGCACAAGGCGCGAGCACTCGGAAACATCTATTTCTGGAACAAATATTACAAGAAACACGGTATTGATAAGCATATGGAGAATTATGTGCCAGAAAAATGGGCGCTTGACATTATCACTCAAGCAGAGTGGAATATGCTGAATAGCTTATAACTATTTTCGATATAATCTAACAAAAAGTGATAATATCGAAAAAATATGGTAAAAAAGAGAGGTGTTTTAAAAATGATAAAGCAGGAAGTTATCTTTAATGTTAAAAACCTCATGATCTCTAAAACAAAGAATATCTTTGCAACGGAAGGCATCCGGAACGTATTTACAGCGGTCTTTCAGTTCCATTCTTCAGACTGGGACAATCTAGTGAAGACAGCTGTCTTTGAAAACGTTGAAGGGACAAAAGAAATGAAGTTACTTGAAGAAGATAGGTGTGACATCCCGGACAGCTTTTTTAAAGCGTCTGGTGTCTGCTATGTTTCTGTAATGGCTGGCGATTTTATGGTAACGAATAAAGTGGCGATAATCGTAGTCAATGCCGGTTATGTTTCTGGAGATACAGTTGCAGAAGCAAAGAATTACTTTGAACAGATTCTTAGATATTTTGATGCAACGAACACGAATGTTCAGGAATATGGAAAGCTGGCCGAAAGATTTGCCGTCGGTTTGGCAGAGATTCCTGAAAGCTTGACGGATAATGCAAAATATTATGCAGATCAGGCAGAACAGGCTGTCATGGGTATTCCGGGGCAGGTGGAAGATGCGAAGATAGATATCGACAATTATGTCAAAGAAAAAGAAGCTAACCTGAAAGGCGAAGACGGAAATGTATGCTTTGTAGAGTTCCGCATTCAACCTCCATATCTTTTTATGCGGAATAATCCGGAGGAAACAGATATTGAATTCAGGTTAAACGGTTCTAAGTTAGAGTATAAATGGAGGGAAAGAGACTAATGGCTAGAAAAACAATAGGTAGTGGTCAGTGGACCAACATGGGAAATGTAACCACGAATCCTGATGGAAGTTATTCTGACTCCAAAACATATAATTTTCTGGATATGGTGTCATATAATGGCGGTTCATACATTTGCCTACAGGATGGGACAAATGGCGTTCGTCCATCAGCTGGCGAAAGTACAGACATATGGTTTTGTTCTTCGGTTCCGGGGGAAGCAAGCCCGGCATTCCAGAATTTAGCGGAAGAAGTCAAAGAAGCTGCTAAGCTGGCAAAGGAAAAAGCAACAGCTGCTGAGGCGAGCGCAAAGAAATCGAACGATAGTGCGACAGCAGCATCCAGTGCAGCAAACTTAGCAATCGACGCTGCAAAAAATGCAGAGGGTTCCAAAGATGTAGTTGCTGGGTATAAAAGAGCTGCTGAAAAAGCTGCTAAAGATGCTGCATCATCTAAAGAAAGTGTAGATACGAAAATTGCTGGATTAGATGAAACGTTTGCAAATAAAACCAACAGTTCCATGCAAAGCATAAATAAGGCTTTTGATGCAAAAGCAGAAGAGATTAAAACAGAGATTGATGCTGCAAAAGCAACAATGATATCTGAATCTCAAAAAGCTATTAATGAGACTACAGATACGGGAAAACAAGAAATTAATACAGTTGGGGCAGAGCAGATAACAAATATACAGAAAGCAGCTCAAGCCGTTACTGACGCATCAAAAAAATTGCTCGATCAGGTTAATCATATTACATTTTCGCTTAATGCTGAAGATGGTGGACTTGACATTATTTACACAGAATAGGGAGGAAGAAAATGGCAACAGGAGATCAGATTATAACAAATTTTCCGAGAGAATCAACCATGAAGGAAATTTCACAGGCAGTACAGGCCATTGCGCTTGCACAGGCAGGTGGTAAATTGGAAACTATCACAACATGGGATCAGATTGCGGCTTTGTCAAGAAATGGGCTTTTACAGAAGCTCTATGATTATGGAGATCAGCTTGCTGATAAGTGGACTGACACAGCAGGCAACAAAGAGTATGAATTCCCGTGGCACATCAGTCATTTTGATACGGAAGAACTTGAAGATGGAGAACAGATTCAGGGAACATATCTTGAAGCACATTATACAACTCCGTTTGGCTTGCAGTTTAGTAATAGAGCTTTCCTGCGTTGTCCAAATGGTTTGGCTGCCGGTACATACAATGTAACGCTAGGTGCCAAGTGGGGTAATAATGCAGTGAAAGATACGACCTGGAAGTTTACTCTTACCCAGGCTGTACCAGAAGGAGGTTCTGTAGCTGGATTTACTCAGATGCCAGATGTTGCACCGTCGAATTGGAAAGCTACTTCTTATGCCGCAGATGGTATCACAAAAATTGAAACCGTAGCGATCAGTTCAGGTACTACTGAGGACGGAACCAATCTTGGAACAATGAACCTTGATACACGAAATGGAGATTTAAACTCCATGCAGGAAGCTGCATACGGATGGAACCGTTGGAAATATTCAGCTGCTCGACAGTGGCTCAACTCCGAACAGCCAAAAGGAAAATGGTGGGTAAAACAGGATGAATGGGATGTTGCACCGGATCAGCTCGCCACAAAAGACGGATTTTTATGCGGAATGCCGGTAGAAATGCTTAAAGTATTAAAGAAAATCAAGGTGACAACTCTTGCGAATACCGTTAATGATGGCGGCGTGACTGACATCACTTACGACAGAGTATTCCTTGCGTCTATGTCACAGATGAACGTAAATATGAGCAAGGAAGAAGGAACAGTTCATGAGTACTGGAAACGCAGAACCGGATCGGCAAAGGCGATTGAACCATGGAAAACATACCCAAATATGATTCGATATTCTGCAGCGAATCATACCTCACCTCAGTATGTGTTTTCTCGTTCGGCTTATCGTGGTAACGCTTGCTTTGTTATGTATGTGTACGCGTCCGGCTACGTCAACAGCGCGTTCGCGTGGTTCGCGAATACCTACGCCCCGCTTGTCTTCGTATAATCATCAATCAATTAATCCCTGCACCCACGGATGCAGGGATAGAACTGGAGAATACACATGGCAGTTAAAGTCGGAGAGAGAAATGTGCCGGATACTCCGCAGAATAGACAGTTAGATGCTGCTTGGGAAGCGAGAGAACTGGCATTATATACGATTAAGATATGCAATAACAAGAATATCTTTCTTCCGGAATACCAGTCAGCCCTTACGGATGATATTATCCGTACAGCAAAGGATATTTACATAAATGTCTGGACTGCAAACAATATTAGGGTAGACGGTCATAAGGAATTGTGGAACTGGAGGAACAGACTTCAGAGACAGGCTACGATGGAATGCAACAATTTACTGGCATTGATTGGGCTTGCCCGTCCTCTATTTCATTTAAAAGGAAAAAAGGTAAAATATTGGTCTGAAAAAACGCTCAAAACACGAAATTATATTAAGAAGTGGAGAGAATCAGATCAGGAAAGATACTCGTAAATAAGTTTGGGATGTAGGCTATCACCTCAGAATGTGTTTTCTCGTTCGGCTAATCGTGGTAACGCTTGCAATGTTATGTATGTGAACACGTCCGGCAACGTCAACAACACGAACGCGTGGAACGCGAATACCTACGCCCCGATTGTCTTGCGTAGGGCATTATGGCCAACACATAGTGCTGGTTGCCCCGAAGATTATAGACAAGGAGCCGAAATCCCTGGCATAAGCCTAAACAATACCGCGGATAATCGAAAGAGACAGCGCATGACTCCCAGAGAGCCTGCCAGTGCTGAAAAACTGCGGACAAAACAATATGAAAGATTACATTACAAATTTTGACCAACTATATAATTCTATGCAGAAATGCAGGAAGGGAGTGTCCTGGAAACCCCCTGTTAAATCGTTCATTCTTAACAGTGAAGAAAATCTGCTAAGAATGGAGCGACAATTAAAAGAAGGAACCTGGAAAAATGGGAAACCAAAGCCGATACTCATTACTTATCCAAAACGCAGGGAAGGACTCAGCATACCATTTAAAGATAGAGTGTACCAGAGAAGTATTAATGATAATGCACTGTATCCTCAAATGTCGCGACATTTTACATATGCGAACTGTGCCTGTCAAAAAGGGAAAGGAACAGATTTTGCACGCAAACTTGTAAAGAAATATCTATGGAACCATTATTGTAAATATGGAACAGAAGGATATATTATACAGGTTGATATTCATGGGTATTATTTGAATATGCGGCACAAAGATGTAGAAAAATGTTTTGCGGATGGAGCTGATCTGGATACCTGCCAGATGTCTGTGGCAGTACTAAATGAACAGTATGCCGGAGAAACCGGATACAATCCCGGCTCACAGATGGTCCAGATTGCCGGAATAGCTTTATTGAATAAATTGGATCATTATGTCAAGGAAAAACTACATGTTCGGTATTATATCAGATACATGGATGATTTCTGGATCCTCACCCATAAAAAGTCAGATGCAGATTATATTTTTAGAGAAGTTGAAAGGTTCCTATATAAATATGGGCTTCAATTGAATAAAAAGAAATCTCATGTCCAGCCACTGAAAAAAGGATTTATGTTTCTTGGATTTAATTATCGAATTACAGAAACCGGCAAAGTTATCATGACACTTGACTCTAAAAGCACCAAACATGAGAGAAAAACTCTCGTCAGAATGGTTCATAAAGAGAAGAGAATGGAACTGGAACCTGAAAAAACAAATGAGCATCACAGGTCCTGGGAGGACAATGCAAGTAAAGGAAACTCATATAAGTTGACACAACGTACAAAGACATATTTAAAAGAGCTTAGAAAGGATGGTTGAAAATGGAAATTAGAAAAATGAACCTGCCGCCTGCGCAGGCTGCAGAGGACGAAAATCTCAGAGCAACAGTAGTAAAGCAGAAAGAAAAAATAGAGAATCAGAAAACAATGATTCAGTACCTTGCTGCTATGACAGATGTTTATATTCCGGAAGAGGAGGAAGATGAAGATGTACAAAATTTTGTTGAAAATGAAGAAAATGTATAACCATGACGACTGGATGAAAATGGTAGAACAGGCAAAGGAACGGGGCAAGCTTACTGATGAAGAATATCAGAAGCTTATCTCAATGGATGGAACTGAAGAAGAATGACGAAACTGCAGATAATAAGTAAACAATGGTCATTGATTTATGATCTTCTGCTACTTAATAAGGGTGCGAGTGAAAGAACCCTTGATGAGATTGAACGTGATATGGATACGTTAGAATTTCATTGCAGAAAGTATGTCGAAGCAGATGATGAAGAATTGATGTCATAAAAAGGGCCTGAGCAGGCTCTTTTTTTTAATGGAGGTAAAATTATGTGTAGCCAAAGAAGCCCGCCGTAAGAGCAAAATAGAAGTTTTAGAAATTAAATACGGAGGTATTGGAATGACGTTAAAAGAGATTTTGGAAGCTGGTGGGGGAATCCTTTTTGTTGTTCTTACATTAGTACAGGTAGCGCCAATTAAGGTAAATCCTTGGACAGTATTGGGACGATCAATTGGTCGCGTACTGAACAAAGAAGTCATGGACAAAATCGAGGAGGGAAACGCTAAGAATGCACGTTACAGAATTATTCGATTTAATGATGAGGTTAAGCATGATGTAAAACATACAGAGGAGCATTTTGACCAGATTATTGAAGATATTGATACTTATGAAAATTATTGTAGCGATCATCCTCACTTTCCAAATGGAAAAGCAGTTCATTCGATTTCGAATATCAGGAAGATTTATGATAAATGTAGTGACGAACATTCTTTTCTGTAAACACTGGAGGCGGCAGGCAAAATGAAAAAAAGATTAAAAAAGATAGTTACGACTGTAAAAAAAGTCGGAACATTGAACCTGGTGCTGATGTTTGTCGGCGCTTTTTTTATATGGTTCAACTGGCAGATGATCTTGCTGTACAGGCAGTGCGATAGCATGCCGGAAACATATGCCTGTGCAGTTGTGGCAGCAACCATTGGAGAGTGTGGCATATGCGGCTGGATCCGGACAAACAAAGACAAACAGCAGGATCGGAAATGGGAAAAAGAGGACAGGAAGAAGCAGGAACAAAACGACGCCAATATGGCAGAAAATGAGGAGGATTGAGAAAATGAAATTTAAAGAAGCATTTGAAGAGATGAAATCAGGAATTCCAGTAAAACTCCCGTCATGGGCTGGCTATTGGTGGTGGGATGAAGAATCCCAGACAATCCTTATGTACACAAAAGACGGTGCCTGTCTGGATATAAGAGAAACACAGAATGTGGAGTATACGCTTCAGAATATTCTTTCCGATGAGTGGGTTTATGCGGATAGTCGGAACTGCCCGATTCTTGGCGGAGAAGCAACATTCTCTTTTGGAGAAGCAATTAAGTACCTGAAAAGAGGCATGAAAGTAGCAAGAAAAGGATGGAATGGAAAGAAGCAGTACATTCAGCTTGCAAGCGGAATCTCTTATAAATCGCCTACCGGAGATATCGTGAACTGTGAACATGACGCAATCGGCAACATGGCAGTAGCTTTTGTCGGAACTTCTGGTGTACAGATGGGATGGCTAGCGTCACAGGCAGATATGCTTGCTGAAGACTGGGTATTTGCATAAGAAGAGGAGGATAAATTTATGACATTAGAATATTTTTTACTGTTACTTATGATTGTATCAATCTTTACCGGCTTAGTGACTGAAGGTATTAAGAAGTTGCTTGAAGAGTCAAAAAAAAACTACAAGGCAAATTTCCTTGCAGGAGGGGTGGCTGTAGTTTTATCAGTGCTCGTAGGAAGCGGATATATTATTTTGATGGATGCGCAGATCAACAGCAAGATGGCAGTATACCTTATTGCGCTGATCCTGCTTTCATGGCTGTCTGCAATGGTTGGATATGATAAGGTCATTCAGTCTCTTGGACAGATTAAACTCCCGAATAAAAATGAGTAGTTAGGAGCCTGTTTTAAGGCTCCTTTTTGCGAGGTGGACTTATGGATAAGCAAAATATAACTGTGTTGAGAAAAATACTGTACGCAGTGGAATCCGGAGATCAGGTATATGGTAAGCAGGATTATTCCTGCTTTGCCGGGGTCGGAGCGAACTGTAGCAATGAAAAAGCTATTACGATCGGTGCAGGCCAGTGGTACGCAGGAGAGGCCAAAGAGCTCTTATACAGGATTCAGAGAGGCAATCCAAAGCTGTTCAAGGATATGGATACAGTGGGCTTGGAAGCAGATCTTCTGTTAAAAAGCTGGGCGACATACGGAGTGAGCGCTGGATCAGCAAAAGGAAAATGTATTATCAACATTATCAGTACTGCTCACGGAAAGAAATGTCAGGATGAATACATGGAAGATCAAATCCAAACATATGCGCAGAGCATCACAAAAACATATGGAACTATGTCGGATTCCGCAATGATGGAATGCATAAATATTCTGCATCAGGGTGGAGATGCTGCATTAAAAAGAATCCTGGCAAAGATAGCAAAACCATATACTGCCGACAAAATTTATTCTGCGTTATGCGAGGATCCGGCAGACCCGACGCCAAACCAGGTAGGGGATTACACAGACAGGCAGAAAGCTGTCATAAACATGATTCATACATATGCTGATAACACAGAGAAAGAAGGTATTGCAATGACTAAGACAGAAAAAGCAATAAGACAGATGGAGACATGGGCGAAAGATGACTCCCATGGTTACGATCAGGACTACCGCTGGGGAGAAAAGGGAGATTACGATTGCTCCTCGGCTGTGATCCAGGCATGGCAGAACGCCGGAGTTCCGGTTAAGTCTGCTGGTGCTACATACACAGGAGACATGAAGAACGTATTCTTGAAAAAAGGATTTGTAGACGTAACGAGCAAAGTTAACGTAGCAACCGGAGCTGGGCTTATCAGAGGAGATGTACTTCTGAATACTGTTCATCACACTGCCATGTACTGCGGCAATGGCAAAGAGGTAGAAGCCAGCATCAACGAGAAAGGTACCGCTCATGGAGGTAAACCGGGAGATCAGACGGGCAAGGAGTTTCTGATCCGGAGCTATCGGAATTATCCTTGGAATTGCGTACTCAGATACAAAGAAAGCACTTCTGGTTCTGCAACGGTAACATCTGATGTTGAAAAGAAGCAGAATACTGTAGCCTATGTAGCGAGAGTTACAAAGGACTGCAAATGCTACAGTGTAGCTGGTAAGACTCAGGCGAAAATGTTCCCAGTGATTAAAAAGAATGCGGTTGTAGATGTGATGAAATACACCGAAACCGTAAATGGTAAAAAGTGGTATTTTATCCGGATTCCACATCCGACAGAAGGATTCGTAAGAGAGTTTGTTCCGGCCGGATATTTCAAGAAGTTAATCTAAACCTAAATGGTGCTTTCTAAAATCTAAAATATATCACATAAAAACAGCCGGTCCCTCAAATGGCAGGTAAACCGGCTGTTTTGCTTTTCTTTTGTATCTTTAATCTGATATTCGTGCTATGTATCCCATTCATAAGCACATTTCTATAATACTATATTTCCGAAGTTTTTGCATTGATTTTCGTTCGACAAATTAAGACGATTGTTTTAAAATTAATACCCAACACTGCTGGTGGTTTCCTGGAAATTATTTTTTATATCAATCCCATGGAATTTTTGTATATTATCAGCTAGAAAATCAATAATGGTATCATTATTTTGAAAATATATTAGCCCAATGGCTTCAGAAGCCATAATTGCGTTTTTTTCATCGTCTATCCATATAGAACAACGTCCCCAACCGATTGTTGGTTTTTCAATATAGGGATCTCCATATTTCTCAGTGATTCCTGCACAAATATCTGAATAATTACTATCGTCAATTGTAATTTCATAACCGCCACAGACGAGCTGGTTATCAAGAAATAGATATTCGACGCTTGCATCATACTTGTCGATTTGCCGATTATAGATTGTTAAAGTCGACAATTTAGATTCAGATGAGAGTATATTGCTTTGATAGTCAGTTCCGCTTTTCATCTCAGTAGTAATTTCTTCTTTTCTGACATCTTCTGATGAAGTTCCCCAAGCATACCCACGGAAAGAATCTATTTGAGATATCTCAGATTCTTTTTTGGCGGTAGCTTTGTCTTCGGAAGCATACACTCCAATTGATGGAAAAGCAAGAATGATACATGAAAGAAGTGCAGCAATCCTTTTTGTAATTAGCAATCCTTTTTTCATAGTGCGACCCTCCTATGTATTTTTTTCTATAGTAACATTTTTACATTGCTTTGAGGGGTAAATCTTGCCGCCATAATTCGTCATAGTTCGACATTTAAAAGTGCTAAAATAGGGAGAAATATTTGATAAAAAGCGGAACAAGTCAGAAGTAAAAATCAATATACAAAATAACCAAAAATTCAAAGCTATTTTTGACGAAATGTGCCTGAGCAACGATAGAGATTTTTTCAATACTCAATATGCCTAAAAGTTAAAATTCGGTATAGAAGCGTGTACGAGCGTATAGAGCTATTCAATTTTAGAAGAGCTGGTATGGAAAAGATTGGAGAATGGTGATATGGTGTAGATGCTGCCGAACCTCCAGCAGAAAGGAGGTGATCTTGATGGACTATAGCACTAATCCTTAGCTGTTTTCAGTATATGCGCATCAGGCAAAAAAAGTCAACCAGTAATTCAAGTGTTCGCAAAATCGAGTTTTCCACATTATCCACACGTAAATGAGGATAAAATACAAATGCGTAAAGCCTTATAAATAAAGGAAAATCTTCATATTTTAATAAAAAACATGTGACATTGTCCCATCAATGTCACGAAACCGTCACGTCACTATTACTCTATATCTATTTCTATATCTAAATCTATTTCTATCTTTTTCTTTTACTTTCGTTATTAGTTATCAAATGTTGCAGTTGCGAGTAAAACTTGAATAAATAGAGCAAAACTATTGACAAATACGCAAGTACGAGTTATAATATATACATAATCAAACAAAACACAAGAACCAAACAGGTAGGTGTTATTTTTTTACCCAAATGGTTCGCAAGTGCGAGATTGATTAAATAATCTGAAAGGAGAACACCAGTTGGCAAAAAGAAAGAAACCGGAAGACAAAGAAAAAGAACTGCTTGAGAAACGACTTCTTAAAATCCAGTTTTATGAAAGTGTGACAGCTATCATAACAGCCATAGTAACGATGCTTTTAGCAATCATTACGGCAGTCTCAAATTGGATTAAGTAAATCGAACCAAACAGTTCCTTGGTAGCAGGGGAGCGGTAACTCCCCTTGGCTATCAAGTCTACCATATAGGAGGACAGAAAGCAATGAAAAAGCTGAGAAGATTTTTGACAGTGTTGCTGTTTATCAATTTTACATGGGGAATGGCAACCGGGATGGAGCCGTTAAACTTCTGGTTGGTAATGGCAAATGGTACAGCAGTGATCGGCCTGGCAGTAGATGAGATGGAGGAAAGAAGATGGAAACACTGATGAAGAAAGCAAAAGATATGATCGAGAAATTGGATTTTGATGGTTGCGTGAAGTTGTTCAATCAGCTTCCGAAAGGGAATCCGATGATCGACCTGGTATTTGACAGAATGGAAAGCCTTGATCCAGAAAGATTTGAAGAGTGGTTATGAAAATACAGGAGGACAGAAAGATGACTTTGCAGAGAACTTATTACCGGGATCGTTGGAACGACAAGAAGGTATGGGAAGTTGCAAAACTGGTTGGCGGCTATTATCTCCGGCAGTATATCAGTGGCCAGCAGGTAGGAAGAGGGATGAAGACATCGAAGAAATTTATCATGAGCATCGGTGTTTTTGAATTTGAAGAAGTAGGAGGAATTGCAGGATGAAATGGGATGTTAAACACGACAGAGCAGAGAAGGTGATTGATCGCTTCCTAGATAACGCAGGATACTGGCAGGAGTCAGAAGATCTGGTCGAAGGCCTCACAGACGAAGAAAAGGAATTGGTGAATACGGAAGTTGAGCTGATGATTGCATCCATCAGAAAACGTTATAAACTGCAGGAACGTCTGCCGGAACAGACAGTTGAAGCAGTAGAAAAGAAAGAAAAGCCGGCAGAAAAAGCGGTAGAGGAACCGGTAGAAAAACCGGTTAAAAAGCCAAGAGCAAGAAAGCCGAAGGTGGAGAATGCGACAGAAGAGAAACCAGTAGCAAAGAGAACCAGAACCAAGAAAACAGAAAAGGAGAAAGCTAAAGATCATGGAGAAAATGATTAATTGGAGTATGAAAGACACTAATGGTTGCGTACAGAGAGGGCAGACGCCCCTCTCTCAGCTTCCCAAAATTCTTCTGAGTTTTGAAAATAGCGCAGCGGAAACACTGAGAAGAACTGGCGCAGATCATGTGCTTTATGCAGTGAAGATTTACGACGCAGAGGATGAACTGACGGCAGTACAGTTTTATATGAATCCGATGTCAGATGAGGAGTTTTCCAAGGTGACCGGAAAAGGACGAGGAACTATGGTATATGCGTTACATAATAGAAAGGCCAAGGTAGCAGGATGAAGAATAAAATCAAGGAGTTGTTTCAGCTGGCAATGAAAGCTCAGGAGAAGACAAGCGCATATGTAGCGTTTGAGACATCAAATCACGGATGGGGATGCGTGGTAATAATTATGGACGATGGATTTAAGATGGAAAGAGGGTATGACGGTTACTATCAGATGAATATGTTTTATCCGGATGAAAGATCAGAGGAAGAGTATCAGAAAGCGAAAGAACATTTGATCAGATTACTCAGAAAAAAGAGAAAGGTGGAAATGGCATGAATTTGGTAGCGAAACTGACGCAGGAACAGATTGAAAAACTTGCAGTGGAGATTCGGACATTTCTTTTGAAATATGATATGTGGGTTGATACTCAGATTTATTTCAACGGAAAATGCTTCGATACACATGACAAGGAGACTGGTGAGTTTTATTACAATGATCCGGAACATTTGGTTGTAAGAGAAAATGAGAATCCGAGAAAATACTTTGATAATGTGGCAGAAGATCATATTCTCAGCATGGCTTTTGAAGGCAGTGTTTGTCATATGCTTTGGTACGGAACAAACCCAGGAATCAAGAAAAAGTTCGATAAAATCTTTGAGAAGAGAGGACTTTACTACGAGTTCGGGGACCATTGGAATTTTACTTGCTATTACATTTAAAAAACGGAGGGCGAAAGATGAAAGAAAAAATCGTAATGGAATTAGTTGAGGAAGTAAAGAAAGTTGCTGGAGAGAGATGTACAGTAACACTGCAGGGGGTAAAGAAGAATAACGGAGTTGAACTTCTGGCAGTATCTATTAGATCATCATTTGAGGTGATGACACCAGCGATATATATAGATAAAACTGTAAAAGAAATTGAAAGAGAGGAAATTACAATTATGGAAGCAGCACAGAGAATATTTGACACTTATCAGGAGAGAAAAGACATCGACTTAGGAATTGAGGAAGCAAAGCTTATGGACAAACAATTCATTCTAAATCACGTCGAGTATCAAGTTGTGAATGCCAAAAGAAATGCTGAAAGACTTGAAGGAGTTCCGAGAAAGCAGATTGTAGACCTCGCGGTAATTTACAGAGTAGTGTTAAATGATGGCGATAACAGGCTGACAAGTTACATCTTAAATGAAAACCATTTGAAATTAGCAGGAATAAACGCTGACGAGTTGGACGAAGCAGCAAGAAGCAACACTCAGAAAGCTGAGTTTGTAATAAAAACTATGGGAGAAATAATGGCGGAAATGATGGGTATGAACAACAGCCTGGATGAGGAAACGTTAGGTGATCCTCAGATGTATGTTCTTACGAATAGAAGAAAAGTGAATGGAGCAAATATACTGCTTTATAAAGACTGGTTAGCAGAAGCGGCAAATAGATTGAAAGATGATTTCTTCATTTTGCCTTCTAGCATCCATGAGCTTATCGCAGTACCAGTATCCGGCACAGATGTAAAAGAGTTAAGAGCAATGGTGAAAGAAGTAAACAACACTGAAGTTGCACCGGAGGAGATTTTAAGTTACGAAGTTTATAGATACAGTAGAAAAACTTGTGAGATTGAGGTGACTGCGTAAGCAGTCCCTCGGACCGGAGGTAGATATGGTTACATTAGTGAAAGACAGTGCAATAAGAGTATGTTCTTGCACAAATGAATGGATGGATGCAGTATTCGTTGTAAGCAAAGATAATGAAGAAAAGGCAAAAGAAGTTTTACAAAGAGCATGGGAAAGTTTCTGGGAAGACGGCGATGGATGGTGCTATGGAGACTATCTGGAAGATAAGCTGGTTAATGCCGGCATTGCATTTGATTCATACTATGCAGATTCGGAGGATTGACATGGAAGAACAGAAAAAAGAGCAGCGAAAAACAATCAAGATGGAACTGGAAGTAACAGTGACGCCAGAAGATATTGATGATATTGTTTGTACGGCACTGGAGAGCGGAATCGGCTACTGGGCCTGCTTGGACAATTCGACAGAGGAGTTCGAAAATGCACCAGAAGAAGAAACGGTCAGTGAGACAACTTCCAGACTTTTGAAAGAAGGAAAAACAATCACGCTGATTGACGAGGAAGAGGATGAGAAGCATGAGTTGACACTTGAAAAGCTGCTGGCAGGAATAAAGCTGTATTTGGAGGACAAACAAAGACCGTACAACATTTTGGCCGATGACTTAAATTCTACAGGATACAGCAAAGGAACTTATGAATTGGATTGTTACATGATAGATGCTGATGTGGCCGACATGATTGTCCAGTATGCGGTGTTCGGAGAAGTAGTATTTGCTTAGGAGGGGTGATACAGTGGGTAAAGGAATTGTGACAGAATATTCGGAAATCTGTATTTTCTGCGGAAGACAGGCAGAAGCAGAACACCATTTAATCTTCGGAACTGCTGGGAGAGAACTCAGCGAAAAAGATGGCTTAAAAATTCCAGTTTGCAATAATTGCCACAACATGGGACAGAAACTTTGCAGAATCCACGAAAATCCAATGGCCGAGAGATTATCAAAAATGCTCGGACAGGCAATTTGGGAAAAAGAGTGGATTTCTGCCAATAACCAGCAGGAATCAAGAAAAGCCAGGGAAACATTCCGGAAGAGATACGGAAGATCATATTTGTAGGAGGCGAGAGTATGGGAGCTATATTGATACTGTTGTTTTTACTATACGTTGGAGCGAGAAAGTGAGGTAAGAAGATGGTAAAAGAGTATTGCGATAGATGCAAAGCGGAGATTGATCCGCACGAAAGATGTTCAAAGAAAGTCGTTAAGATCACTATTCCAAGCCTGCAGAGTTGGGAGGAAAACACAAGATCAGTTACATTGTGCTCTGAATGTTTCAGCAAAATGGGAATCCGGGAAACTGTAAAGAATGTTGCTCCAGGAGATGAAAACAAGAAAGAACCGGCGGCAGTAGATAAACTCCTGGATGTTATCAGAGAGTTGGTAAATGATTGTATGGAGGAAAGAGGAGTATGAACGATCAGGAAATTTTCCATGGAATTGATTTGAGCACCGCAGTACTTGCAAAAAGAGAGGCAGTGACACTGACAGAAGAATGGGAGGCAATGGGAAATGTTAATCTGGAGATGTAAGAAGTGCGGGTGGATCGGAAGAGACTCCGACCTGGGTTTGCATTATGGAAACGATGAGTTGTATTGTCCACGTTGCAAGGAAATAGATGATATTTCAGAAGTTGGATTTTCTAGTTGCTTCAATAGCCAGGAACTTGAAAAGCTGTGGGAGTTTTTTGGAGAAATCCCAATTGACGATGAAGATGCTATTCTGGAAGAGTTCTTGGGATTTTCAGAAGGAACGGACAGAATAGAAATCTGGCACTGGTTTGATGAGAATTATCCGGAAGGTGTAGCTGCCTTGATGAATGGAGGAAGACATGGTAATTGAAAGAAGTATAATAAGAAAAGTCGACGAGTTCAACAATATTGCTATCTACGATGAGAGAACAGTGAAAATCGAGTTGACAGAGGCAGAGATTGAAGAAGCGTACCGGATCAGGGAAAGAGAATACCTGGAAGAGGATATAAAGAATGCTATTGAAGAGTTCTGCGATTATTGGGGGGTTCCTAAAGGTATTGTTGGAGGCTTAAACGACAATCCGGATATCATCTGCAAGATCGCAAGTTTGTATGAAAAGAATCAGGACACAAATGTAGCATCTGCTGATACGATGAAAGAAGCGGTAAAACAGGTTTTGAAAAAGGAAGGAGTTTGAAAATGAGCAGGGTAGTTTATCCGGCAAGGGAAACCGTAACGGAGATCAGAGGAGAAGATGCGGCAGAGATCATCAATAAAATGATGGAGAAGGAAGGAATGACGCAGATCCAGCTGGCTCAGAAAATGGGAATTACCAGACAGAGAGTGAGCAGACTAATTTCTGGGAATATGAGATATGAGAATTTCGTGAGGATTGTCAAGGCTGCTGGCTATGATGTGAAAATTGAAAAACGCAAGTGCGAGAAAAACTCGAAATAATAGAGCGAAACTATTGACAAATACGCAAGTGCGAGTTATAATATATACATAATCAAACAATAAATAAAACATTTGGGAGGTATATATTATGGCAACATTAGAAAATGATATCAAGGTAGCAGAAGAAAGAATCAGAGAAATGGAGAAAAGAAGAAGCTATTTTGCTGAAAAATATGCAGAAACAGGAGAATCATTTTACAAGAAGATGGCAGAGAGCGAAACAGATATGATAGCAGAAGTAAGACAGGCAATTATAGAGGCGTTGGTGTAATTTTTTTATTTACACAACTCGTAAATGCGAGAAAATAGACGCACCAGGGAGATACAAAGAGAAGCTTAAAAGAATACAAAGAAAACCTTGCTGGTAGAGCTGATGTGAGAATAGAAAAGCACAGAGAGCCAATCACAGCATAATAGGAGGAATATAACATGGCATTATTAGAGGTTAAGACAAGTTACGCAACATATACAGATTGTACATTAAGAGTAGGACAGTATCAGATGGATGGCAGTATCGCAGTTGAAATTTTCAGCAGAAGAGAGGGATCAGTTGCAAGAATTACCGTTTGTCTGTGCGATTCAGCATTAGAAGAAAATGAAGCATATGTGGATACAAATAATTGCCCTTGGGTAGTGGATTTCTTGGAGGAGAAAGGGCTGGCAAAATCGACTGGAAGAACGAGACGTAGCGGATATTGTATTTATCCAGCAATGAGATTTAACAGAGAAAAAATAGCACAGTTCGAGGAGGATAGATAAGATGGAAAGAGTATATTATTCAATTAATGAATCTCTTGCTAAGACAGCGCACGATATGATGTCGATGAGAGATTATGAGAAAGATAGCAAGACAAAGGAATATCGTAGCTATGTCGATAAAGCGTATGATCTGGCCGATAAGATAGTGGCAGAAAGACCACTTCAGGCAGAAAGACTTTATAGCATGGCAGAAAGGTATTCGAGAAGAATGGCAGAGTATTTCAACCGGGACAGTAAGATCGGATGTATGTGTCCGTCAATCTTGATTTCGGGAGGCGGCAATTTCCCTGTTAAGAAAAAAGAAAAACAGGTGCAGGCGTGGGATACTAACCACCAGTTCTATCAGGAAACGCAGAAGATTCTCTCAAAGATTGAAAGCGCACTGTACGGTAAGGACGTTATTAAATCCGGAGATCAGGATGCGATTGAACGTCTGGAAGAAAAGCTGGTGAGTCTGAAAGAAACTCAGGAGCGGATGAAAGCAGCAAATAAAGCAA
>ERZ773187.1353-NODE-1353-length-19048-cov-15.826410_pt1 | contig 19048 bp, 12 predicted proteins | sample MGYA00511242_ERZ773187 | MGnify/ENA primary metagenome ERZ773187 (study PRJEB29015, sample SAMEA2737744) | human gut metagenome | biome: human gut; feature: human-associated habitat; material: faeces | place: China | collected 2012 ... | reverse complement strand
CAAATCCAGCATATCTTTGGCTAACCGATACAAACGGCTCCCCTATAACGGGTAGCTCTCTCGTTACAGGACGTATTGGCGCTATTGAATTAAAAGCGGTAACGCACCACCTATCCATTCCTGTGGATGGAAACACCGGGAGATTAACAGGAACCAGAGTACATACGCCTATTACGGTACAGAAAGATTTTGATAAAACAACGCCCCTTTTATACAAAGCGCTGAGTGAGAACCAAACATTAAAGTCGGCAACCATAAAGATGTATCAGATCCTTGATGCAGGTGTTGAAAGCGAATATTTTAATATTATATTAGAGAATGTAAAAGTAACCGGAATTACCCCCAACTTATTTCCTGATTCTGGTACAGGCACACATAGCGAAACGATTCAGTTAAGGTATGAGGCCATCACCTGGAAACATTGCGATGGGAATATCATTTACAAAGATTCCTGGAATCATCGGGCAACAGCATAAACTCCCCTTAGACTAAAGGCCATTCAAAAGAGTGGCCTTTTCTAAGTTCAACTGTTTATTTAAACCACCATCGCCAAACAAGCCATCCAAATGCAACCGCATGGTTTGGAGGCATAGCATCTTAAGCCTATACCTCCTTGAGTAGCGCTAAATTAATTCAGCCCATTCGATACCTGCATTGCGATAAGCCCCTATAACTTCCGCTGCTCCAGGCTGGAATAAATCGCTCTAATTTCCGCTTGTAAGCTTTCGCCACGGTATACCATCGACGTATCGTATCGTTTGTACTTCTCATCACGCGAAGCGCTAAACCAGTTGAACGATCCTATGCACAGCAGCCCTTCATCACCAATCACGATTTTACTGTGAACACGGTTAACCAGCATAGTCACAATGCCCAGCGCATTTAGTTTTTCCACTGCATCATTAAGGCGTTGCTGTTTTGCTTTGCGCTTTTCATAACTGACGTCTTGGGTATTAAAGCTTTTATCCGTCACAACAGTAATGTCGATACCACGAGCACGAGCCTGGATCATTGATGTCAGAAAACCGGTTTGTTCCAATTTTTCCCAGGTCAGCCAAGGGGAAACAATAGTAATACTTTTACCAATAGCATCAAAAGTCTGATTCAGGAAAATATCATGCTGCTCAACACCGTGCAAGGTAGAGATCTGTGTTTGCGCTGTATTAAGGTCCTGGCGTTCTTTATACTCAAACTGCAGTGCATTATTATCGGATGCAAACAGGTATTTTGAAAGCAACCCTCTCGGCGAGGAAGCGGGCTGAATCTCAAACAGATCCATATCGCCAAAGACCAAAAAGCTATCTTTAGCACGTGAAACGGCAACGTTCAGCATGCTGCTGTCTCTATCAATAAATCCGCCATCTTCATGCTTCGAATACACAGGAGAGAACAGCACAATTGCCCGTTCCGCCCCCTGCAATGAATGAACAGTCCCCACTGTCAGCGAATTTTCATCGCCACTACAATTGATATCCAGCTTAAGTAATGACGATTTAATCGCACTGACCTGCGCCGAAAATGGTGTCACAATGCCGACTAATTCATGTAACGGTTTACTGTAGTGATGCTCAATCTCTTCTTTGTGCGCTGCAAGCCATGCAGCAATCGTCCTCGCTTCAAAGTCGTTATAACGACTTCCACCATTGGCCTGCATACCTTTACCATCTATATGCAGATAGCCCATTGCAGGGAATATTGTCCCTTTTTCTTCCCCTCGTTTGGGCTGCAACTTACCGTGATAACTAAGGGTGTTACAGTAGCCAATGATGTTATCGAAGCAGCGACGGTGTTCGTACAGATACATCCCCCGCGCCAGATCCGGATCGTACTGGTAACGCGAGTTAAACTGCGCAATCTTCATAACGCTGCCGGATGCAGCGCTCTTTCCTGATTCACACACCAAAGCATAAGCTTCAGTAAGTTCTTCCTGAGAACCTTCTGGAAGGATATGCTCCTCAACCATATTGCCAATATCAATACAAGGCAGGCTGTTCCAGATAGGCGCAATCTGTTCTGTGTCGCCAATTACCAGAGCTTTCTTCGCCAGTGCGAAAGAAGCTGCAGCAACCTCAGGAAGCACCTGCCCCGCTTCATCGACGATCAACAAATCGGCGAAGTTGTATAAATAACCATTATCATACTTCTTACCGCTAACATGTTCTCTGATAAGCATATGATGAGGAAGCATAAAGGAGGTCATGACGACACAAGGGGTGAGCTTCATTCTTCGCAGCCAGCGGGCTTTAATAGTCTTCGCCCCTTTGCGACCTTTTTCTTCTTGAAGGTTATCGATATTCGCCATATCCATCAGCCACCGACCTTCCCAGTAATGCGTCGCCAGCAAAAACGCCGGGAAACGGAGCTGTGTATCGGCAAGCTCATCGGCTTCGCTCAGATTCAGCTCCCTCTCGCCTGCATAACCCAGCGAATGGGTTATCTCGCACCAACGGATGACTGCTTCACTTTCACGTCGGGAAATGTCCTCAGCGTGATCAATTTGCTGTTGGTACCCGGCCTGTTCTTTATGAGCTTGCTCAATCAATCCATCGATAAAGGCATCAATTCCATCAGGCTGAGATCCCTGGAATGCTGTCATCCTTTCGCCAAACGTAGCGTCCAAAAACAGCTTCATTTGATAGTGACGCTTAGTACGAACGGCGGGAAGCCAGGAGAAGAGAGTGAACATGATCGACTCTCCGGCTCGATATTGTTCCCACTGTTTTTTGCCCTGCGTTAATAGCGAGATTTCATTTGTGCTATTAAGCAGTAACGTTCTCTTATCCTGAATATACTGTTCGAGATCGTCACTGACGGCATGCCGCTCCTGACGGATTGCGTTCAGGTCATCCCATGCAGGCTCGATTTGCTCAAGCTCTGCAGAGAGTTCAACCAAACGCTGATGCAGGAGATCCACAACCTGTTCAGGTGAATGACATTCCTCATTCGGAAAAGCTGCCCTTGCCTTTTCAAGGAAGAAGCACCGGGCATCTTCAACATATTCAAGGGATTCTACACCGTTAAAAAAGGCTTCCGTCTGGTATTTTTTTACCGCCTCGGCTCTTCGTCCCGAAGACGGGAAGTAAGCGCCAAAGCTTTTTACATCTGGTAACCAACGCCCGGCCATAGGCCCGGTACCGATAGAAAAATCTTTGCTGAAGGCCTCGATAATGTTGGTAACGGCCTGATTATTGGTTGATGTCGCAACCACCACCGGTGGTTCAGTTTTGTTTAAAGCTGCTCTCGCCCACTCAGTAGCGATGATGGAGAGAACCAGAGTAGTTTTCCCGGTACCCGGAGGACCATTTACGGCAAGAATATCGCCGGGCTGTTGAGTGAGGTAATGGCTCAGGGCATCGCGCTGCGCGACAGCCAGCGGAAACTTATCACCGGAGTGTCCCAGACGCTCACTAAACATGGCATTACTGGCGAGGAGCGGCTCAACAGGAGACTTCTCTTTCGAGGCAAAACGCGCCAGCAATGGCACCTCTTTTTTGCACGTCAGCAAATGATCGTACATAGGCAGGATATGGATGCTGGCCCCTCCAGGCTGGTTGGCTTTAATAATGTAGCCATAGCCAGCTGGTTCATATTGCTCAGGTGATGCGAGCCATTTGCCAGCAACATGTTTTAAAAGTTCATCTGAATCTTTAAGATACTTTTGCCACCACTGCTGATAACGAGCATGTCGTCCCTCTCGTTGTTCATCAGTCTCCTCACGCAGCTCATCCTCATTACCGGGATCAAAAGTGATTGAATCATGCGTGGTTTTGTACTTGTCATATTCCGCCATCTCACCAATAGAAAAGGTACCTTTGGGGAGCGGTTCGAGCAGGTCACGGGGAATGGTGGCTGGCGATGTAGGGAATAAAAAGCCTTCGCGGTTGAGGAGCGCAGCGGTGACCAAAGGTGTAACAATATCAGGAGCACCAGCAGTCCGCGCCTTGCCATGCTTTAACAGGCGGATCCATACCTCTGGCCGTAACAGCACCTCGACGGTCTTGACCTGGGTGTCTTCACCATTGAAGAATAATTCCACAATATCTTCACCCAATCTCCCCCTATCGACGTTCGTCCATTTCGTAAATGATTCATCCTCTCTACGCTCAAATGCCCCTTTTCCAGACTCGGCATCTGCTAAGGTATTACGCCAATATGAAGTGAATCCCTGAGTATTACTGTCCATTCCCCATCCCGTAACTTAAACAATTGATGTTGTCATATAAATTCATGATGGTTAAACATTGTCCACGATGCGAGGGGGATCGCAAGAATTGTTTGTATCGCTAAACATGGCATGCCACTTTACATATCGACGGCTACTGAACGGGTATTCTCAATTTTTAATATGCTATTTGTCATATCTCTAATGCAATAAATGAGGATAGGAATTGCACTCCTGATACTGGTCATTTCTTTGTCCCTTTCCGGTTGCGATAGTCCCTGTAGCAGGTATTATTTTGCGTACTACGTTCCAAAACGATTTTTTGCCGGAGCACTTTGCTCCATGGCCGCAATCTCTTCCGAGGGCTTCATGACTAACACTAACTTTTCTCAAACGGCTGCGTTTATCTGGTCGGTGGCCGATCTGCTGCGCGGTGATTTCAAACAGTCTCAGTACGGGCGCGTGATCCTGCCCTTCACGCTGCTGCGTCGTCTTGAATGTGTGTTGGCGGAAACCAAAGATGCGGTGGTGGCGAAATATGATGAATTAAAAACCAGCACACTGCCGGAAGATGCCAAAGAGAAGTTTCTGCTACGCGCCAGCGAGCTTTCCTTCTTCAACACCTCGAAGATGGATCTTGGCAAGATGGGGCAGAACGACATCAAAGCCAATCTGGAAAGCTACGTACAGGCGTTCTCCCCGGATGCCCGTGAGATCTTCGAGCACTTCAAATTCAGTGAGTTTGTTGGCCTGCTTGAAGATGCCAACCTGCTGTTCAAAGTGGTGAAGAAATTCGCCACCACCGATCTCAGCCCGAAAGCAATTTCTAACTATGAAATGGGCCTGGTGTTTGAAGAACTTATCCGTCGTTTCGCGGAAAGCTCCAACGAGACCGCCGGTGAGCACTTCACCCCCCGCGATATCGTGCGTCTGACCACTTCGCTGGTGTTTATGGAGGATGATGAAGCCCTGACGCAGCCAGGTATTATCCGCACCATTTATGACCCGACGGCCGGGACCGGCGGCTTCCTCTCTTCAGGCATGGAATATGTGCACGAACTGAACCCTAACGCGGTGATGCGCGCCTTTGGCCAGGAGCTGAACCCGGAATCCTACGCTATCTGTAAAGCCGATATGCTGATCAAAGGTCAGGACGTCAGTCGTATTAAGCTGGGCAACACCCTCTCTAACGACCAGCTGCCGCAGGACCAGTTCGACTACATGCTCTCTAACCCACCGTTTGGCGTGGACTGGAAGAAGATTGAGGGCGAGATTAACGACGAACATACGCAGAAAGGCTTTAACGGCCGCTTTGGCCCGGGCCTGCCGCGTGTTTCCGACGGCTCGCTGCTGTTCCTGATGCACCTGATCAGCAAAATGCGCGACAGCCACAATGTGGATGGTACCGTGAGCAACGGCGGGCGTATCGGGATTATCCTTAACGGTTCGCCACTGTTTACCGGTGGTGCGGGCAGCGGTGAGAGCGAAATCCGTCGCTACATTCTGGAAGCCGATTTGCTGGAAGGTATCGTCGCGCTACCAACGGACATGTTCTACAACACCGGCATTGCCACCTACGTCTGGATCCTCTCCAACAAGAAAGCGTCTGAGCGTAAAGGCAAAGTACAGCTGATTGATGGCACCAACCTGTGCGGAAAAATGCGTAAATCGCTGGGTTCCAAGCGTAACCTGATGGGCGAATACGATATCAAGCTGATCACGCAGACCTTCGGTGATTTTAAGGTGGTGAATGTCACAACCCTGGAAGAACTGGGGCTGGAAAAAGCCGCCGAGCAAAAATCTAATCGTGGTCGTCAGTCCGCAACTACTAAAACCGAAGCGCCGAAAACCTTCGCCAGTAAAATCTTTAACAGCACCGACTTTGGCTATCGCCGCCTGACCATTGAACGCCCGCTGCGGTTATCCGCTCAGGTGACGGATGAAGCGATTGCGACTCTGCGCTTTGCGCCGAAGCCGTTTAACGCGCCGATGGAACGCCTGTATGAAGAGTTCGCGTCCCAGTGGCAGGAGGACACCTATGGTGATTTCTCCGAGCTGGAAGCCGAAGCGCGCGCCATCATCAAAGCTGAATTTGCCGAGCTGAAAGAGAAGCAGATCAAAGACCTGCTCGACTGCAAACTGTGGCTGGCACAGCGCGCCTTAATGGAAAAAGCGCAGCAGATTCAGGCAGCTCTGGGTGCGCAGGCGGGTGGCAAAACGCTGGTGAGCAATGACTTCAACCAGTTCCAGCTGACTCTGAAAGGGGCCATTAAAACGGCTGGCGTAAAGCTGGATGCGAAAGAGAACAAACAGTTTATCGATGCTATCACCACCAAAAACCCGGATGCCGAGCCGGTGGTGAAGAAGGTGCTGAAAGAAGCCGCTCAGCCGCTGTACGGTGCATTTGAATACAAAGGTAAAGTGGTGGAGTTCGAACAGGACGGAGACCTGCGCGATAACGAGAACGTGCCGCTGAACCCGGCTGTGTCTACCAGCGACCTGATTGAAAACTACTTCAAAGCAGAAGTGCTCCCGCACGTGGCTGACGCGTGGATCAACGCCGATAAGCGTGATGCGAAAGATGGTGAAGTGGGGATTGTCGGTTACGAGATACCGTTTAACCGCCATTTCTATGTCTATCAGCCGCCGCGCCCGCTGGAGGAAATTGATGCCGACCTGGACGCGGTCAGCGCCGAGATTATGAAGCTGCTACAGGAGGTACATTCCTGATGGCTAAGTATAAGGCGTATCCTGAGTATAAGGATTCAGGGGTTGAGTGGCTGGGGGAGGTTCCAAATCACTGGAAAACTGTATCCATATCCAGATTGTTTTCCAGGGTTAAGCGGACCGGATATACAGAGAAAGAATTGCTTTCCGTATATCGGGATTATGGTGTTATACCAAAATCAAGCAGGGATGATAATAATAACAAGCCTTCAGAAGATTTGTCACCCTATCAATTGGTTGAGCCAAATGATTTGGTTATGAATAAGATGAAAGCTTGGCAAGGTTCAATCGCAATTTCAGAGTATGAAGGGATAGTTAGTCCAGCATATTTTGTCTACAAACCCAACAATGTCCTTTTTGAACTGGCACATCCAAGGTATGTGCATTATTTACTTCGCAATCCGATTTACGTTACTCAATACCTGAGCCGCTCCAAGGGGATACGAGTCAATCAATGGGATCTGGATCCTGATGAGTTTAGAAATATTGAGCTGCTACTTCCAGACAAGACTGAGCAGGAAAAAATATACTGTTTCCTAGATCACGAAACCGCAAAAATCGATGATCTTATCGCGAAGCAGCAGCAACTAATTGAACTATTGAAAGAAAAACGACAGGCAGTGATTAGCCAAGCCGTCACCAAAGGGCTAAATCCTGATGTGCCAATGAAAGATTCAGGTGTTGAGTGGCTGGGGGAAATCCCTAGCCATTGGGAAATGAAAAGGTTAGCTTATCTTGGTAGTGCAAGAAATGGACTAACTTATTCTCCAGAAAACATAACTGATCAAGAATCAGGGGTTTTAGTATTAAGGTCATCAAATATTCAAAACTCAAGTCTTTGCTTTGATGATAATGTCTATGTTAATAGTATCATCCCTGAACAATTTCTGGTAAAAGAAAATGATTTAATTATCTGCTCGAGAAATGGTAGTCGTAATTTAATCGGGAAAAATGCTCTTATTAGCAAAGATGCTGAAGGAATGGCATTTGGTGCTTTCATGGCTATATTCAGAAGTCCATTAAACACATACATTTTTTGGGTTTTAAATTCCCCGCTTTTTGATTATCAGTCTGGATCTTTTTTAACTTCAACTATTAATCAGCTAACTATTGGTAACCTTAATAGCATGGAAATTCCAGTTCCCACGCTTAAGGAACAAAAAGAGATAGCGCAGTATCTCTCTAGAAAAAACGATAATTTTATCGCTTTGATTAATAGGGTAAAAGATAGCATTGCCTTACTCCAGGAACGCCGCACTGCCCTTATCTCCGCCGCCGTCACCGGAAAAATTGACGTCCGTGATTGGGTTGCTCCGGATACGCAGGATGTTGAGGAGTCACAGGAGGCCACCGCATGAGCATAGATAGCACCAAAGAGCTGATTTTCCAGAATGAGATAATCACTCAAATGGAGGGAAAAGGCTGGATTTGTGGAAAAACCGACGGCTACGATCGCGAACGTGCGCTGTACTCGCAGGATGCACTGACCTTTGTGCAGACCACACAGCCGCAGGAGTGGGATAAGTTTGCCAAAATTTATCCTACCGATACCGAGCGTCATTTCCTTGATGCGCTGGTGGCACAGCTAAAAAAGGCGGATATCAACGCTACCGATATGCTTTCGCGAACTTACGGTACGCTCGGCGTGCTGCGTCATGGTATCAAAAGCCATAACGCCCGTTTTTCCCTGTGCCAGTTTAAGCCGGAACATAACCTCAATCCGGAAACCCTGACGCGCTACAAGCAGAATATCTGCCGCATCGTACCGGAGCTGGTTTACAGCCCACATGCGTCGAACGCTGCATTTGAAGAAACGGGTAGCAAGGCAAAGAAATGGCGTATCGACCTGGTGCTGTTCGTCAATGGCCTGCCAGTGGCGACGCTGGAGCTGAAGTCTGAATTTAAGCAGACAGTGCAAAACGCTATCACGCAGTATAAGAAAACGCGTTTGCCAAAAGATCCAGGTACCAATAAACCCGAGCCGCTGCTGACCTTTAAACGCGGGGCGCTGGTGCACTTTGCCGTCAGCCAGTATGAAGTGTTTATGGCCACCAAACTCGATGGCGATAAAACCTTCTTCCTGCCGTTTAACAAAGGCACCCATGACGGCGGCGCGGGGAATGATATTCCGGAAGATGCCAACGACTACGCCACCAGCTATCTGTGGAAAGAGGTGCTGCAGCCGGACAACCTGCTGAAAATTCTCGCCAGTTTTGTGCATCTGCAAATCGTCGAAAAAGAAAACGCCGTTGGCCTGAAGTACAAGAGCGAGAGCCTGATTTTCCCGCGCTACCATCAGTGGGATGTGGTGAATAAGCTGATCACCGCCGCCACGGTGGAAGGGACCGGCAATAAATATCTGATCCAGCACAGCGCGGGGTCGGGCAAATCGAACTCCATCGCCTGGACGGCCCACCAACTTTCCCGCCTGTACGATGAAAATGGCGAGAAGCAGTTCCACTCGGTGATTGTGGTGACAGACCGCACCGTGCTTGACGATCAGCTGCAAGACACCATCTATCAGTTTGAGCATCAGGATGGCGTGGTCGGGCGTATCAATAACAAAGAAGGCGATGGCTCAAAATCGGAGAAGCTGGCCAGCGCGCTGGAAAACTCGCAGCCAATCATTATCGTCACTATTCAGACCTTCCCATTTGTCCTGAAGGCGATTGAAAACAGTGTCAGCCTCAAGCAGCGCAAATACGCGGTAATCGCCGATGAAGCGCACTCCTCGCAGAGCGGCTCTACCGCGCGTCAGCTGAAAGAAGTGCTGATGACCGAAGAAACGGATGACGATGTGGAGATGTCTTCAGAAGATATTCTGGACGCCACCGTCGCCGCGCGTAAAGGCAGCAACAACCTCAACTATTACGCCTTCACCGCCACGCCAAAAGCCAAAACGCTGGAGCTGTTTGGCCGTCGCCCGAATCCGCAGGAACCGGCTTCAAAAACCAATAAACCTGAAGCGTTCCACGTTTACTCCATGCGTCAGGCCATCGAAGAAGGCTTTATTCTTGATGTCCTGAAGAACTACACCAACTACAAAGTGGCGTATAAGCTGCTGCAAAAGCTGGACGATCCTGACCGGGAAGTGGACAGCAAAAAAGCGAAGATCAAACTAAACCAGTGGGTCTCGCTGCACGATCATAACGTGTCGCAGAAAGTGAAGGTGATCGTTGAGCACTTCCGCAAGCATGTAATGCACTTACTGGCTGGCCAAGCGAAAGCGATGGTGGTGACCAGTTCACGTAAAGCGGCGGTACGCTACAAGCTGGCGTTCGATAAATATATCGCCGAGCAAAAGTACGACAAGATCAGCGCCATGGTGGCCTTCTCCGGGGAAGTGGAATTCCATGAAGATGACCACAACAGCCTTGCGCTGCTTAACCAGAAGTTCACCGAGATCAATATGAACCCCGGACTGAAGGGCCGGGATATGCGTAAAGCGTTTGATACCGACGACTACCAGGTAATGCTGGTGGCTAACAAATTCCAGACCGGTTTTGACCAGCCCAAGCTGTGCGCCATGTATGTGGATAAAAAGCTGGGCGGCGTGGAGTGTGTACAGACGCTGTCGCGCCTGAACCGTACCTATCCAGGGAAGGCGCAGTCCGGCACCTTTGTGCTCGATTTCTACAACGAACCCGAAGATATTTTGGGGGCTTTCCAGCCGTACTACCAGACAGCGGAACTGACCGATGTCAGCGATCCGCAACTCGTCTTTGAACTGTTTGAAAAGCTGCGCACCAGCGGCATTTTCCTGTGGAACGAAGTGGAGCAGTTCTGCGAGGCGTTCTTCAGCAAAAACAAATCCAACGCGGCTATTAGTAATATCTGTAAACCTGCGGTGGAGCGCTGGAAAAACCGCTACATCTCAGCGATTGATGCGTATGTACTGGCCAAAGAGATGTTTGAACGCACCAAGAAGACCGGCGATGTTGTGCTGATTACCAATGCGGAAAATACCTTCAAAGAGTGCGAGAAAGAAAAAAGTAAGCTGGATATCTTTAAGAAAGATCTCGGTAGCTTTGTGCGCTTTTACGAGTTTATGTCGCAAATCGTCGATTACGACGACAAAGACCTGGAAAAGCTGAGCCTGTTTGCCCGTCACTTACGTCCATTGCTGCATGAACAACGTATCGAAGAAGATGAGATTGATTTAAGCAATGTGGAGATGAGCCATTATCGCCTGTCGAAACTTCGCGAGCAGCACCTGAAGCTACAGGAAGATGCAGCGGAATACAAAATCACCCCAGGGAATGATGTTGGAACGGCCAAGCCGAAGGATAAGAAAGAAGAGTTTCTGTCGAATATCCTGGCTCGACTGAATGAGCTGTTTGTCACCGATAATCTCACCGATAAAGACATGATCAACTATGCCTTCGCGGTGCGCGACAAGCTGTCAGAAAACCAGGCGGTGATGACCCAGATTGCTAACAATACACGCGAGCAGGCAATGCTGGGCGATTTCCCGAAAGCCATTGATGATGCCGTGATGGACAGCAATGAGGCCCAGCAGGAGATGATGGTGCAATATCTCTCTAACCCTGAACTGGCCAAGGGCTTTGCTCGGGTTGTGTTTGATATGTTGAAAGGGGCTTAACGCTTTTTCATCAAGGAGTGGTGTAGGAAATGCTGAATTCTCTCGAGATATACCAGGCGTTGAATGAATTGGGTTATCGTCTTGAGTCTGGAAAATTCGAGCCAAGCTATGCTTCTGAGCATGCGCTCGGGAATGGAAAGTATCTGTATGTCAAACGCCGTCAGGACGGTGTGGTTAACAAGAGCCCATTGGTTCTTGCACCAGAAACCCTGGCCTTAAAAGCGGAAATCGATCGTATTTCTGGTATCCGAGTATCACAAAATCCAATCGTGGTTGATCAGATGGATAAACATGAAAAGTCGATAGCCCTCAAAGGCGACTTGTCACATGCAGTAAAGCAAGCCGTTGTGCAAGCTCTGCTGAAAGAAGGTGATATCGCCCGAACGTTGATCAAAGATCCACAATTTATGCCAAGTAATGTTGAGCTGATTTTCGACATGATGAAGCAAAATAAAAATATGAATATCTAAAGGATTTTAGGCTATCTATTACGTTTTAAAATGAGATAAATAATGACAAATGACCATGAAGAACTAGAACTTGCTAAAGCTCAGGCAAAAGAAATATGGAAGATCCTTGATTATGTTCGAGGAGCATCACCTATATCTAATTATCGCTCATTAGCGTATTCAATATTCTTCGTACGCTATCTTCAATCCAATACAGGTCAGCATTTTGAGGCAGGAAGGTTCGACTCTTTTAATGTTATAACCCTGTATTCCTACGATCTTATAAACTATGCTGTTCAACTTGGATTGATTCATAGCGACGTATCTCAATTCTTAATTGATTATTTAGAAAACACGCTCCATTCATTTGTCAATATTGATGAATCTTTTGTTCGCTATGCAATTAGAGATGATCTACTCAATAAAACCACTACAATAGCGTCTCTTTCTTTGTCAGAATTGGATTTACTTTTTGCCGAGAATGAAGGTAAGTCAGGAGGTGAATTTTATACCCCTATAGACGTCAACTTATTGGTTAAAACATTAGGGTTGAGTTATCAACCAAAGTCAATATGTGATCCATTTGCAGGTGCTGGAAACACAGCATTTCCTTTTGCCAATACTGGTATTGAAAAAGTTAGGATTGACACTCAAGAAATTAATAGAGATGCTTACTTTAAACTAGTAATAAGTAGAACTATCAGAAAAATAGAAGGTCGAGACTATTTCGGCGATTCCCTATCACAACCCTTATATCAGGAAAATAAATATGATCTAATTGTTTCTTTCCCACCTTTTGGCATGAAAATACCTAAAGCTACTCGAAATAATATTTACTATAAAACTAGTAATAAGTGGCTAGATATTGCTGAAATCTTGCCAGAAAGTAGAAGTGATTGGTTTATAACATTATCAATGCTTCCAGCCCTTACTGAGGGGGGTAAGATACTAGTAGGTATGTCACTTGGAGCTTTGACAAGAACAGGCTCTGAGGCAAAGGTCCGTGAGTATTTAGTCTCTCGCGGAATAATCGAACAAGTGATTCTTTTACCTAAAAATATTCATTACTCTACGGCTATCTCAACTGTACTACTTGTTCTCAACTCAGGAACAAGTAACATAAATGCCAGAAGTATTAAATTTGTCGATGCTTCACTATTTTACGAGCCTGCTCGTGGTCGAAACACCCTCACAACGCAAAATATCAATGAAATCGTTGAAGCTTGTCATAAAGATGGCCGATTTAGCATTAGCTCATCTCATACCCAAATAGCAAATAGAGACTTTAATTTAGACCCCTCTCTTTATGTACGTAAGGATCTCAAAATCAGTGAGATTTCTTTAAAAAATTTTAGAGGATACTCTGACTTTAAAGTTTCGATACATCCTTCTTTAAATGTATTGGTTGGTGAGAACGGCGTTGGGAAAACCTCGATATTAGAAGCATTAGCATGTGGCCTTGGTCCTTTCCTTACTGCTATGCCTGATGCTAAAGGAAAACTAATAAAAAAATCAGATATCCATATAAGTACAAAAGGAATCGCAAATTATGCTCGAATATCGATTGAAACAACATCAAGTTTAAGTTGGGATCTTGTAGCAAAGGGGATTGATGTTTACGAGCCCCCTAAGATAGGAACATCAGCATTAACAAGCTACGCTACTCATCTTGTAGATAGTCAGTCTGAATATCCACTCATTGCTTATTATGGGACTAACCGTGCACTTACTTCTACCAGTTCTAAAGTTGCAATAAACCCATTCGAAAAAGAAAATCGTGGGGAAGGATATGACTTTGCTTTAGATGCTAAAGTTAACTACGGCATCTTAAAGAACTGGTTTTCAAAAATAGAGGTTGATGAGCTTCGAAAACGTGATGAACTAAAAGACCATAAATTCATTCATCCGGCTAAGAGACTTGTTTCAGAGGCTGTTTATCAGATTGTTGATCGAGCTACATGCTTGGAGTTCGACAAAAATAGTAACGATGTTATAGTTCATTGGAAAAATGAGCAGGGAGAGTGCGTAAAACTTACATTAGAACAACTAAGTGAAGGGTATAGAAATGTGGTATCCCTGACCATTGACCTAGTTAGACGTGCTTATTTACTTAATCCTACTAAGCCGAAACCGCTAACAGTTAATGGGATCGTTTTAATTGATGAAATTGAACTTCACTTGCACCCTAGATGGCAGCAAAAGATTTTAAATGACCTTACTAAGCTATTTAAGAATATTCAGTTTATTGTCACGACACATAGTCCTCAAGTCTTAACAACCATCAGTGCTGATTGTATCCGCATTGTTTCCGTCAATGCTAACGAAGCAAAATTAGTGACAGGAACTACTACTTACGGTTCTGAAAGCTCCAGAATGCTGGAAGATGTTTTAGGTGGAAACAATCGTGCCCAACACCTTGATATAGTTAAAAAATTAAACCGTTATACGGAATTAGTAGAGGCAGACCAATGGGATACCGATGAGGCATTAGAACTCAAAAAAGAGTTATATAAATGGGGGGGGCAGACAGAAGACGAGCTTCTAAAGTTAGAAACTGATATTCGAATTCGCGAGTTCGAGCGTGGCAATGAAAAAAATTAATAAGCTAGATGAGCCAAATCGACTTGGTGTGTTCAAAGCTACTCATCCTAATGCTTTGTGGGAGAGGGATAAAAACTCAATTGAAGAGGCTTTCCGTTGTTGCACTGCCAGATATCAAGAAACTCTGCAACAATTACGTACGGACCAAGGTAATTTATGTGCATATTGTGAACAGGATTTAATGTCTGGAACTAATGGTGCATTAGATGACTGCCGTATTGAGCATTTTCACCCGAAATCTAAACGGGCACTGGGAGAACCTAATTGGGCTTTGGAATGGAGCAATTTGTTAGTTGTTTGCTGTGGCGGAAATCAAAGTAAAGTTGTTAATCCTGAGCAAAGATTTGATGCTGATCCAAAAAACTACTCTTGCGATGTACCAAAGAGCGACAAAATTTTAGATTCTATTATATTAAATCCAGTTAATTTACCTGAATTAAATATTTGGAAGTTTCATCGTTCTTCGGGGCAAATGTCCGTAAATGAAGATTCCTGTTTAGAATTTGGTATAAATGTTGAAATGGCACACCGAACAATTAAAGAGTTGAATTTAAATTCCCCTCGACTAATTAGATTTCGAAAGACTATTCTGGATAATCTCAACATTTTAATCACAGAAAGACTGAAGAAGGGACAAACAATAGAGCAAGCTGTTAGATTTATTGCCATATCACTCTTTCGAAAAAATGGAGCTGGTGATTGGCCCTCTTTTTTTAGTGCAACACGATATTATTTAGGTCAGCAGGCTGAGCTTGTTTTAACCCAACCTATTTAACATACTTTCAACTAGTTAGAGAGGCTGCTTTTGGCAGCCTTTTGCTGAATGCAGAATCGACTACAGTTTGACTGCTTCAATTTTAAACTCTTCAGGATAACGCTTACTGTCCATGTGCACCTCTCTTTAAGCCATTTCAAATTACTCTGAGGTGTCTGTTAAACCTATGGCGATTCAGTGTGTTAATCAAATGGTGCAGGTCAGGATATATTACTTGAAGTCTTGCGAAACTCTATTTTCGTATCCATATACTTATGTATACACGCAAAAGGCCTTGTTAAGGTACTTTATAAAATCATCATTGACCACAAAATCATAGTTAGTGATAAACTCACCATATTTTATCATTGAAATTCAAATAATTACCAATGAAACAATCAAAGTAATCTTATCAAGATTCCGTTTTAAGACTTTGTTTAACTACTAAAATCATGCAACTTATCACTTCAACAATGAGATTAAGAGACAGCGCTACCGCAAACAGCTCTGCCGCAGTAAATAACTTATCCTTAGAAGGAATCAACTCATGCTTGGGATAATTTATTAGAGGTAAGTCATAATTTCGAAGGTACGGTAAAAAAATTGTTGCGCCTAAGCAGATCATAAGTAATTTCAGGTCAGCCTCTAAACTTCCCAAGTAACTTATAAAACTTGAGCGTTTTTGCCCCTTATTGATGATCGCCAGAATGCCAAAAATTACAGAGATCCCTGCAGTAATCCCTCCAAGAATTGAGCCAATCACCCCTGCCGATGCCTGCTCAAGCATGGTATAAACCTGCTTATCGGTAGACGATAACGCTAAGCATAATATGAATAGAGCTATAGCTTTAATCCAGACGCCTAGATTCTTCATTTTTGTACGTGTACCTGTTTTGATGTAACGCTATGATTTCTTTGATATCACTTGGGGAGTAACCATCTAACTGAATTTCTGAGATCTCACCTTCGACAAGCACTATCTTAGCCGTTTGATTACTGGATACAGTTGTAGGTTTTGACTTGAGTGTTTTACGACCTTTAATCACCCAAGAACCACCACCATCTTTTACCCAATCAACAAGAATAGATGCCCAATGAGAACCTTTAAGCTTTAAATTACCATCCTTGTTTTCAAATGTTGTGGTTACAGCATTTGCATTAGTATCAGCCTCAAGCTTGCGCAAATCATCAGTTAAGGCTTGCTTGCTACTTCCAAAAATATTCGGAGTAATCAACGTAAAACTAACTTTATCAATAAACTGGAGTCTATGATATTCTGACCAAAAGTCTTCCATTTCAAGACAAGCTTCGATAAATACTCTTAGCCCCAATTGAGCCAAATAGTCGTTGTTGGCAAGATCTTCAAATGCCTTAGCAACTTGATGTACATCCTTGAATACCGACGTTTTCTTCTCGACCAATAACACTTGCTCTTCTCTATCCCAGATCCATACGATAGGTGGATAATTGTCAACATCGAACTCGCGAAAATCCTTATCATGCCCTTTAATTTTTTGCTGTTTTGATATGACCCCAGCCATGACGCCTTCGGTGGGTTTTATACTCAGCTTCAAGGTGTAGCTGGTTTTCTTATGAACGGACGGTGTAGATGATGTTAGATGTAACTTTTGCGCGCTGGATACTATGGCATTTTCAAAATGCACAATGTCTTTTTGAACAACTCCCTTTGAAAAAAGATCAGGATCGCGCGGTCTCATTAACACACGTAAGGCGAACAATTGCATAAGAAAACTCCTGTAAATTAATTGATTTTATTATCCCATAAAACCAAGGACCTACAAGAGTTTAAATCCACCCCGCAACTGTATAAATAAACAGTATCACTTAATGGGATAAATTTCAAACTTTCATTTTTACCCAGTATTTAGCATTACCATCACAGTGCAGAGCTGGCTAATTAGGCGATTAATTTCCTAAAAGTCTATGGACATCAAAGGCCTTTACCTCGTAAATACCGTTAAAGAAGCTTGTTCGTGATGCCACTGAAGCACCATCCCCAACTTAATCTCTACCATATCCCGCAACCTACTCCCCGACGCAGCCTCATCCTGCGCCGCCAGCAGCTCGATGGCCTGATGCGACAGAGGTACCAAGTGAGGAGAACGCATCTTCGCACCGCGCACAGAGTACTTAACGCCAGGGATCGGTTCGCGCTCGGCGGGAATGGTCCACATGGCGTTACGCAGGTCAATTCCATCCCAGCGGGCAAAGCGCAGTTCGCTGGAGCGGATAAACAGCAGCAGCGCCAGCTTTACCGCCAGTTGAGTCAGTTGACGGCCTTTGTAATCGTCGATTCTTTCCAAGAAATCAGGGATAAGATTAAGATCCAGTGCAGGGTGGTGACGCACTTTGGGCGTGGAGACCGCGCCGGTTAAATCTGATGCAGGGTTATGATCGATAATGCCGTTCTGGACGGCGTAGCGCATCACGCAGGCGGTACGCTGCTGGAGACGAGAAGCGACATCCAGTTTGCCCGCTTTCTCCACTTCCTTGATGGGCACCAGCAGATCTTTGACCTTCATTTTGGTGATGTCACAGCTGCCGTTCGTGGGGAACACATAAAGCTCGAAGTAACGCAGCACCCGCTTCTTATGTTCCGCCGACCAGTTCACGTTACTGGTGACCCATTCGCGTGCCACAGACTCAAACGTATGTTCCGACGTTATAGCAAGGCGTTCAGCATTTCGGTGTGCGCTCGGATCGATGCCGGAAATCAGCAGTAATTGGGCCTCTTCACGCATGCGTCTTGCCTGTGTAAGCGTCAAAAGCGGATAAGGTCCTAAAGCGAGCTTTTCCTCTTTATTTACAAAGCGGTACTTGATGTACCAGCGTTTTGAACCGTTAGGGTTAACCAGCAGGTAAAGTCCATGCGAGTCACTGAGCTTATACGGCTTGCCACAAAGCTTGGCGTGGACTATAGCGCGATCTGTTAGTGCCATTTGGGGGCCTCACTTTTATCGAACTACGTCTAAGCCCCCAATTTGGCCCCCAAATCGTGTGGATGTCAATGGATGAAAAACGACCAACGCGAAAAGACCTCAAAATAAAAATGGTTATTATCGAAAAATAAATTATCTTTGAATTACAGACGGATATGGACGAATTTGGACGTAAATGGACACAAAAAAAGCCACCCTTAGGTAGCTAATTATTGCATCACTTGGTGCCGAAGGCCGGACTCGAACCGGCACGTATTTCTACGGTTGATTTTGAATCAACTGCGTCTACCGATTTCGCCACTTCGGCACTGAAGGGGATGCGGAAACGTTCTGGATTATACCTGTCGGCGGCGGCCATGCAAGCGACAGCGTGTCGTCAATGCGCTAAGTGTTGAAAAAAACAGCGCTATCCTGCGCGGCGTCACCTTTTGCTGCTATTCCAGGGCGTCAATGCCACCAGCAATCACCACCGCCCCCTCCCGCAACCCCAGCTCCACCTGCCAGCCACTCCCCTTTCTCCTTTCCCCCTTTCCCCCTTGCTCCCCACAGACCCCACTCAAATTCATCTCAAATTTTTCTCACATAATTCTCTCCCACATCACTCAACCCAACCCAACGCTCCCCACCCATCCCCAATATCCACTCCCCAATTATTCCCCCCACCCCACCCGCCACCATTCCTATATATTCCAGAAAGTTTTAGCCAATACCTTTTTGTTATTCACCCACTCCGCAGTCAAATATTAATTTCATCAATATTTTTATAACTTTACATTAATGAAAAGTTTTCTT
>ERZ773187.1352-NODE-1352-length-19071-cov-11.436685_pt1 | contig 19071 bp, 16 predicted proteins | sample MGYA00511242_ERZ773187 | MGnify/ENA primary metagenome ERZ773187 (study PRJEB29015, sample SAMEA2737744) | human gut metagenome | biome: human gut; feature: human-associated habitat; material: faeces | place: China | collected 2012 ... | reverse complement strand
ATTAACCCGGAGATGAAAGTCGGCTGCATGCTGGCGATGGTGGCGCTCTATCCGTTCTCCTGCAAGCCAGAAGACGTGATGTATGCCCAAGAATCCATGCGTGAGCGTTATGTCTTTACCGATGTTCAGCTGCGCGGCTACTACCCGTCTTACGTGCTGAACGAGTGGGAACGCCGCGGCTTCTCTATCAATATGGAAGCGGGCGACGAGCAGATCCTGCGCGAAGGCACCTGCGACTATTTAGGCTTTAGCTACTACATGACCAACGCCGTGAAGGCAGAGGGCGGTACCGGCGATGCAATTTCCGGCTTCGAAGGTAGCGTGCCGAACCCGCACGTCAAAGCCTCTGACTGGGGGTGGCAGATTGATCCGGTGGGCCTGCGCTACGCGCTCTGCGAGCTGTATGAACGCTATCAGAAACCGCTGTTCATTGTGGAAAACGGGTTCGGCGCCTACGATAAAGTGGAAGAGGACGGCAGCATCAACGATGACTACCGCATCGACTATCTGCGCGCCCACGTTGAAGAGATGATAAAAGCCGTCACCTACGATGGTGTAGATCTGATGGGCTATACCCCGTGGGGCTGCATCGACTGTGTGTCGTTCACCACGGGTCAATACAGCAAGCGTTACGGCTTTATCTATGTGAACAAGCACGACGACGGTACGGGCGACATGTCGCGCTCCCGTAAGAAGAGCTTTGAGTGGTATAAAATCGTCATCGCCAGTAACGGCGAAACGCTTTAAGCCCCACGGGCACATGGCCTCTCCCCTGCGGGGAGAGGTTCTATTTCCCGCCCGCTAATTCAAGAAAACTGCCCGTCACGTACGACGCCTTCTCGCTCAGCAGCCAGACAATCGCCTGTGCCACCTCTTCCGGCTGCCCACCGCGCTGCATCGGCAACATCGACTTCACCCGATCGACACGCCCCGGCTCACCGCCAGAAGCATGAATATCGGTGTAAATCAGCCCCGGACGCACGCAGTTCACGCGGATCCCCTGCGCTGCCACTTCCAGCGCTAAGCCGGTGGTCAGCGAATCCACGGCCCCTTTCGACGCGGCATAATCCACATACTCGCCCGGTGCACCAAGGCGAGAGGCGGCGGAGGAGACGTTAACAATCGCCCCGCCTTTACCCCCGTGGTTGTGCGCCATGCGTTTGACCGCCTCACGGCAGCAGAGGAAATAGCCGGTGACGTTGGTCGCCAGCACCCGATTAATGCGCTCGGCAGAGAGATTCTCAATCGTGCTCTGTTCAAACAGAATGCCGGCATTATTGACCAGGGCGGTGAGCGGTTCTCCTTCACGATCGAGACTTTCAAACATTGCCAGCACCTGCGCTTCATCGCTGATATCGGCGCGCAATGCAAACGCCCTGCCGCCTGCGTCCTGTATGGCATTAATGACCTGCGTGGCGGCGTGGATGTTGTGATGGTAGTTAACCGCCACGGTATAACCTTCACGGGCCAGCTGCAGCGCGGTAGCTTTGCCAATCCCCCGGCTGGCGCCGGTAACCAGTGCGATTGCCATTGTTCACTCCTTAAAAAAAAACCGGGTAGCGCATGCGCTTACCCGGTTTGTTAATCAGTGGGGGGATTACTGGTATTCGCTCATCGGCACGCAAGAGCAGAACAGATTCCGGTCGCCGTAGACATCGTCCAGACGTTTAACCGTCGGCCAGTATTTGTTTGCAACACCCGCCGGGAAGACCGCCAGTTCGCGGGTGTAACCGTGGTTCCACTCCGCCACCAGTTCGTTCTGGGTATGCGGGGCATTTACCAGTGGGTTATCGGTAAGCGTCCACTCACCCGATTTCACGCGGTCAATCTCACTGCGGATCGCCAGCATCGCATCGATAAAGCGGTCCAGCTCGACTTTGCTTTCAGACTCGGTTGGCTCAACCATCAGGGTTCCGGCAACCGGGAAGGACATGGTTGGCGCATGGAAGCCGTAGTCGATCAGACGTTTAGCAATATCCAGCTCGCTGATGCCGGTCTCTTCTTTCAGCGGACGGATATCCAGAATGCACTCGTGTGCTACGCGGCCATCACGGCCCGTGTAGAGCACCGGATAGGCATCTTTCAGACGCGTCGCAATGTAGTTCGCGTTGAGGATGGCGACCTGGCTTGCCTGCTTCAGCCCTTCGGCACCCATCATGCGGATATACATCCAGCTGATTGGCAGGATAGAAGCGCTGCCAAACGGTGCCGCAGAAACCGCGCCCTGACGGGTCAGCATGCCTTCGATCTGCACCACGCTATGGCCCGGAACAAAAGGCGCCAGGTGCGCTTTCACGCCAATCGGCCCCATACCTGGTCCGCCGCCACCGTGTGGGATGCAGAAGGTTTTATGCAGGTTCAGGTGGGAGACGTCCGCGCCGATAAAGCCTGGGGTCGTGATACCCACCTGGGCATTCATGTTTGCGCCATCCAGGTAAACCTGGCCGCCATACTGGTGGACGATTTCGCAGACTTCACGGATAGTCTCTTCGTACACACCGTGAGTGGACGGGTAAGTGACCATGATGCAGGAGAGCTTGTCACCGGTCTGCTCGGCTTTCGCCCGCAGATCCGCAAGATCAATGTTGCCGTTCTTATCGCAAGCGACCACCACCACTTCCATACCCGCCATCTGAGCAGAGGCTGGGTTGGTGCCGTGCGCGGAGCTTGGGATCAGGCAGATATCGCGATGCCCTTCGTTGCGGCTTTCATGATAGTGACGAATCGCCAGCAGGCCCGCGTATTCACCCTGCGCGCCGGAGTTCGGCTGCATGCAGAGCGCGTCGTAGCCGGTCAGCTTCACCAGCCAGTCAGAGAGCTGGTTGATCATCTGATGGTAACCTTCCGCCTGATCTGCGGGGCAGAACGGGTGCAGCTCGGCGAATTCCGGCCAGGTGATCGGGATCATCTCGGCCGCAGCGTTGAGCTTCATGGTGCATGACCCCAGCGGGATCATCGCCTGGTTCAGCGCCAGATCTTTGCGCTCCAGAGAGTGCATATAACGCATCATCTCCGTTTCGCTGTGGTAACGGTTAAAGACCGGATGGGTCAGGATGTCGTCGTTACGCAGCATGTTTTCCTGGATGGAGCGGCTATCGTGCGCCACCTCTTTATCCAGCGTGTCGATGTTCAGGCCATGGTCAGCACCCAGCAGGACGTCGAACAGCACTGCAATATCGTCGCGGGTCGTGGTTTCGTTCAGCGTAATACCCACCGCGTTCAGGATGTCGCTGCGCAGGTTAATCTCTGCGGCCTCGGCGCGCGCCAGCACGGCGGCCTTGTCGGCAACCTCAACACACAGGGTGTCGAAGAAGTGGGCATGACGCAGCTTTTGCCCTTTTTGCTGCAGACCCGTCGCCAGGATATCGGCGAAGCGATGAATGCGGGAAGCAATGCGCTTCAGGCCAACCGGACCATGGAAGACGGCATACAGGCTGGCGATGTTGGCCAGCAGTACCTGAGAGGTACAGATGTTGGAGTTCGCTTTCTCGCGGCGGATATGCTGCTCGCGCGTCTGCATCGCCATGCGCAGCGCGGTATTACCGGCCGCATCTTTAGAGACGCCAATAATACGGCCCGGCATGGAGCGTTTGAATTCATCTTTTGCGGCAAAGAAGGCCGCGTGCGGGCCACCGTAGCCCATCGGAACGCCAAAGCGCTGGGCAGAGCCGAAGACGATGTCCGCCCCCTGTTTACCCGGCGCCGTGAGCAGTACCAGCGACATAAAATCGGCCGCTACGCTGACCACGATTTTACGGGCTTTCAGCTCGGCAATAAGATCGCTGTAATCGTGGACTTCACCGGTGGTGCCCACCTGCTGCAACAGCACGCCAAAGACATCCTGATGATCCTTCACCTTTTCGGCATCATCCACAATGACGTCAAACCCGAAGGTTTCCGCACGGGTACGTACTACGTCCAGAGTTTGCGGATGGATATCGGCCGCGACGAAGAAGCGGTTTGCGCCCTTCAGTTTGCTGACGCGTTTTGCCATTGCCATGGCTTCGGCAGCGGCGGTGGCTTCATCCAGCAGTGAGGCAGAAGCAATATCCAGCCCCGTGAGATCCAGCGTTACCTGCTGGAAGTTCAGCAGCGCTTCCAGGCGGCCCTGAGAAACTTCCGGCTGATACGGCGTATAGGCGGTGTACCAGCCCGGATTTTCCAGCATATTGCGCAGAATAACCGGCGGCAACTGTACCGGGGTGTAGCCCATGCCAATGTAAGACTTAAAGCGCTTGTTAAGGCCGGCAATCGCCTTCAGCTCCGCCAGCGCGGCAAATTCCGTCGTGGCATCGCCTACCTGCGGCGGTGTGGCAAGCTGGATGTCTTTTGGCACGATCTGGCCGATCAGGGCGTTTAATGAATCTGCGCCAACCGTGTTCAGCATCTCCTGCTGTTGCTGAGCATCCGGCCCGATGTGACGTTCAATAAAGGCGCCACGATTTTCAAGCTGGCTTAAAGTCTGTGTCATGAGCGATGGTTCCTGAAACGTGCAGTGAATGTGTATTCTCCCTCTTCCTGAGGGAGAGGGCTGGGGTGAGGGTGTTGTCTGTTCCCCTCACCCTACCCTCTCCCTAAAAGGAGAGGGAAAAGGCTTACTCGTCTTCTAACAGTGCTTCGTACGCGGTGGCATCCAGCAGCGCGGCAACTTCCGCTTCATCGCTGGCTTTGATTTTAAAGATCCAGCCGCCCGCGTAAGGCTCGCTGTTTACCAGCTCCGGGGAGTCGCTCAGCGCGTCATTCACGGCAACGATTTCGCCGCCAACCGGCGCGTAGATGTCAGAAGCGGCTTTCACAGACTCCGCTACCGCACAGTCATCGCCTGCGCTAACGGTCGCGCCCACTTCCGGCAGGTCAACAAAGACCATGTCACCCAGCAGCTCTTGCGCATGCTCGGTGATGCCTACCGTGTAAGTGCCGTCCGCCTCTTTGCGCAGCCACTCGTGTTCTTTGCTGTATTTCAGTTCTGCTGGCACATTGCTCATTGAAGTTCTCCTGATAAAAATAATTAGACGACCGGCTTACCGGCGCGAACAAAAATCGGTTTAGTGACGGCAACCGGCATCTCGCGATTGCGGATCTGTACAACGGCAGTTTCGCCAATGCCCGCCGGTACGCGTGCCAGCGCAATGCTGTAGCCCAGGGTCGGCGAGAAGGTGCCGCTGGTGATCACCCCTTCGCGATGATTGCCATCGGCATCGGTGAAGCGCACCGGCAGTTCACCGCGCAGCACGCCTTTGTCTTTCATGACCAGGCCAACCAGCTGTTCGGTGCCCTTCTCACGCTGCATCTCCAGCGCTTCGCGACCGATAAAGTCACGGTCAGCCGGTTCCCAGGCAATGGTCCAGCCCATATTCGCAGCCAGCGGAGAGACGCCTTCGTCCATCTCCTGGCCATATAAATTCATACCGGCTTCCAGACGCAGCGTATCGCGCGCCCCCAGGCCTGCCGGTTTCACGCCAGCTTCTACCAGCGCACGCCAGAAATCTGCGGCTTTCTCGTTAGGCATGGCAATTTCATAGCCCGCCTCGCCGGTGTAACCGGTGGTGGCAATGAACAGGTCGCCTGCCTGCACGCCAAAGAACGGCTTCATGCCTTCGGTGGCGTTACGCTGCTCATCGCTAAACAGCGTCGCGGCTTTCGCCTGGGCATTCGGCCCCTGAACGGCAATCAGCGACAGATCGTCACGAACGGTGATGTCGATGGCGTAAGGTTCAGCGTGTTGGGAAATCCAGGAGAGGTCTTTTTCGCGGGTGGCGGAGTTTACAACGAGGCGGAAGAAATCTTCAGTGAAATAATAGACGATGAGGTCATCAATCACGCCGCCGGAGGCATTGAGCATGCCGGTATAGAGCGCTTTTCCCGGCGTCTTCAGTTTGGCGACGTCGTTGGCCAGCAGATAACGTAAAAACTCCCGGGTGCGGCTGCCGTGCAGATCGACAATGGTCATGTGGGAAACGTCGAACATGCCGGCATCGGTGCGCACGGCGTGGTGCTCATCAATTTGTGAGCCGTAGTGCAGCGGCATCATCCAGCCATGGAAATCCACCATGCGCGCGCCACATAAAGTGTGCTGTTCGTACAAAGGAGTCTGTTGAGCCATCTTTTCCTCGTTGAATAAGCAGGGCTATCTTTGCGTTTCATGCGGTTTTATCCCCACGAAACCCGGCATCGGCACCACTCCTGGATGTCGACGCAAACGTTCTCTTTGACCTGAACTTACCACCGAAAACGGCGGCAAACCATAAGCGAAAATGGGCCATCACATTAGCTTATGACCAAAAAGGTGCCGAAAGCCTACAGAGTTATTCACTAGAATTATGCGATACAGGCCGCACAAATCCAGCATCACACCCGCCGCATTCTGTTAAAAATGATATTTAATCTGGAAAAACGGGATGATTTTCCGCAACATAAAAATCACCACATTAGTTTTATTAATGCGAAAAAGCGGGTGAAATTAGATTATTTCAAACGAGGAGAAACACCCGGCCAGCAGGCCGGGAAAGGAAAGTGTGACGGGGGTCTTATTTAGCGCAGCCAGTCCGGCAGGTCGTTCAGACCCATTGCCTGGCGTAAAAGTTGGGGTTTCACGCCCGGAAGGGTATCGGCCAGCTTCAGGCCCAGGTCGCGCAGCAATTTTTTGGCCGGGTTAGCACCGGCAAAGAGTTCGCGAAAACCCTGCATCCCTGCCAGCATCATGGCGGCGCTATGTTTGCGGCTGCGCTCATAGCGGCGCAGATAGAGATGCTGGCCAATGTCTTTGCCCTGCTGATGCAGACGACGCAATTCAGCAACCAGCTCCGCGGCATCCATAAAGCCGAGGTTGACCCCCTGCCCGGCCAGCGGATGAATGGTGTGGGCAGCATCCCCCACCAGCGCCAGACGATGCGCGGCAAACTGGCGGGCATAACGCCCCGTCAGCGGGAAGACAACACGTTCGCTTTCGACGCTGCAGAGCCCCAGGCGGTTATCAAACGCCACGCAAAGCGCCTGGTTAAAGGCCTCTGGTGTAGCATCACGCATGGCCTGTGCCGCATCGGGAGAGAGCGACCAGACGATGGAACAGAGATGGGGATCGCTGAGCGGTAAAAAGGCCAGAATGCCGTCATTGTGGAAAATCTGCCGCGCCACGGCCTGATGCGGCTCTGCGGTGCGGATCGTCGCTACCAGCGCATGGTGATGGTAGTCCCACCAGGTCAGGGGGATATCGGCTTTGTTACGCAGCCAGGAGTTGGCACCATCGGCCCCCACCATCAGGCGTGCCGTGAGCATTTCGCCGCTTTGCAGGGTGAGAAACGCCTCATTTTCTCCCCAGGCTACCTGCTGGATTTGCGCCGGCGCCAGTAGCGTGACATCGCTGCACTGTTCAGCTTTTTGCCACAGCGCCTGGTGAATTACTGCATTTTCAACGATATGGCCGAGATGGCTATAGCCCAGGCTCTCGTCATCAAAGGCAATGTGACCGAAGCTGTCTTTCTCCCACACTTCCATACCGTGATAGCAACTGGCGCGGCGCGCAACGATATCAGACCAGACGCCAAGGCGGGTAAGCAGCTTTTCGCTGGCGGCATTGATGGCCGACACGCGCAATTCGGGTGCCGCATCGGCGGCTATGGGCTGAGGCGGCTGCTGTTCGAGTACCGCCACGCGCAGGCCGCTACCCTGTAAGCCACAGGCTAACGCCAGCCCAACCATCCCACCACCGACAATGGCAACATCAACATTCTGCACTTGTTAACTCCTTAGCGAGCGACCCAACCGAGAGTCCTCTGCGCCAGCACGTCGCGTGCCGGAATGAATAATTCCATCGCCATCAGCCCTAAGTTGCGCCCCACAACCAGCGGGGCCCAGCGGTTAGCGAACAGATGCACCAGCCCATCGGTGACGCCGATGGTCGCCTCTTTATCGCGCTGACGACGGTGTTGATATTGGCATAACAGGGGATACGCCCCGCAATCTTCTTGTCCGAAAAATGCCTGCGCCAGCGTTTCGGCGAGGGTCATCACGTCGCGCAGCCCCAGATTAAAGCCCTGCCCGGCAATCGGGTGCAGGGTCTGGGCGGCGTTACCCACCAGCGCTACGCGATGGGAAATAGCCTGACTGGCGGTGGTGAGCGCCAGCGGATAATGTGCGCGCTGCCCAACATGGGTAATGCGCCCTAACCGCCAGCCGAAAGCCTGTTGTAATTCGTTGCGAAAACGTTCGTCAGACCAGCCTTTGATCTCGTCCGCTTTCTCCAGCGGATGGCTCCAGACCAGCGAACTGCGCCCCTCAGACATGGGCAGCATCGCCAGAGGGCCGTATTCGGTGAAACGCTCAAAGGCACGGCCCTGATGCGCCACGGCGGTGGCAACGTTGGCGATAACCGCCAACTGGTGATAAGGCTGCTGCTGCCACTGGATACCACACTGCTGGCCCAGCGCTGAACGCGAGCCATCGGCGGCCACCAGCAACTCACCCGTGAGAGAGCTGCCATCATCAAGCGTCACGCTGACCTGATCTTCACTACGCGTGAAATGGGTAACACGTGCCGGACAGTGCAGCGTCACGCCCGGCGCCTCTTTTAACAGACGGAAAAGCCGCAACCCCACATCATGGAGCTCGACTACCTGTCCAAGGGCATCGATACGATAATCCTGCGCCTCGAGGGTGACGAACCCGGCGTGACCGCGATCGCTCACGTGCACGGTCTTGATCGCCGTCGCGCAGTCGGCAATCGCCTGCCAGATACCGATGCGGGCAAGGTGCTGACAGGTACCCTGCGCGATAGCGATAGCACGGGCATCGAAACCCGGATGGTCGTTACGCTGTGGTGCGACGGCTTCAATAAGATGGACGGATAATTGCCCCTGGGTAAGCCGGGAGATCGCCAGCGCCAGCGTCGCGCCGGTCATGCCGCCGCCTACGATGATGACGCTCATGCGCACGCCGCCGCCATCAACGCTTCGATATCGTCGGCTTTTTTCACCACCGTCGCCGTCAGGTTTTCATTACCGGTTTCGGTAATCACAATATCGTCTTCAATACGAATACCGATGCCGCGATATTGCGCCGGGACATCGGCATCCGGGGCAATGTACAGACCGGGCTCCACGGTGAGCACCATTCCCGGCTCCAGCACGCGGGAGCGGTCCGGGCCATAGAAGCCGACATCGTGGACATCCAGCCCCAGCCAGTGGCTAAGTCCGTGCATAAAGAAGGCGCGATGTGCGTTCTCTGCAATGAGCTGTTCCACGTCACCTTTGAGGATTTCGAGATTGACCAGCCCGGTGACCATAATACGCACCACTTCACCGGTCACCTCCTGAATGGTGGTGCCAGGGCGGAAGAGGGTCAGCGCCGTCTCCAGCGAATCGAGGACAATATCGTAAATCGCACGCTGGGCAGGGGTGAACTTACCGTTAACCGGGAAGGTACGGGTAATGTCTCCCGCATAGCCTTTATACTCACACCCTGCATCGATCAGCACCAGATCCCCATCGCGAAGTTCGGATTCGTTTTCAGTGTAATGCAGAATGCAGCCGTTTTCGCCGCCGCCAACGATAGTGTTGTAAGAGGGGAAACGCGCGCCGTGGCGGGTAAACTCGTGCAGAATTTCCCCCTCCAGCTGATATTCAAACATCCCGGGGCGGCAGCGTTCCATGGCACGGGTATGCGCCAGGGCGCTGATCTCACCGGCGCGACGCATTACCTCCAGCTCCTCGGCCGATTTAAACAGGCGCATCTCATGCACGACAGGGCGCCAGTCAGTCACAGATGCCGGTGCCTTCAGGTTCTGCCGTGAGCCTTTGCGCAGCGTATCGAGCGCAGTAAATACAATCTCATCGGCATACGCATACTCGCCCTGGGCGTGGTAGACCTCGTCCAGGCCATTGAGCAGTTGCGCGAGCTGTTCATTGATCTCACTGAAGGCCAGCGCACGGTCTACGCCCAGTTTTTCTGGTGCCGCCTCCTGCCCCAGCCGACGTCCAAACCAGATCTCGGCCGTCAGGTCGCGTACCCGGTTAAACAACACGCTGTGGTTATGGGTGTCATCGCTCTTAATCAGCACCAGCACGGCTTCGGGCTCGTTAAAGCCAGTGAAGTACCAAAAATCGCTGCTCTGGCGATAGGGGTACTCGCTGTCGTTGCTGCGTGTGGCTTCCGGTGCGGCGAAAATAAGCGCGGCGCTGCCTGGCTTCATGGTGGCCAACAGCGCCTGACGGCGGCGAAGATACTCTTGCTGAGTCATGACACCCTCCAGTGGTTGTTCTTAATGTAAGGTTGGCTTCTTAACTTCCGGTGCTGTCGGTTTCACGCGCGTAAATGCGTCATGGCACAGCAGCGATGCTACGCGTACATACTCAATGATCTCTTCGAGAGACATCTCCAGCTCTTCCTGGTCTTCGTCTTCGTCATAGCCTAACTGGGCGATATTACGCAGATCATCGATGGCTTCACCCGCCTCACCGGTCACTTTATCCAGCTTCGGCTGCGTTACCCCCAGGCCAAGCAGGTAGTGGTTAACCCAACCGGCCAGCGCGTCGGCGCGCTCAAAGACGCTGACCTCATCGCCTTCAGGCAGATAAAGCTGAAAAAGGAAGCCGTCATCTTCCAGTGAATCGCTGGTCGCGGCGTGCATTTTTCGCAGGGCCTCGGCCAGCTCGTGGCCAAAAGCCAGCCCTTCGTTAGTCAGGTCGTGAACCAGCGGCAGCCATGAGCTGTCGTTGTTTCCGCCACACAGCATCCCGCTGATCAGACCGTGCATTTCAGCCGGGGTGAGCCCCACGCCCTGCTGGTTCAGTAACTGGCCAAATTCGTTGTAGCCAGGCATTTCGTTCTGTATAGACATGCGCATTCGTCATCATTGGGAGGAATATTCATGATATGCTACCACTTTGGACCCTGGTGACACCAGAAAAGGGCTTGTATCTCCGCACCAGGGTAGCTATAGTGTCGCCCCTTCGCAGGCCCCGGGCCGGATGTGAAGGTAGCGCAGTCAAACAGCAGGAAGGTGGCATGTCTGCACAACCCGTCGATATCCAAATTTTTGGCCGCTCGCTGCGAGTGAATTGCCCGCCTGAACAAAGGGATGCTCTGAATCAGGCTGCGGATGATCTGAATCAGCGGTTGCAAGATCTAAAAGAACGCACTAGAGTCACCAATACTGAGCAACTGGTTTTTATTGCCGCGTTGAACATCAGTTATGAACTGACTCAGGAAAAAGCGAAGACCCGCGATTACGCGGCGAGCATGGAACAACGTATTAAGATGCTCCAGCAGACCATTGAACAGGCGTTACTTGATCAGGGTCGCATTACCGAAAGAACGGGGCAAAACTTTGAATAACGCTTCACAGTTGACTATGGTAGAGTGACTGTGAAGAAAAAATTTCTCTGAGATGTTTGCATGTGGGCCAGTCCCCTGAGCCGATATTTCATACCACAAGAATGTGGCGCTCCATGGTCGGTGAGCATGCTCGGTTCGTCCGAGAAGCCTTAAGACTATGACGACACATTCACCTTGAACCAAGGGTTCAAGGGTTACAGCCCGCGGCGGCATCTCGGAGATTCCCTCTCTTCCTACTACCTCTTCATTACCCATGACGCAACTTCCTGAAGTCTCTTCATCCCGACAAGCCATTCGTCAATCTATTCGCCAGCGTCGTCGCGCATTATCCGCCGAACAGCAAACCCTTTTTGCCCAACAAGCCGCCGCCCGCATGATGGCCTGGCCACCCGTATTGATGGCCCATACCGTGGCACTGTTTTTGTCGTTTGATGGCGAACTGGATACCCGACCGCTTATCGATGCGCTGTGGCGCGCCGGCAAGAAGGTCTATTTGCCCGTATTGCACCCCTTCAGCCCAGGCCATTTACTCTTCCTGCACTACCATCCCCACAGCGAGCTGGTGGTGAATCGTCTGAAAATCACCGAGCCAAAACTGGATGTTCGTGACGTGCTGCCTCTGAGCGAACTGGATGTATTGATTACGCCTCTGGTCGCCTTTGATGAGCACGGCCAACGTCTGGGGATGGGGGGCGGTTTTTACGATCGTACCCTGCAAAACTGGCAGCAGTATGGCCTGCAGCCTGTGGGTTATGCTCATGATTGTCAGAGAGTGGAAGCGCTGCCGGTTGCGAAATGGGATATTCCGCTGCCTGCGGTGGTTACCCCGTCCAGAGTGTGGGAGTGGTAGAGATGTCGGGTAAGCGCGAACGCTACCCGACAAACTTGCAGGATTAGTACAGCAGACGGGCGCGAATGGTGCCTGGAATCGCCTTCATGCTCTGCAGCGCTTTCTCCGCCACATCTTCATCTGCTTCAATATCGATAACCACGTAGCCCATCTGGGCGTTAGTTTGCAGATACTGAGCCGCGATGTTCACGCCCTGCTCGGCGAAGATCTGGTTGATGGCGGTAAGCACGCCTGGTCGGTTTTCATGGATATGCAGCAGACGACGGCCACCGTGCAGCGGCAGAGACACTTCCGGGAAGTTCACGGCAGAGAGCGTCGAACCGTTATCGGAGTATTTGCTCAGCTTGCCCGCCACTTCCAGACCGATATTCTCCTGCGCTTCCTGCGTTGAGCCACCAATGTGCGGCGTCAGGATCACGTTGTCGAATTCGCACAGCGGAGAGGTAAAGGGATCGCTGTTGGTTGCCGGTTCAGTCGGGAAGACGTCGATGGCGGCACCCGCCAGGTGTTTACGCTTCAGGGCATCGCACAGAGCCGGAATATCGACCACGGTACCACGTGCGGCGTTGATCAGCAGTGAACCGGGCTTCATCAGCGCCAGCTCTTCCGCACCCATCATGTTTTTGGTGGAGGCATTTTCTGGCACGTGCAGGCTCACCACGTCGCTCATATTCAGCAGGTCGGAGAGATGCTGAACCTGAGTCGCGTTGCCCAGCGGCAATTTGCTCTCGATATCGTAAAAGAAGACGTTCATCCCGAGAGATTCCGCCAGAATACCGAGCTGAGTACCGATATGGCCGTAGCCGATGATGCCCAGTTTCTTACCGCGCGCTTCGAAAGAGCCGGACGCCAGTTTGTTCCAGATACCGCGGTGTGCTTTGGCATTCGCTTCCGGAATACCACGCAGCAGCAACAGCAGTTCGCCAATAACCAGCTCGGCAACAGAACGGGTGTTTGAGAACGGTGCGTTAAACACCGGAATACCGCGTTTCGCTGCAGCGCCGAGATCAACCTGATTAGTGCCAATACAGAAGCAGCCGATAGCAACCAGCTTCTCAGCGGCGGAGATAACGTCTTCGGTCAGTTGGGTACGGGATCGCAGGCCAATGAAGTGTGCATCACGGATCGACTCTTTCAGCTGTTCAGTGTCCAGCGCACCTTTATGAAACTCAATGTTGGTGTAACCCGCCGCACGAAGGCTATCCAGTGCTTTTTGATGCACCCCTTCGACCAGCAGAAATTTAATTTTGTCTTTCTCCAGTGATACCTTTGCCATTTACCCGACCCTGTCTGATTGTCTGAACTGATGTTGTGCTGGATTTAAATCCGCTCCAGCCAACATATCAAAAAAAACTATTGCAGCAATATGAACGTTTGCGTCGGCTCTCTGAAGAAAAGTCATCCAGAGCAAAATGGCAGAGGAAAATGCTGGAGATGATAATGAAAGCGGCAGGATTGTCAGACGAGACCGAAAAACGTGATACAAGTCACCGAATTTAGCTTTTGCAAAATATTTAGCGGGGGGACAACGCCCCCCACCAGATCATTTTGTGATGGTTTTGACGCCATCTGCGGTACCGATCAGCGCGACATCCGCGCCGCGATTGGCAAATAACCCTACCGTGACGACGCCCGGAAGCGCGTTGATCGCGTTTTCCATTGCGATAGCATCCAGAATTTCCAGACCGTGAACATCCAGAATCACGTTGCCGTTATCCGTAACCACGCCCTGACGGTATTCCGGACGACCACCCAGCTTCACCAGTTCGCGCGCCACAGCGCTGCGCGCCATCGGGATCACCTCAACCGGCAGGGGAAATGCACCCAGAATATCCACCTGCTTGGAGGCATCAGCAATACAGATAAACTTGTCAGCTACGGAGGCGATAATCTTCTCACGCGTTAGCGCAGCGCCGCCGCCTTTGATCATCTGCATATGACCATTGATCTCATCAGCACCATCGACATAGATCCCCAGACGATCCACTTCGTTGAGATCAAAAACGGTAATACCCAGGCTTTTCAGTTTTTCGGTAGAGGCGTCAGAGCTAGAAACCGCGCCCTCGATCTGGCCTTTCATCGTCCCCAGCGCATCAATAAAGTGTGCTGCGGTCGACCCCGTACCCACGCCAACAATGGTGCCCGGCTGCACATACTGGAGAGCGGCCCATCCTACTGCTTTTTTCAGTTCATCCTGTGTCATGATCTCATGCCTGTGGTGTCAATGCGTGACGCGCATTATAGAGCAAACACCTTGCCGGTGTGATCGGCGCGGTCACCAATTTCGTCTGTATCAAACATAAATTTATGTCATAGTGCGACGTAATGAATTTCCTGGGAGCCAGCCAAAGCAATGAAACGTCCGGACTACAGAACACTTCAGGCGCTTGATGCCGTTATTCGTGAACGCGGTTTTGAACGCGCGGCGCAAAAGCTGTGCATTACGCAATCCGCCGTATCACAACGTATCAAACAGCTGGAGAACATGTTCGGGCAGCCGCTGCTGGTTCGTACCGTACCACCGCGCCCAACCGAACAGGGGCAGAAGCTGCTGGCGTTGTTGCGTCAGGTTGAGCTGCTTGAAGAGGAGTGGCTGGGCGACGAGCAGACCGGCTCTACCCCACTGCTGCTGTCACTGGCGGTAAACGCCGACAGTCTGGCGACCTGGCTGCTGCCCGCGCTGGCGCCGGTCTTATCCGATTCGCCCATTCGTCTGAACCTGCAGGTTGAAGATGAAACCCGCACCCAGGAGCGCCTGCGTCGCGGGGAAGTGGTAGGCGCAGTCAGTATCCAGCCTCAGGCACTGCCAAGCTGCCTGGTAGACCAGCTGGGGGCGCTGGATTACCTGTTCGTCGGGTCAAAAGCTTTTGCCGACCGCTATTTCCCGAACGGCGTGACCCGTGCCGCGCTGCTTAAAGCCCCTGCCGTGGCGTTCGACCATCTGGATGATATGCACCAGGCATTTTTACAACAGAACTTCGACCTGCCGCCAGGCAGCGTGCCGTGCCATATTGTTAACTCGTCAGAGGCCTTTGTGCAGCTGGCGCGTCAGGGCACCACCTGCTGTATGATTCCACACTTGCAGATTGAGAAAGAGTTGAACAGCGGCGAGCTTATCGACCTGACGCCAGGTCTCTATCAGCGCCGGATGTTGTACTGGCACCGTTTTGCGCCGGAAAGCCGCATGATGCGCAACGTGACGGATGCGCTGCTGGCCCACGGGCATAAGGTATTAAGACAGGATTAAACGTGAAAACCCTCTCCGGCTGGAGAGGGTTTAAGTGAAGCGTAAATCGTTACTGCGCTTTAGCTGCCGTATCCTGCTGCTGACCCTGCGCAGGCTCAAGCTGGAACACCACATCAACCTGATCATCAAACTGAATCGTTGGCTGCTCGTAGGTTTCCTGTGCGGAGACCGGTGCTGAATCGGCCTTCATCATACGAACCATCGGGCTCGGCTGGTAGTTAGAGACGTGATAACGAACACTGTACACTGGCCCCAGCTTACTGTTGAAACCGGAAGCCAGCTGCTGCGCCTGACGCACGGCATCATCAATCGCCGCTTTACGTGCTTCGTCTTTGTATTTTTCAGGTTGCGCAACGCCCAGTGAGACGGAGCGAATCTCGTTCAGCCCCGCTTTCAGCGCGCCATCCAGTAGAGAGTTAAGTTTATCGAGCTGACGCACGGTCACTTCCACCGTACGCACGGCACGGTAGCCTTTCAGAATGCTTTTACCGTTCTGGTAATCGTAATCTGGCTGGGTACGCAAGTTGGCTGAGTTGATATCCTTTTTACCTACGCCGTTCTGCTCAAGGAAAGAGAGATATTGCGCAACACGGTCGTCAGCCTGCTTCTTGGCTGTCGCGGCGTCTTTTGCCGCCACGTTCACTTCAATGGCCAGGGTGGCGATATCCGGTACCGCATCCACGCTTGCCGTACCTGAGGTAACAATATGCGGGCTGTCAGGCAATTCGCTGGCCTGAACAGATACGGCGGCAAAACCCATTAATGCCGCCAGGGCGATTGCATTCAACTTCACTTTCATTCCTCCATGCTGCGAAAGAGTGCCCATGTAACAGGGCGCATGCCAGCAAGCTTAGCGGCTGCTGGCCTATTGTCCATAAGACAACGCTTAGTTGAATAGTTCACGCACGTGATAAATACCCTCTTTCGCCAACTGGAAGGCGATAAACCACATCACCAGCCCCACCAGGATGTTGATAATGCGCTGGGCTTTGGCGGTGCGCAGTCGCGGAGCCAGCCAGGCGGCGAGCAGCGCCAGACCGAAGAACCACAGGAATGAGGCGCTAATTGTCCCCAGCGCAAACCAGCGCTTCGGCTCTACGTCGAGCTGCCCCCCCAGACTGCCCAGTACGACAAAGGTATCAAGATAAACGTGCGGATTAAGCCAGGTGACGGCCAGCATAGTGACAATCAACTTCCAGCGTCCCTGCTTCATTACTTCGGCGGTCGCCAGTTCCAGATTACTGCTCATCGCGGTTTTCAGGGCGCCAAAGCCATACCAGAGTAAAAACGCCACCCCGCCCCAGGTCACCAGCGCCATCAGCCACGGCGACTGCATTAACAGCGCGCTGCCGCCAAAGATCCCCGCGCAAATGAGCAGCAGATCGCTCACGGCACATAGCAGCGCAATCATCAGGTGATACTGGCGACGTATCCCCTGATTCATCACAAAGGCATTTTGTGGGCCGAGGGGAAGTATCATGGCCGCACCTAGTGCAAGCCCTTGAAAATAATAGGATAACATTCTTAATATCTCATACTGTTGTCTTAAGTGCAGACTATACTGCCAGAGCGTCATTAGTTGAAATTGATATTATTAATTGTTAATTAAAATAATTAATGGCGGTAGTGATTATTGTATAACAGAATCAATTCCGTTTATTTTACTCACCAGGGATTGGTATGAAACATCATCGTAGAATGTTTTGTCTGTCGTTAGTTCTCACTGCCCTTTTCATGTCCTGCGCTGTTGGCCACGCGCAAACTGTGTTGCGCTACACCGATCACGAACCCTATGGCAACATGCGAACACGAGCCATCAACGAGATTTTTTTCCATGCAGTTGAGCGTGAATCTCAGGGAAAGGTAAAAATAGAAGCTCACTGGGGAGGTGAGCTCTCCACCAGCTACAATGCGCTTACCACCATTGCCGAAGGCAAAATAGCGGATATGGGTATTGTGGTTCCGGAGTATTCACCCGCCCAACTCCCTCTGCACCAGATATTCAAAAGCTTCCCTGTTGGGCCGGATACAGGCGCAGCTCAGGTCGCCTTTTTTAAACACATATTTTTGCAGAATCCACAGTTCAGCCGCGAACTGAACAACAACAACCTGATCAATCTGCAATTTTTCCTGGGCTATCCAGCCGGATTTTTCAGCACGGTACCGTCGCTACGGTTCGATGCGCTGGAGGGAACCCGCTGGCGCACAGCCAGCTTTTGGCACCAGGCGTGGCTCAGGAACGCGGGAGGAACGCCAATCTCAATGCCCTGGAACAACAACATTAGCGGGGGGTTGCGCAGCGGGCAGCTTGATGGTCTTCTGGTAAATCTTGATAGCGCCTGGGACATTCAGGCCCAGCGCGCTGCGCCGTGGGTAAGTTACTCTCCCGCGATGTGGCTGGGACATGTTTATCTATTAGCGATTAATAAAGAGGTGTGGGCGGCGCTGGACGCAAAAGATCAGGCTGCCATTCAACGGGCGGCGGCATCAACGGAAAAGCAACTGGGCACGCTACTCGACAAGAGTGTTCGTTCCCTGGGTAAGCGGATGGCAAAAGAGGGGGCTCACCTTCACATCCTGAGCCGTGCAGAGCTCGCGCGTTGGCAGGAAGCCACGAATTATCAACAGGTACAGGCAGAATGGATTCAGATTCAGGAAGAGAAAGGCAATAAAGATGCCGCTCTGATAATGCGTGCCGTGGGATTAGCGCTTAAGGATGCCTTGCAAAAATAGCCTTTAAACGACGCCCCCGCGATGCGTGGGCGTCATTAGACAGGTGTCAGTTACTCACTCGCGTTCTCTTTCACTCGCTTAAAGTTAACGTCCATCTGCGGATACGGGAAGCTAATACCGTTGGCATCGAAATCACGTTTGATGCGCTCCAGTACGTCCCAGTAAACGCTCTGCAGATCGCTGCTGTTACTCCAGACACGAACCACAAAGTTAATTGATGAGGCACCCAGCTCGTTGAGACGCACCGTCTTTTCACGATCGTTCAGAATACGATCGTCGGAGTCGATGATGTTGGTGAGCAGCTGTTTCACTTTATCAATATCAGAATCATACGCGACACCAATAATAAACTCGTTACGACGTACCGGTTCGCGTGAGAAGTTGATGATGTTATTAGCGATGATTTTACCGTTCGGGATGACCACGATACGGCCATCTACGGTACGCATAGTGGTAGAGAAGATCTGCACCTGCAATACCGTACCTGCCACCCCACCCAGATCAACATACTCGCCGGAGCGGAACGGGCGGAAGGTCACCAGCAGCACGCCAGCCGCCAGGTTCGACAGGGAGCCCTGCAACGCCAGGCCAATCGCCAGACCGGCGGCACCCAATACGGCGATAACCGATGCCGTTTGCACCCCGACGCGGCCAAGCGCGGCGATCAGCGTAAAGGCAATAATACCGTAACGAACCAGCGCGGAGAGAAAGTCCGCAACCGTGGCATCAATGTGACGCGCGCGCATTACGCGGTTAACCGCATTCGAAATGATTCGTGCGACAATCATCCCGATGATGATGATCGCAATCGCCGCAACGATGTTTACCGCATAACTCAGCAGTAGCGCCTGGTTACGCACCAGCCAGGAGCCAGCGTTATTGATGCTATCTACAACACCGAGATCTTCCA
>ERZ773187.1349-NODE-1349-length-19085-cov-2.472359_pt1 | contig 19085 bp, 17 predicted proteins | sample MGYA00511242_ERZ773187 | MGnify/ENA primary metagenome ERZ773187 (study PRJEB29015, sample SAMEA2737744) | human gut metagenome | biome: human gut; feature: human-associated habitat; material: faeces | place: China | collected 2012 ... | reverse complement strand
AGTTTTGCCAACAACGCGATGGAATTTGTCTTCCAATCCCTGTTTTTTAAATAAGGTTTCAAAATCACCGACGTTATCTTCCCCTAAGAAGCCACCAACAGCGACATCTACACCTAAATCTTTTAACACCTTAGCGACATTGATGCCTTTGCCTGCTGGGAAAATACCGAGTGTTTCAACAGTGTTCACTTCGCCGATTTCAATACGAGGCAAACGCCCAACTAAATCGTAAGCGGCATTTAAGGTAATTGTTGCTACTTTTGCCATCACTTACCCCCGACCTTCGCCTAAACCGCTTTCAATGACTGCACCAATACCGTCAATCGCTTGTTGAGCTTCTTCACCGCTCGCCACAAAGCGTAAGCGATGACCTTTCACGACACCTAACGCCACAATTTTCATCAGACTTTTCGCGCTGACTAATTGACTATCACGATCTAAGTTTTGTACCGCAACAGACGCATTATATTTTTTCACTTCATTAACGAGCACGGCACTTGGACGAGCGTGTAAACCGTGTTCATTACGAATCATAAATACCGCTTCAATGGCATCGGCTGGTAAGCCCGTGTTTTCTTCGTGGATTTGTGGTGCATGCTCGCTGCTTACTTCAATGGTATCCGGTTCAGTCGGTGGTACAGCAGATACTGTTTCGCCAAGTCCACTCGCAATAATCTTACCTAAGGCTTCGATAGCTTGTTTCGCATCATCACCTTCTGCAACAAAACGTAAGCGATGACCTTGAGTGACACCTAATGCCACAATTTTCATTAAACTTTTCGCACTAACTGGTGCGGTTTCTCGAGTAAGATTTTGTACCGTAATCTTGGAGGCGAATTTTTTCACTTCATTGACGAGCACCGCACTTGGGCGAGCATGTAAGCCATGTTCATTACGAATAGTAAAGGTACCAATCACTGCACCTGTAGCAATTTGACCTTCAGATTGAGTAGCGGATACAGCTGGCACTTTCCCACCATTAAGTGCGGTCAAAATTTGCTGCGTATTACCACTTAATAAAATATTTTGGACTTCATCATCCAATAAACGCGCTAATGTCTCATTGATTTGATCGTTAACTGCCGAAATCGTCAACACGCCTTTCACCGCTTTACCATTATGATTAAAAATGGTTTTCGCACGACTGAATGCTAAGGCATTTTTCACATTACCTGATACGGCATCGGTTACCCATAACCCTTTACCAAGCGGCAGAGCAGAATTGGATACCACTTCAGAAACAAAGCTATTTTCAACCGCACTTTGCTGTTGTAATTTACCTGCATTGATGGCGGTAAGGGTGAGCAAACTTTGCGTTTCAATATCTAAACTTAATGTTTCTTCAGTCATGCTAAAAGAATCGCTTTCACCTAATAAAATCGCACGGAATTTTTCAACATCGGTTAATGTCGCTAACTGTACCGCAGTGTCTTCATCACCTAAAACATGCGTTAATTGACGAAGTAAAGCAAGATGCTCATCAGAACGGGCTGCAATACCAATCACAACATAAGCAATATTGCCTTCACCCCACTCAATACCTTGTGGAAATTGGAAAACTTGCACACCGGTTTTTTTCACCATCAAACGGGTTTCTAATGTACCGTGTGGAATCGCAATCCCATTGCCTAAAAAAGTGGAGGTTTGTTGTTCACGTCCAAGCATGCCTTGTAAATAGCCTTGTTCAACATTACCAGCTTGCTCCAACGCACTTGCAGCCATTTCAATAGCTTGCAGCTTATTTGTTGCCGTAGCATTTAAATGAATGTTGCTTTCCGAAAGTTCTAACATTCTTGCTCCTTCACATTGATGATTTAAAAAAAGAAAAGCTGCTGATGAGATCGCTCATCAACAGCTCAAATTGATTATTGGCCGGTACAGGCTTTGAGTAGCATTTCGCTACCTTGGGAAATGTAAGCGTCATTTTCACCGCGCTCTTTGCCTTTTTGCAAATCACGCATTGCATCGTAGATCCCTTGTGTCACACTTGGTGAATCCACTTTTTGCCAACAATTCGCGCTTAAGCGGCTGAAGTTAGTTTGTAATGCTTCTGCATGCAACACACCACTGTAGTAAGCATACACATCAGAATCATGGCCACCTGTGTAGAGCTTATCTTGAATTTGTTTGATTGGCACAACAATACGACCGAGATACCAGTCATTCGCACCACTTGCAAAATTATCCACAAAGAAATTTTTCGTTACACGATCTTTATACGTTGCCACTGTGGCTTCATAAGCTGCCGCATAAGATTTTTGGTCGATTTTATCTTTATCTAAATCAATGACCTTTTTGTCTTTACCCATAAATGGAATGTAAGAGGTCATATCTGAAATCGAAGAACAACCCGCAAGCATTACTGCCACAAAGAATACCGAGATTTTTTTAAACATTAAATTTTCCTTATTTATAGGCGGTTAAAACCGCCATTAATTATACTTAGAATGGGGAGTTAAGCAAGGAAACGCCTAGCACTACGCTGATTCTTTGCTCACTCCGCTGTCTTTGACAATCGAAACTAAAATTTGATCAATTTTGAAGTTTTCAGTATCAATAACTTCAAATTTATATTTATCGTATAACACAAAATCGGTTTTTTTCGGGATTTTGCGTAACATATACATCATAAAGCCACTGATAGTTTCGTAATTTTCTGAATCAGGGAAAGATTCAATATCTAAAGCACGCATAACATCTTCGAGCGGCGTTGCACCATCAATCAACCAAGAGTTTTCATCGCGGCTGACGATTTGCTCTTCTTCGTTGGAAACCAATTCGCCCATCACAATACTCATCACATCGTTCAAGGTAATTAAACCCATCACAAGTGCATATTCATTGACGATAATGGCAAAATCTTCACCCGTAGATTTAAATAACTCCAATACCTCGTATAACGAAAGCGTGTCTGGAATAAATAACGCTTTACGCAATAAACGGCTATCGGTTAAATCCACTACTTCCTGTTGAAGATAGAGTGTTAATAAAGTATGAGATTCCACATAACCTAAGATCTTATCCAAACCATTATCACAAATCACTAATTTAGAATGAGAGTCTGCTGATAAGGTATTCAACACTTCCTGACGGGAGAAAGTGCGGTCTAAAAACACGATATTTTCACGGGTTGTCATCGTGGAAGAGACTGTCCGCTCTTGCATATCAAAGATATTCTCAATTAAATAATGCTCTTGTGTTTTTAACACTCCCGCTTCAGCCCCAGCTTCCACGATTGCCACGATATCCTCTGGTGTCATATTATCTTCACGCTTAGTGGATATCCCCATTAAATGGAAGAAGATATTAGAAAGACCATCAAAAAACCATACAATAGGTTTTAAGAAGAAAATGAAGACTTGCATAATGCCAATAGTCCGTAAAGCTACACCTTCAGGATTAATCAATGCGAGACGTTTCGGAATTAAATCGGCTAATAAAACAAATGTTGTTGTTACCATGAAAAAAGCAATCCAAGAGGAGGCTGGCTCAACCCATTCTGCCTTGGTGTATTCATGTAAAAAACTCTGTAAGTGAAGACTAATTGTTGCCTCACCAATCACCCCTCCAAGTACGGCGACCATATTGAGTCCAATTTGGACCACAGTAATAAAACGTCCTGGCTGCTCCTGTAACTTTAAGACCTTCTCCGCTTGGATATTACCTTCATTAGCCAACGTTTGTAATTTAATGCGTCTCGCACCCGCGAGAGAAATCTCAGCTGATGATAAGATTGCACTGACAATAATTAATACGATTAAAATAAAAATCGCTGCAGATAAACTCATAATGTTCTCTTTATTGGTTTTAAAGTACGGTCAATTTACCGCTGGTTTTTAGGTTAGAAATGTTATTATTAAGTTGTTAGGGCGTTCTATGACGCCCTATTTAAGAAGCGCTAATTTTCGCTGTCGAACCAGCCACGTACAAATTGTACTGAAAGGAAAAGGGTAACTAATAGGAATGCATAGAATACCCAAGATAAAATTGGATGGCTTGGTGTAATATCACCGCTAATTTCTTTCACCGAAACGGCATTACGATATTCATCAAACATCGTCATTCGCCAACCATAATATTTGATTTGTACTAATTTATTTTCATTGCCGAAAGCCTGAGCTTGAGCCTGTAAATTAGCTGAACCAAATTTAAAATAAAATGGAAAACTCCAACGGGTATCTTCATTACGATACACCATGATTTTGCCATCATCATTTTGTGTATTGATGAAATACACATCGCGCGTTGGACCATCAGCCGGATTCGATTTTGTAATCGGGCCATCTTTATCCACACGTTTCACTTCCACACCCGTTACTCGTGTCACATCATAGTGTGGGAAAACGTAGTCCACCACAGCGAACATAAAGCCGTGGAAAACAAAGACCACTAAAAATAAAAAGTACTTAAAAAACTTACGCATAAAACTCTCTCATTTAAATCGATGATTTATTGTACATTAATTTTAAATAAACGCTCGAAGTTTTGTGTACTAATTTGCGCAAATTCTTCTACTGATAGCCCTTTTAACGTCGCCACATACTCGCACACTTCACGCGTATAGGCAGGTTGGTTCTCTTTACCACGATAAGGCACTGGGGCTAAGTAAGGCGAATCGGTTTCAACCAATAAGCGATCAGCTGGCACATAACGAATAGCTTCGCGGATACTTTCCGCATTTTTAAAGGTAATAATGCCTGAACAAGAGATATAAAAACCTAAATCAAGTGCCTTTTTCGCAAAATCTAGGGTTTCCGTAAAACAATGAATTAATCCGCCGCATTTTTCTGCATGGTTCTCACGTAGCATAGCAATAGTATCTTCTGGTGCTGAACGAGTATGAATAATCACGGGTTTATCCACTTCATTAGCAATTCTGATTTGATCAGCAAAAACCGTTTGCTGCAATGCCTTATTATCTGCACTGTAATAATAATCCAAACCAATTTCGCCAATTGCGATCACTTTTTTATCTTGCGCTAAACGCAATAAACGCTCAGCGTCGTAAGGTTCTTCTTCAAGATCTAGTGGATGCACACCACAAGCCAAAGACACATTTGGGAATTTCGCTAACTTAGGGTAAGCTTTTTCAAAACGGCTTAATGTTACGCCAATCGCCAATAAGTGCTTCACATCTCGTGCGTTGGCTTTGGCTACCACATCAGCAATATCTTTGTGTAAACTTTCATAATCCAATGCATCTAAATGGCAATGGGAATCTACGATAAACATAATTTATTTAGTCCTTAAATACGTCGGTAATTAACTTCGTCAAACCATCTAGTAACATTAATTCTGTATTAACGCCGTTGATAGTGAGTAAATCCGAGCGTACTTTTTGCATAATTTTATTTGCGGTTAATAACCCAAGCGCAGTTTGCTCGTCTGCAAATTGAGTTACCCCCGTTTTAAGATCAAGTGTTTGCCAGCCACTCTGAATTTCGAGTTTGTATTTAATAGCATCGCTTAAAAACGCTAAAATCCAATCCACTTGCTGTATGGTGCGTTCTTTTTCAAAGAAAGGAAAAATTTCCAAAGGTGAACGACGACGATAAAAAAGCCAAAATTGACGTAAGAAATTCTTTCGTTGTTCAATTAATCCTTGCTGGAGAGTTTCTAATGCTAGTAGTGGACACCCCAAACTCATCGCAAGTGCGGTCAATAATTCTGATGTTTCTGCCTGAAATTGAGAAGAGAGCCAGGTTAAGGCTTCCGCTTCCGTTGGCAAAGGAACATTCCACACTTGGCAACGGCTGTAAATAGTCGCTAACAACGAAGAGGATGGCTCTGTTTGCAATAAGAAATACGTGTTCGGACGCGGCTCCTCCAAAGTTTTGAGCAAAGCATTAGCCGCCGCTTCCGTAAGACGTTCCGCATCCTGGATATACACTAATTTATTGCCATTTTGTTGTGCGTGTTGGCTGACAACTTCATTAATCGCCCGCACCTGATCAACACCAATGTCTTTGCCTTCTTGAGAAGCTAAAACATGAAAATCAGGATGGCTTTGTGCAATCATTAAGTGGCAAGCATGGCAATTGCCACAAGGTGCATTATCTGGCGTTTGACACATAATGCGTTTTGTCAAAGCATCAAATAAACTTTCTGCCCCTAGCCCTTGATCGGCTTTAATTAACAAAGCATGATGCCCCAAACCTTCGCTAAAAGTTTGGCTAATTTTGTGATAAGTAGGCACTAACCAAGGATAAAGTTCGCTCATTTTGCTTGTGAAACCCACCAATTTTTGACCGCACTTTGAATGTCCTCTTGTACTTGTTCCAAAGGCTGACCCGCATTAATAATCGCGGCTTTCGGATTATTCTGTACCAACTCCAAATAACGTTGGCGGGTACGATGGAAGAAATCAAGTCCTTGCTGTTCAATACGGTCTAATTCGCCTCGTCCTCTAGCACGCGCAAGCCCCTCTGCAGGATCAATATCTAAATAAAGCACAAAATCAGGCTCAAAATCACCCAATACCATATTTTTTAAATTCGCCATCAACATTTGGTCAAACTGACGCCCACCGCCTTGATAGGCTTGTGAAGACATGTCATGACGATCACCCAGTACAATTTTGCCTGCTGCCAATGCTGGCTTAATCACATTTTCCACCAATTGAATTCTTGCTGCATAAAGCATTAATAATTCCGCTTTATCCGTAACAGGTTCTTCTATTTCATGCTTGATTAAATGGCGTAGTTTTTCCGCTAACGGTGTACCACCTGGCTCACGAGTAAACACGACATCATTTACCCCAAGGGATTTTAATGTATCCACCACCGTTTGCATGGCGGTACTTTTACCTGCACCTTCCAGCCCTTCAATGACGATAAATTTGCCTTGCATTAGTTGGCTCCTTTTTGTTGGCTACGATACCAACGTAAATATTCTTGTACCGCTTTATTGTGCTCATTCAGATTGCGGGTAAATTTATGACCGCCACTTCCATCTGCAACAAAATAATAAAAATCTGTTTTTGCTGGATGCGCCACAGCCTGCAAAGCACCCTCACTTACCATCGCAATCGGTGTCGGCGGTAGCCCCTCAATCATATAGGTATTGTACGGAGTTATCGTTTCCAAATCCTTCTTACGAATATTACCGGTATAACTCTCACCCATTCCATAAATCACAGTTGGGTCAGTTTGTAGTTTCATATTGGCTTTTAAACGATTAATAAATACTGAGGCCACTTGTGGACGCTCCGCCGCAATCCCCGTTTCTTTCTCTACAATAGAAGCCAAAATGAGCATTTGATAAGGATCCGTTAATGGGAGATTTTCATCTCGTTCACTCCAAGCTTTATCTAAGGCTTTTTGTAGACGACTAGTTGAACGTTTTAATAATTCAAGATCTGTTGAGTTTGGGGTGTAATTGTAGGTATCTGGATACAACCACCCCTCCATGTTATTCCATTCGTAAACGGCTTTTGCAACGGCTGGAATATCCAATAACGCCATGATCTCTTTATCCGTTTTACCTTGCAAGGTTTGTTTTAAGTGCGGTGCGTTTTCAAGGTTTTTACGCCATTCCTTGAACGTTTTACCTTCAATAAACTTCACACTAAATTGTGCTTCCTTGCCGGAATTAATCATATCCAATAAATCTTGCAACGTTTTCACGCCCGTTAAAGAATAAGTCCCCGCTTTCACTTTGTTTAGCTGGGGTTGTAATTTCAATAACCAAGGCAATAAATCTGCATGCTCAAGAATATTTTCTTGCTCTAATAAAGCTGCAAGTTTACTGCCAGTGGTTCCTCGCTCAATCGTAAGCAATTGATCTTGTGTGACATTCACTGGCGTATGAACAAAACTTGTTAGTTTTTGATAACCCCAAAAACCAACGCCGCCAAGAATTAGCAGAAGAATCAGTAAAAAGATAAAAAATTTTTTCATGTATCACTCAATTTATAAAAACGACAAAAGGGGCAAAATGCCCCCTTATTCTAACGGTTTCTGTTATTTATCGAAATATTGAATATCAGCATTTTTACGTAATGCTTTTACCCAGTCTTTGGTTGCATCTTGTAATTGGCTATTCACGATTTGTTCGTAAGCTTTTTGACGATAGGCATCTTCTGTTTTATCGCCATCACGACTACCGGTTACTTCGAGAATATGCCAACCAAATTCAGATTTAAATGGAGCAGAAATAGTACCCTGTGGTGTGGTTTCAACCATTTTTGCAAATGGACCTACATAAGCTTCAGGGAAGGCGTAGCCTAAGCTGCCGCCATTCGCGCCTGATAAATAATCTTTAGAGTATTTTAATGCCGCATCAGCAAATGTCATTTTGCCCGAAATAATCTCGCTACGAATACGCTCTAATTCTGCTTTTGCTTGTACATCGTCCAATAGTGGATTTAATTTTAATAAAATATGACGAACTTCATACTCTTTACCCATCACTTTTTGCGCCGTACCTTTTGCTTTCGCTTCATCAAGCATTTGTTTACCCAATGCCTCCACTTGCTCACGAGTGACATCTACGCTGTTTTGAATGGCATGATTACGCACGCCCGCCATTAACATTTGGCGAGAAATTTGTTGTTTAAATGCATTTAAGGAAATACCTTGATAATCCAACGCATCTAAGAATTGACCATAAGTTAAACCATTTTTCGCCGCAATATCTTCTACGATACGGTTTACTTCAGCTTGGTTTACTTTTACACCTGATTCTTTGATGGCCTTCTCTGTTAGCATGTCGTCAATAATTTTATCTAGCGCAGCACGTTGGCTACCTTTTTTGCCCATCACAGCATTCACTTGGCTTTGTAAAATTGGGGTACCATTTACAGTCGCCACTACACGTTCTTCTGCTTGTACTTGAGAAAAAGTAAACAGACCGATCATGGCAAATAAAAGAGATTTTAACATTGATTTTTTCATTTTAGTTGTCTTAAAAAATAATAGGATAATGCTCGTTAGATTATCAATTTTATCAAAGGTTCACAATAGGCTGATCGTTATTTAGGCAATAATGCCACTTCATAACAACCATCATATTTTAATGTACGCACCTGAACTTGTTCATCACGGGAAGTCGGCACATTTTTACCTACATAGTCTGCCCGAATTGGTAATTCACGATGTCCACGATCTACAAAGATGACCAATTCAATTTTAGCTGCTCGTCCAAAATCTGTTAACGCATCCATCGCAGCACGAATGGTTCTTCCAGTGAATAATACATCATCAATCAAAATGACTTCTTTACCCTGAATATTCATATAACTGGAGGCACCGCTATACACAGGAGTTGGATTTTCAGGTTCAACATACTCTAAGTCATCACGGTAAAACGTGATATCCAATTCCATCATTGGAAGACTTACACCATTCAACTCTTCAATGCGACGTTGAATCAATTCAGCAATTTCGGCACCACGACGTTTCACCCCAACTAAAATCACATTATTGAAATCTTGGTGCTTTTCAATAATTTCATGGGAAATACGTGAAATGGTGCGTAAAAATCTGTCTGCATCAATAATGATTTTTTCCATTTTATCTCTCGCTTTATTTATACCGCTTAAAGTGCAGTTAAAAAACACGGATTTTTTGACCGCACTTTTACTGGAATATTAACCGAATTCTAGCTCTACCGCATTTTCGCCGAGCAAATTCACCAATTCTGTTAGAATTTCATCCGTTGGTGTAATCGACCATTGAATCCCTAAACGCAATAACGCACGACCTTTTGCACTTTGATAATATACGTTAATTGGTAAAGTACCGCCACTAACAGGTTCTAACATTTCTTTCAGTTTCTTGATAAAACTTGGGCTAATCTGTTCCTCAGACAAACTAATAGCCAAAGATTTCGCATAACGGGAGCGAGCCTCATCTAAGGTCATCAAATCCCGTACTGACATTTTTAATCCACCTGAAAAATCGTCAAAACTCACCTGACCAGATACCACCACAACCGTGTCTTTTTGCAGTTTCTCACCAAATTGGTCTAAGCTTTCGCCGAATAGGGTTAGGTCTAAACGCCCAGAACGGTCATCAATAGTTGCGATACCAATTCGATTGCCTTTTTTAGTTGTCGCGAAGCGAGTTGATATCAGCAAACCTGCTGCCGTGCTAATTTGTCCACGGCGATTTGGCGTAAGATCTTTTAATCTCGTGGAACTGTAATGAGAAAGCTCTTTTAAATAACGACTTACCGGATGGCTGCTTAAATACAAACCAAGGGTTTCGCGCTCACCATCTAAAATTTGTTTTTCTGTGTAAGGTGGCGTGTGAGCGTAAGCATTTTCCACTTCTTCGTGTGTTTCTGTCAGCACACCGAACATATCGGTTTGCCCCATGGCCTCATCTTTTGCATGCTGATCAGAGGCTTTGAGTGCATCTTCTAGATTCTTAGATAACGCCGCACGATGTGGCCCTAGCTTATCAAATGCGCCCGACATAATCAGACTTTCAAAGGTCCGACGGTTAATTTTTTTCAAATCAACGCGAGCACATAAATCAAATAAGTCTCTGAAAATTCCACCTTCATTACGTGCGGTAATCAATGCATCAATCGGGCCTTCACCCACACCTTTAATGGCACCGATACCGTAAACAATCTCACCGTTTTCATTCACGCTGAAATGATGTTTCCCTACATTGATATCTGGTGGTGTGACTTTTAAGCCCATACGTAAACATTCATCGTATAAGCCGACAATTTTATCCGTATTATCCATTTCCGAGGTCATTACTGCTGCCATAAACTCAGCAGGGAAATGGGTTTTCAGCCAAAGGGTTTGGTAAGATACCAATGCGTAAGCGGCGGAGTGAGATTTATTGAAACCATAGCCGGCAAATTTTTCCACCAAGTCGAAAATCTTCATGGAAAGCTCGCCATCAACGCCATTTTTTTCTGCGCCTTCTTTAAACACAGAACGCTGTTTCGCCATTTCTTCCGGCTTTTTCTTACCCATCGCACGACGTAATAAGTCCGCACCACCAAGAGTATAACCCGCTAACACCTGAGCAATCTGCATGACTTGCTCTTGGTACAAAATAATACCGTAAGTTGGCTCTAAAATCGGTTTAAGGCTTTCATGTTGGTAGTTTGCATCAGGATAAGACACTTCCTCACGACCATGTTTACGGTCAATAAAGTTATCCACCATACCTGATTGTAATGGACCTGGTCGGAATAATGCCACCAACGCGATAATATCTTCAAAACAGTCTGGTTGAAGGCGTTTAATCAAATCTTTCATCCCACGAGATTCCAACTGGAATACGGCGGTCGTTTCAGATCGCTTCAGCAACTCAAAAGATTCGGGATCATCTAATGGAATAGCAGCAATATCAACTGGCGGTTTGCCTTCACGAGTAAGGCGGGCATTAATCATATCTAGTGCCCATTTGATAATGGTGAGTGTACGCAAACCTAAGAAGTCAAACTTCACTAAACCGGCATATTCCACATCATTTTTATCAAAGTGAGTAACCGGATGAAGTCCTTCGTTGTCACAATAAAGAGGTGCAAAGTCTGTAATCAAAGAAGGCGAAATCACCACGCCACCTGCGTGTTTACCCGCATTTCGCGTGACACCCTCTAGCTTACGCGCCATATCAATCAAGGCTTTGACTTCTTCATCTGAATCATATGCTGTTTGTAGTTGCGGTTCAGCCTCAAAAGCCTTGGCTAAGGTCATGCCAGGATCAGGGGGAATCATTTTCGAAATACGATCCACGAAGCCATAAGGATGGCCTAATACGCGACCTACATCTCGAATTACCGCTTTGGCCGCCATGGTACCAAAGGTAATAATTTGTGATACCGCACCACGACCATAGGTGTCTGCCACATGATCGATAACACGATCCCGTCCATCCATACAGAAATCCACATCGAAATCGGGCATGGAAACACGTTCTGGGTTTAAGAAACGCTCAAAAAGAAGATCGAATTCAAGGGGATCCAAATCAGTAATTTTTAGTGCATAAGCCACCAATGAACCCGCACCAGAGCCACGCCCTGGTCCTACAGGAATATCATTGTCTTTTGACCATTGGATAAACTCCATGACGATTAAGAAGTAACCCGGGAAACCCATTTGGTTAATCACATCGAGTTCGACTTGAAGACGCTCATCATATTCTGGTCGTCTTTCTGCCCGCACTTTTTCATCGGGGAATAAAAACGCCAAACGCTCTTCCAAACCTTCTTTGGCTTTCATCACCAAATAATCTTCCGTACTCAGATCGCCTGTTGGGAATTTTGGAAGGAAATACTGCCCTAAACGCAAAGTCACATTACAGCGTTGCGCTATTAATACCGTATTTTCAAGTGCAGAAGGAATGTCCGCAAATAAGTCGCACATTTCTTCTTCTGAACGGAAATATTGTTGCTCGGTATAACGTTTTGGACGTTTTGGATCATCAAGGGTGTAGCCATCATGAATGGCGACTCGAATTTCGTGTGCCTCAAAATCATCAGGCGCGAGGAAGACAACATCATTGGTTGCAACGAGCGGTAAATCATGCTCCTCAGCTAATTTTAATGCGGCTTGAATATAACGCTCTTCATCCAGACGACCCGTTCTAGACAGCGAAAGGTAAAAATGGTCGGGAAAAAATTCTTGATAAAAACTGACCGCACTTTCCGCTTCGGAAATATTTTCTTTAAGGAGTTTTTTCGCGATATCGCCTTGTGTGCCACCTGATAAAACAATTACACCCTCACGGTGTTCAATCAACCATTCCTGGTCGATATAAGGCAAGTCCACATAGCCGCGTTGATAGGCTTTTGAAAGCAGTAAAGTGATGTTTTTATAGCCTTCATTGTTCTTGGCAAGTAAAGTGAGGGTGAATAATTCCTCACCGCATAGCTCGCTTTTAACATGAACATCTGCGCCAATAATCGGTTTAATCCCCGAAGAAAGGGTTTCACCATAAAAACGCACTACACCACAGAAATTGGTAAAATCCGTTAATGCCAACGCAACCATATTGTTTGCAGCACACGCTTTGACCAACGGTTTCACTTTCACAATACCATCGATCATTGAAAAATCGGTGTGCGTACGGAGATGCACAAAACGCGGTTTGGCTGACATTCAAATTCCTTGTTAAGTAAAAGTGCGGTTAATTCTAACGGGATTTTGCAATTGGCTCAATAAAACAAAATGCGAGGCTAAACCCCGCATTTCCAACTTACATTTGTGATTATTTTCTTGCCAATGGTGGCACGAAAGTTAAACCTAAATCCCAAGGTTGTTCAATCCAAGTATTTTGTGGAATATCAATCACGTAATCATCCACTAACTCAGCACCTGCAGGTTTTGCGAATACAGTGACGAATTTCGCTTTCGGATACATTTCACGAATTGCACGAGCGGTATTGCCGGTATCCACTAAATCGTCTACCACGATCATTCCCTCACCATCACCACTTGCACGGTGTAATACTTTTAATGCACCTTGTTCATCGTGATCATAACTGGCAATACACACGGTTTCCACGAAACGAATATTTAATTCGCGAGCAAGTACCGCTGCTGGGAATAAACCACCACGGCTTACTGCGATGATACCCTTCCACTGAGTGGCAGGAAGTAAACGTTCCGCTAATTTGCGGGCATGCATTTGGAACATATCCCAAGTCACAACATATTTTTCGCTCATAACAAATCCCTTAAACTTTGTCGCTAAATAAAAAAATTGCGGAATTTTAACCTGAAATGGCGTTTTATGCTATGATTTCCGCAAAAATTTTAATGAAAAAAGGAGTTCATTATGTCAGAAATTACCACATTACAACCGCAATTACTTTGGAAATGGTTTGATCAAATTTGTGCGATTCCGCATCCTTCACATCATGAAGATGCACTCGCCACTTTTATTGTCAACTGGGCGAAAGAAAAACAATTCTTTGCAGAACGTGATGAGGCCGGCAATGTATTAATTCGTAAACCGGCTACAGCCGGGATGGAAAACAGCCAACCTGTTGTCTTACAAGCACATTTAGATATGGTGCCGCAAGCGAATGAAGGCAATCCACATAACTTCGCTCAAGACCCAATTCGCCCTTATATCGACGGTGATTGGGTAAAAGCGCAAGGTACGACACTTGGCGCGGATAACGGTATTGGTTTAGCCTCTACCTTAGCGGTATTGGAAAGTACCGATATTGCACACCCACCACTTGAAGTGTTACTCACCATGACTGAAGAAACCGGCATGGATGGTGCCGTACACCTTCGTCGTAACTGGTTAAAATCGGAAATCTTAATTAATACCGATACCGAAGAAATCGGTGAAATCTATATTGGTTGTGCTGGTGGGGTAAATGCGAATGTTGAGCTACCTGTTCACCGTGAAACCAATTCATTCAGCCATACTTTGCAAATTAACTTAAAAGGTTTACGAGGCGGTCACTCTGGTTGTGATATTCACACCACACGTGCGAATGCAATTAAAGTATTAGCACGCTTATTAGCAAAACTTACACAAAATCAACCGCACTTTGCCCTTGCAGAAATTCGTGGTGGCTCAATTCGTAATGCGATTCCACGTGAAGCGGCTGCAACCATTTGCTTCAATCATGATGTAGAAAGCGTAAAAAGTGCGGTTAAAAATTTTGAAGTTTTATTGGAAGAAGAGCTCGCTATCGCTGAGCCGAACTTAACCTTAACCGCTGAGCAAGTTGAAAATCCACAACAAACCTTCACGCTTGAAAGCACCCAAAAAGTGATTAATTTGCTGAATGTGTTACCAAACGGTGTCATCCGCAATAGCGATGTGATTAAAAATGTCGTGGAAAGCTCGTTAAGTATTGGTGTGTTAAAAACCCTTGAAGATAAAATCGAAGGTACTATTCTTATTCGCTCATTGATTGAAAGCGGTAAAGAGTATGTAGAAGAAACCTTAACTTCACTCGCAAAACTCACGGGCGCGACAGTTGAATTTTCAGGTTCTTACCCAGGTTGGAAACCAGTAAATGACACCGCAATTTTGACATTAATGAAAAAACATTATGCAGAAGTGCTTGACAAAGAGCCTGAGATTAAAGTGATTCACGCGGGGCTTGAATGTGGCTTATTGAAAGAACATTATCCAAATATTGATATGATTTCTGTGGGGCCAACTATTCGCAATGCGCATTCGCCAGATGAAAAAGTCCAAATTTCAACAGTACAAACATACTGGGAATTACTCACTAATGTCTTAGCGGATATTAAATAATCTATGAATAAAAAGGGCTAAATATTACATTTAGCCCTTTGTTTTTTTTATCTTTTATAAACTACGTAATGCTTCGATACGTTTTTCAAGTGGAGGGTGACTCATAAAGAGTTCGCTACGTTTGCCATTAATCATAAAGGCATTAAGTGAACCTTCCATCTCTTGTGGCTCATGAATTTGTTGTAAACGTTGCAATGCCGCAATCATTTTTTCTTTACCGACAAGGTGCGCAGAACCGGCATCTGCGCGGTATTCGCGATATCGTGAGAACCACATTGCGATAATACTCGCTAAAATACCAAATACAATTTCTAACACCATTGAAACCAAGAAATAAATGCCTGAACTACGGCTTTCTTCATCACCATTACGAGAACTTGCTACCACATTAGCAATTACACGAGATAAGAAAATCACAAAGGTATTCAATACGCCTTGTAATAAGGTCATGGTCACCATATCGCCATTCGCGATGTGTGAGACCTCATGAGCCAATACCGCCTCAGCCTCTTCTTCCGTCATGGAGTTCAATAAACCGGTACTAATCGCTACTAAAGAATTGTTTTTAGTTGCCCCCGTAGCAAAAGCATTCGCATCATTAGAATGGTAAATCGCCACATCTGGCATTGGGATGCCTGCTTGTTGTGCTTGACGACGTACCGTTTCTACCAACCAGCGTTCTGCCTGATTACGTGGTTCGGTAATTACTTCCGCACCCACAGAACGCAATGCCATGGTTTTTGATAAAAATAACGAAATCAATGATCCGGCAAAACCGAAAAGCATCGCCATAATTAAAATGCCACCTGTGCTATTTCCTGCAATACCGGTCACATTTAAAATAATCCCTAACACAAGCATCACAGCAAAGTTAGTAGCTAAAAATAAAAGGATTCGCATCATAATAAAGTTCCTCAATAAAATAGAAAGTAAACACTGCAATAATGGAGAATTTTTTACAAAATTCAAGGTTAAACAAATAATTTATTGTAAATCTTCTAAGGTATTAAAATTTACAAATCGGCCTTCTTGTTCGTCAAATTGGACAGCAACCGCGCCATTTTTGTTCATAAATTGTAATAAACGACGTTCGCCTTCGTTTAAATAAGCGCGTAACTTCTCTTTAAGCTGAACGGACATCAAACAAAATGTCGGGTGTTCACGCGCTTTATCTTTTGCATAAGCTATTAAAGTGCGGTCATTTTTAACCGCACTTTTTAGTTTTTCTAATAAGTTTTGTGGAAAATATGGGCTATCACAAGGCACAAAAAGTACAAAATCTGTTTTAGCTTGTTCGAGTGATGTTAGCATACCACTCAACGGTCCCTGAAAATCAGGCAATTCATCTGAAAATACAGGGAAACCCCATTGTGCATATTCCTCATGGTGACGATTAGCATTAATCGAAATATCAATCACTTGAGGTTGTAAGCGCTCAATCACATGGCTAATTAACGGTTTATTTTTTAAAAGCTGTAAGCCTTTATCCGCTCCATTCATTCTCCGTGCTTTTCCACCAGCCAAAATAACCGCACTTATTGTATATTCCATATTTTCTTATTGCCTTATTTGAAGTATGATCTAGTCTTATTTTTCTCCATTTAAAAGGAAATAGCAATGAAATGTAAGCGTTTAAATGAAGTTTTGGAACTTTTACAACCTTACTGGTCTAAAGACCCAGATCTTAGCTTGCTACAAATTTTGCAAAAAATTGCTGATGAAGCAGGTTTCGATAAGCCCGTAGCAGAATTATCTGATGAAGTGATTATTTATCATTTAAAAATGCACGGTACAGATAAACTTGAGCCGATTCCAGGTATCAAAAAAGATTATGAAGAAGATTTTAAAACCGCATTGTTAAAAGCGCGCGGAATTATTAAATAAGGAAAACAAATGAAAAAAATTTTATTTTTACTCGGTGCTTTATTTTCATTTAACGCATTCGCAGCTAATTTAGAAGAAGGCAAACAATACATTCAAGTGAGCCAAACCGCTTCTGCACAGCCTGAAGTGATTGAATTTTTCTCTTTCTACTGCCCGCATTGCTATGCCTTTGAAATGGAATACCATATTCCAAAACAAGTTGCAGAAAGCTTACCAAAAGGCACTGAATTTAAACAATATCACGTTAACTTCTTAGGTCGTCAATCTGAAAACCTCACTCGTGCATGGGCATTAGCGATGGCGCTTGGTGCAGAAAGCAAAGTGAAAGCGCCTTTATTTGAAGCCGCACAACAAGATAAATTAACCTCAATGGACGATATCCGTAAAATCTTCATTGATAACGGCGTGACTGCTGAACAATTTGATAACAATATCAATAGCTTTGCTGTAAACGGTTTAGTGAATAAACAAGTGAATGCGGCTGAGCAGTTTAAAGTACATGGCGTACCTGATTTCTATGTGAATGGCAAATATCGTGTAAACCCTGAAGGCTTAAATTACGATGATTTCGTCAAAGATTATGTAGAAACCGTGAAAGGTTTATTGCAAAAATAAAAAAAAATTGGTTTAATGCTTGCCGTTTTTAAATATAAAGAAGAGAGATGATTATGGCTGCTAGTTTCAGTGTTACTCGTCGTTTTTTTGACGACAAAAACTACCCACGCGGATTTTCCCGTCACGGTGATTATACAATCAAAGAATCCCAAGTATTAGAGCAATATGGTCAAGCGTTTAAAGCATTAGATTCAGGCGAACGCAAGCCAGCGACAAAAGAAGAAAAAGAATTTGTTGCTTTTTGCCGTGGTGAACGTGCACCGGAAACTTTCTTCGAAAAAACCTGGAATAAATATCGTACTCGCATTAACACAACAAAACGTGTTTACACCTTATCAGGTGATGTGAGCGAAGCGGCTTCTGGCGGCGAAGATTATTCTGGCGAATAATACATTTTAAAAGGCAGGCAGAAGCTTGCCTTTTGCTTTTTACTCAATCCCACGCTTGCCAAGGGCTGTGGGATATTTATCATTCAAACGTAAACATCAATGCAACTACCCGTTTCCCAATATACCGAACTCCTGCAAAAAAAGACTGAAAAACTGACCGCACTTTTGCAGCCTTTTAACGCCCCAGAAATAGCCGTGTTTGATTCGCCGACTAGCCATTATCGGATGCGTGCAGAATTTCGTATTTGGCATGATAAAGGCGATTTTTATCACATCATGTTTGATCAAAGCACCTTGCAGCGTTATCGAGTGGATGAATTCCCAATTGCCAGTGAACTAATTAATCGCATGATGAAAGCTTTACTGCCATTGTTAAAAATGCAGGAAGTGCTACATAAAAAACTGTTTCAAATTGATTATTTGAGCACGCTCAGCAATAAAATTATTGTAAGCCTGCTTTACCACAAGCAACTCACGGAAGAATGGCAAAGCGCTGCAGCAAACCTAAAATGTGAATTACAACAACTTGGCTTTGATGTGCAGCTAATTGGTCGTGCGAGTAAACAAAAAATCTGTTTAGAGCAGGATTTTGTCGATGAAGTGTTACCGGTGAAAGGGCGTAATTATATTTATCGCCAAGTAGAAAACAGCTTCACTCAGCCAAATGCAGTCATAAATTGCAAGATGTTGGAATGGGCGATTGATTGCACTCAAGGTTCTCAAGGCGATTTATTAGAGCTGTACTGCGGTAACGGCAATTTTTCTATCGCCCTTGCACAAAACTTCCGCAAAGTACTTGCTGCTGAAATTGCCAAGCCATCCGTTGCGGCTGCACAATTTAACATTGCGGAAAATGGCATAGATAATCTGCAAATTATCCGTATGTCGGCAGAAGAGTTTACCCAAGCAATGAATGGTGTACGTGAGTTTAATCGCTTAAAAGGCATTGATTTAAAAGCCTATCAATGCAATACGATTTTTGTTGACCCACCACGAGCAG
>ERZ773187.1341-NODE-1341-length-19200-cov-3.387569_pt1 | contig 19200 bp, 15 predicted proteins | sample MGYA00511242_ERZ773187 | MGnify/ENA primary metagenome ERZ773187 (study PRJEB29015, sample SAMEA2737744) | human gut metagenome | biome: human gut; feature: human-associated habitat; material: faeces | place: China | collected 2012 ... | reverse complement strand
GCGCTTTGGGTGCAGCCGACGGTCTCGGTGATTTCCGTGACCGATAGACCGCCGCCCATGAGCGCGAACAGGATCTTGATGCGGGTGGTGTCGGAGAAGGCCTTGAACAGGTCAGCCACATCGAACAGCAGCTCCTCGTCGGGCATTTCCGCGAACAAGCCGGCCGTGGCCTCGCGGTTGCAGCCGCAGGGGCAGGCCTCCAGCGATGCGCAGGCGCCCTCCACGATTTTGCCGGCTTCTTTCTCTATGGCTGTCGGTTCGTCCATCTTGGCTCCTTGCAAACTATTAAACATATGAGCAACTGTTCATAAGTATAGGCGCCGCCATCATTCTGTCAAGGGGAGGAATAAAAGATTTCGTTTGGAAGAGCAACGGAAGGGGAAGCGTAACGGCTCCGTCGCCATCGGAAGGCGTGTCAAAGCTACCATTGAAGGCAGAAAACGCGATAGGACGCAGTGTCGCATGCCTTTGTCTCGTGCACGATCCGGCTATCTCCCAATCATTGATACGAGGCGGGGAAGAAGGCGCGGATGGCCGTCCCATCGCGCCCGATGCGAATCTGAAAGGTGTTGCAATGAAGGCTTACCAAATCGTCGATGCCGACTTTGTGAAGCGCGAGATCGGGCACATGCCCATTGTGGATGTGCGACCGCCGCTGCGCTACGACACGGCCCACATTCCCTCGGCCATCAACATCCGGCTCGATGTGGCCGCTGCCTCGGACGACCCTGCCGAGGAGCTGGCCGAGATGTTCCAGGACAACGGCATTTTCCCCGAGGACGCGGTCATCGTGTACTGCCAGATGGGCGTGCACGCCAAGATTGCCTGCGATTACCTGGCGTCGGCGGGCTATAGCAGGCTGTATCTGTACGCCGGCAGCATGAACGACTGGATGCGCGACCCGGCGCGTCCTGTGGAGGCCTCGTCGGTCGCCTTCGCGAAAGCATCCTAGGGAGAGCGCGAAGGCCTGCGGCCGAGCGTTCGGCGCTGCCGATGTCGGTGCGCTCGTCGCGACGAAACGATGACAAGGGCCGTCTGCTTGTAGCGGGCGGCCCTTCGCTGCTCTACCATAAGCGGGAGATATCGATGCGGGCGCATCCCGCGCTCGCCGAGACAGGAGGCGGCCATGACCACGGAAGAGAAGCACGTCGACGAGGAAGAGTCCTCGCCGTTGGATATGCCCGAGCCCATTCCCGGGTTCCCCGAATTCGGGCACATCCCCTTCGAGGGGCTGCACAACACGCGCGATTTGGGCGGCATGCCGGCCGCCGATGGACGCCGTATCGCGCCGGCGAAACTCATCCGCAGCGGGTGCCTTCACAAGGCGAGCGAGCAGGACCTGGCGCGGCTTGTGGGCGACTACGACCTGGCCGGCGTCATCGATTTCCGCACCCAGCTCGAGCGCGACAAGGAGCCCGACCCCCGCGAGCTTATGGAAGGCGTGGTGTTCTACGACTTCCCGGCGCTGTCCGGCGAGACTATCGGCATTACCCACGGCGCGGGCGTGGCCCAAGACTTGAAGACCTTCGCCAGCTACAACGCCAGTCCTCACGAGCTGGTGCGGGGCATGTACCCCCAGATTTTGCTGGACGACGCGGGGCGGCAGGCCTACACGTCGTTTCTCGAGGTGCTTTTGGAAGGTGACGGCGGGGCGTACCTGTGGCACTGCTCCGAGGGCAAGGACCGGGCTGGCCTGGGCGCGGTTATCGTGGAGCGGGCGCTCGGGGTGCCCGAGGCCTACGTGCGCGCCGATTACCTGGCCACGAATTTGTTCGCGCGCAACCGCGCCGAGGGGATCGTCGACGCCATCAGCAAGAAGCTGGGTCTCATGAAGGGGCTCGACACGGACATCGACTCGCTGTTCTACGCCTACAACGACTACTACGATTGCGCCATGGCGGCGGTGAACGCCAACTACGGCTCTTTCGATGCCTACCTCGCCGAGGCCCTGGATTTCGGCCCCGAGAAGCGCCAGGCCCTGCGGGCGAAGTATCTCCGGTAGGTCATCCGGCGCTGCATCCCGCCATCTCGCTTGTCCGCCCGTAGGGGCAGACCTTGGTCTGCCCTAATCTCCCAACCGCCCATTCCGCACTTTCTCGATATTTCACCTCGTAGAAATACCTCAGCGCGCGGGGAGGTGTAAAATCGCCCTCGAACATTTCGCGACCCAAGGAGGCATTGTGGCCGAGTCCGCTACCCCGGAACAGAAAGTCATCGTCGTCGATTTCGGCGCCCAGTACGGGCAGCTCATTGCCCGCCGCGTGCGCGATCTGCACGTGTATTCCGAAATCGTGCCCTGCGACATCACGGCCGACGAGGTGCGTGCTATGGCGCCCGCGGCCATCATTTTGTCCGGCGGTCCGGCCAGCGTGTACGCGGAGGACGCCCCCTCCATCGATCCTGAGATTCTCTCCCTGGGCATTCCCGTGCTCGGCTTCTGCTACGGGCAGCAGGCCATGGCCGTGGCGCTCGGCGGGGAAGTGGCCCACACCGAGAAGGGCGAGTACGGCCCGGCGGTCATCACGCGGGCGGGCGAGTCGGCGCTGTTCGACGGCACCCCTGGCGAGCAGACCGTGTGGATGAGCCACCGCGACGCCGTGAGCCGCGTGCCCGAGGGCTTCTCCATCACGTCGCGCACCGAGGTGTGCCCCGTGGCGTCCATGGAATACCCCGAGCGGCGCCTGTTCGCCACGCAGTTCCACCCCGAGGTGCGCCACACCGAGTTCGGGCAGACGCTGCTGCGCAATTTCCTGTTCGGCGTGTGCGAGCTTGAGCCCGATTGGACCATGGACTCCATCATCGAGGACTCGGTGGAGGCCATCCGCGCCGAGGTGGGGGACGACCGCGTGATTTTAGGCCTTTCGGGCGGCGTGGACTCGTCGGTGGTGGCGGCGCTGTGCGCTCGCGCTATCGGCAAGCAGCTGACCTGCGTGTTCGTGAACCATGGGCTGCTGCGCAAGGGCGAGCCCGAGGAAGTGGAAGAGGTGTTCACGAAGCAGTTCGACGTGGACTTCATCCACGTGCACGCTGAGGAGCGCTACCTGGAGCTTCTGGCCGGCGTGACCGACCCGGAGGAGAAGCGCCGCATCATCGGCACGCAGTTCTGGAAGGAGTTCTTCGCCGTGGCGGAGGATCTGGCCCAGGACGGCCGCCCGGTGAAGTACCTGGCCCAGGGCACCATCTACCCCGACATCATCGAGAGCGGCGCGCGCAAGACCGGCGGGAAGGCGAGCACCATCAAGTCGCACCATAATTTGATTCCGTTCCCCGAGGGCGTGCATTTCGACCTGATTGAGCCTTTGGACCACTTCTTCAAGGACGAGGTGCGCGCGCTGGGCACGGCGCTCGGGCTGCCTGACTACATCGTGCACCGTCAGCCCTTCCCGGGGCCGGGTCTGGCCATTCGCATCATCGGTGATGTGGATGCCGAGAAGCTGAACATCCTGAAGAACGCCGACGCCATCGTGCGCGAGGAGCTGGACGCCTACAACGAGCGCCTGTTCGCCGAGACGGGCGAGCGCAACAGCGAGCACAGCGTGTGGCAGTACTTCGCCGTCCTGCCCGACATCAAGTCCGTAGGCGTCATGGGCGACGAGCGCACCTACGCCCGCCCGGTGATCCTGCGTGCTGTGGAAAGCTCGGATGCCATGACCGCCGACTGGGCACGTTTGCCCTACGACGTCCTGGCCCGCATCTCCGGCCGCATCGTGGCCGAGGTTCCCGGCGTGAACCGAGTGGTGTATGATATCACCAGCAAACCGCCCGCGACGATCGAGTGGGAGTAATCGCGACGGCATAGACCCTCCTCGTCTCTAGGGCTCTGAACTGGGAAAAGTATTCGATTATCTCTCTATCGGTGGGTTCTCTTCCTCCTTAGTGAGTGCGGCTTCGACATCATCGCGACATCACGGTGCTTCCTCTGACATCACAGATGACGCTGTGTGTACTCTGAGCTGGGATTTCCGCATACGGAAATTACTAAAGTGCGTTACCCAGAAGCGGGATCACGGGGGCTTTTCTTGCTCAATTAGCCTCTTGGATCTGCTCGATTTACCATCCTTTTCCCTGCTCAGAGGCGTGATGTCACTTTGATGTCAAAACCGCCTGCTTGTCTTCCTCTTCCATATCAACCGTTGACGTGACCAATTTTCGCACAAAAGCCCAAGGCTTGCAGACAGGAATTCCCAGGTCAGAAACCATATTGCGCTCCATCAACTCCATCCGTCTCCATCAACAGGAATAGTCATCCGTGTGGAGAAAACTCCATAGCTCGCACCCATCAACGGCGCCTTTCGATGCCCCTCATGACCTCATTCGCATCCTTTGAGATCTCGGTTCCGGCCAACGCCGCGTATTCCTCTGAGACGGTTCGTGCGATCCAGACTAGGTCCGCATCGAGCATGCGGCCTTCCTTGCGTGCGATGACGAGCTCTCGATAGATGGACTGCATCCAGCACGAAAGCGAACGCGCGACCCTGGAGCTCGGGACGACGGTCACGCTCTGGTTCGTGAGACGGCACTCTATGTAGTCCTGTTTGGAGAGGCCGGAAATCGATACGAGCGCATCGAGCCTCCTGGCCGCATTCTCGGTCATGCGAAAGCCTATCGTGACTGAGCGCTCCCTGTTGTAGTGTTTCTTCTTACCCATAGGTTCTCTGCTCCATCATGGAGTCGAGCTTGCTTGCGATAGCGGATTCAGAGCCTGGCAGCAGATGCAGGTAGCGATGGGTCACGGTCTCACCTGAGTGCCCGAGCCGAGCTGCTATCGAGGGCACCGACATGCCCATTTCGACGAGCATGGTTGCGTGGGAATGGCGCAGGTCGTGGATACGTATGCGCTTGAGCCCTGCCACCTTTGCACCGCGCGTCATCTCATGGTGCAGCAGGTGCTTGGTCATGGTCGGAAATATCCTCGCGTTGGACTTCGCCTTCGCATGCAGCCTCAGATAATCCTCGATCTCTTCTGCCAGAAAGGAAGGCATCGTCACGACGCGGTTCGACTGCGGTGTCTTGGGAGGGTTGATGACGTCTTCTCCACCAGCTCTCCCGAACGACTTAGTGATGAAGATCTGGGAAGTTTCGAAGTCGATGTCAGAAGGTGTGAGTGCGAGCATCTCGCCCACGTGAAGTCCGCACCAGAACAGAATCTCGAAGGCCAGATGCGAATAGGGCTTGTCCGCCACAGCATCGGAGAAGCGAAGGTACTGTTCGCGCGTCCAAACGCTCATCTCCCGCTTTTCCTTGGGCCCGATCTTTCCCGCAATCTGCATCGGATTCTTCTCAAGGCCGTAGAAGCGCACGAGGTGGTTCATGATTGCAGAGAGCTGGCTGCAGAGGGTGTTGAGATAGGTGGCGGTGTAGGGCGTGCCGCGTCGGGTTCGGCTCTCCAGCAGGTGGTCTCCCAGTCGATGATCGCCTTCGCGTCGATCTCGCCGATGAGCATGTCATTGAAGTAGGGTTTGAGAACGCTCTCTATGTAGTAGCGTTTCTGCTCCAAGGTCGTGTCTCAGACACGTGGTGCGTTGTCCGTGAGGTAGACATCGCATGCGAGCGAAAACTCCATGGATGCCGCCCTCGACATCCTCTTCTTGAAATCCTGCTCCCAGATCTGGGCCTCGCGCTTGGTCCGAAAGCCCCGTTTCGACTTCTGTTTTGACTCGCCTCTCCAGTCTTTGTACCTGAAGTTGGCGAACCACGTTCCGCGTTTCTCATCCTTGTAAGCTGTCATAGATCCCCCTTTTCGTTGCAATTAATATCGGCAACATAAAGGATGACTCAGCAGTCGACTATGTCATGCGGTTTGTGATTAAATTATGTATCCTGCCCATTGTCCAAGGAGGCTTCGTTTTCGTGCAGGAATGACTCGAAAACCTGAATTACTGCGTTGGTAACATTGACGTCCACACATGGTTCAGCTCCCCAATCGCGCATTGCTTTTGGAAGAACGAACAGGGCAGCGTTTCTTAAATCCAGCGCAATTAGAAGACTGTATAGGCTGCATCTGTGAGGTGCATTGTCTGATATATCCGAAAAAAGCGCCTGAAAACAATCTTCGGTAACATAGAACATCTTGTTTTGCTTTGCAGTCTCCATGTCGCCAAGTGTGTTCTGGTCGAGAAAAGGAAAACTAGAAGGAAGTTCATCAATTTGGGCAAGCTCAACTGTCTTTAGTTTATTCAGGAAACCTAAGGTGTTTGAACAGATTTCACTCAACTCTTGTTTAGTTGCGTCGTCGTACTGCATTAGGGTGGCTCGCCCATCGACCGATATCATTTTTCCGGCACCGTATAGCGAATCAGAGTAATCTTGAATGTCCAGTTGTAAGCGGTTTTTCGTCGATATAGTAATGAGACAACGATCCGTGATCGAATCACTATCAAGGCCCAACTTCTCAAGAGCAGCTAAAAGAATGACCGCATTGTAGGAAAGCAGGAAATCTTCGCCACCCGTTATAGGGAAAGAGGACCCGATTTCCATTCGTCGAAATGGTATATCCTCTCCTTTTAACACATTTATGATGAATTCAAATGGTTTTATTGGGTAGAGCGTATGCCCTGTTTCAATGCCCAGAAAAACAACCGTGTCATCATGGACTTGTATGCCGGAAACATAAACGTTGTTATGCTGTTTCTGCTCTTCCATGTATTCTGATATTTGCCGGATTACATCTTCAATATCCCCATTAGGGGAAGAGAAAACCACCGTTGCGGGATCCTCTGCGATAATTTCTATTGTTTTCTTACCAATAACATCATCGATGTAATCTATCTCGACAACTTCCCAGTATTCTGAATCAAGTTGAACCCTATCTCCAATAACATGACTTCTCAACCCGAGATATTGAGGAGATGTCGTCGAGTAGTTTCGCATTCCTAAAGTAACAATTCCTTCAGCGGAAATCAGGTCTGGTTCGGAGTGAAACGCAACGACCAAGTTTTCTGATCCAGCGCGCTCTAAATGGACACAAGAATCTGGGCCAATCTGAATCGGCTTTTCTTTCTCGGGATCACCCAAATGGCTGCTACCATATGCGGCAATCGCACGATGGGAGTCTGGCCGGTTGTCGAAAATAGCTCGTTTCAGCAAATAATCCGCCCTTGAGTCTTTTTTCGCCCTGCGATACTGTTCAGCAACAAACATATCGAGTTGCGTGTTCTTTTGGCAAAGCGCATATTGCTCAACTTCTTCAGGAAGATCCAGAGATAAATTGAGCGACGCATACGCCAACGATAGTGCTGCTTCGAGAGATGGATGCTCGTTAAATGACAACTTTGCGAACTTCAGTGCTTTAAGCTGATCGTTGATAACAAAACCGTAATACTGAGCAATCAAGCATGTTAGCTCAGGATCTTCGTTCCCTGACTGCTCTAATGATTCAGAAAGCTCCTTTGCAAGATCAGACTTTTCTATTGGTTGAGCTATGGCAGAGATGATTGATTTGAAGGCCCTTGCAGGAATCACTGGTAAGAATCGTTTCACAATATCAATTACCTGAGAGTCTCTTTGATTTTCTTGAAGGAAGCCTACCCACTCTTTTGAATACTCGGGGCACGGTAATGTTTGCCCGTTTGCCATTTGGCTCAATGCTAGTTCAATATGGTTGCAGGCTTCCTCGGGATAGCTGCTTTTAAATAGCCTATACGCATGCAGATGAAATTGCGGAAAACTTTTATAATCGCTTTCGTAAAATATGTACTCGGTATAGGAAATGTGCGGATTCAGTTTCTCAATGTAAAAGAGGAAGAAAAGAAAATTGCTTGTTAAAGTGTTCTGGGATTCTTTTTCTACTAATTGTTTCACCCATGGCATGCTAGAGGGGTCTTCAGATATAAGCTTTTCGGCACATGTAAAAAAAGCTGAGAAAAGGCACTTTTCCAAGGACATTTGGCAATAGTATTTTAATCTGTCGCGGTCGTCACACGCGTCTATTTCAGCTTGAAGCCGTGCGTTTGGCAGATACTGCAGCGTCTCTTCAGAAAGAGACGAAATGATTTCTTCTGCATTAGTGTCATCGATCAGGTCAAGCGCAGTTTCAAGAATCTCCCCATATTCGTGTTTCAACGAATCGCTGCCCCACCGAGGAAAGTCCTCAGCAAAGTTTTTCACAGCTGAAGGCGAAATTGAAGCAAACGAATAATATATGGCTTTGCAAATGCATGAAATATCACTATGACATTTGGCTACCGGGTTAAGCCGTCCTTCGCATAATGCAAATTGGTCGCTTGCTGTTACGTAGGCTTTATTCATGAAGATTAGCTCGGCGTTCAAAACATCTGCAAAGGAGACAAAGGGAGAGTCAGCCGGAATCTCGTATTGCTTCATTTCCTCAAAACTATTTGAATTACGAATAACCCCTTTAACAGCTTGCGCACAATTGGTTCCCTCATCGTAGGATTCAAGGATGCGAACAGCTATCTCCAATTGTCCAGATGAAACCGCCAATGAAGCAAGTGAAGAAGCGAGAGAGGTTCCAACGACCTTGAGGTCAGATACGTCAAATCGAGGGATTTCTCCTTTGCAAAGAGAAAGGTATGCAGAAAGATACTTTCCCGAGATACTGTAACTTCTGTCGGCCTCAACCGCAGATTCAAAATCGGAAAACAAAACCGACCCATCCTCTATCGCATTTATGAGTAATGTCAGCGAAGAAAAGCCAAGTTGTTCTGTTAAAGATACTGTTAGGGCATCAAATTTCGCTTCCAACTGTATATGGTTCTGCTGAACGTCAGACTGAAGTTCTCTGGTCTCGGTGATACCTTCTTGTATCGCTGCAGAGAGAGGTTCATCTTTCTTGTCGATTGGCTGATATATTACGGAGGCAACCTCATCAAAATAATCGCCAACGAGCTTTTCCGCATCAATGCAGCGCCCTTCGGAGGGGGCATCTTTTGAAGAGTAAAGAAAGGTATTAACTATTTCTGATCTTGCTAAGTCACCTTTGCGACAATGGGCAATTAGCTCATCACACAAAGCATTATTTTGAAACAAATCTGAAAGAGACGCTTGTTGGAATGATACAAATGCAGACCTAGTTAGATAATCTTTTCGAATCCGATCTAGTTCCCTATTCTTTTTGTAATTACTGATTTTGCTCAATATGCTTGGCAGACCTAATTTGCCAGCAAGTGAGATAAGTGGCGAGGTTACTTCCATCCAGAGTTAATCCTTTTCTCCAAGTGTTGATTCTATAAGTGGGCCCTTGTGAGGCATAAATCCAACGGGCTAGTGTTGCACGTTGTTGTTGCATTCACGCAGTAGCCACATCTAGCTTTAGCCCAAAAGCCTTCACGACCTTTTGCACTGTATCAAACGACGGGTTCCCCGTAGGAGAAAGCGCCTTGTAAAGACCATCGCGAGTAATGCCGGTCTCTTTGGCGAGTTGCGTCATTCCCTTTGCGCGGGCGATATCGCCGAGAGCGGCGGCAATCACGGAAGTGTCGCCATCTTCCAAAGCCGCGTTCAGGTATGCGGCGATATCAGTTTCCGTCTCAAGATATTCGGATGCATCCCATTTCGTTGCTGTTTTCATTTTCATTTCCATCATTCGTATTCCTGATTCAGCTTCTTCGCCTTCGCGATGTCTCTCTGCTGCGAGGACTTGTTCCCTCCGATGAGTAGCAGGACCAGTTCGTTTCCCCTCAGCGCATAATAGAGCCGGTAGCCCGGACCATAATCGATGCGCATCTCGAACACTCCATCACCGACAGGCTTCGCATCTTCGAAGTTCTCCGTAAGTGATAGACGCTGGATTCTCACGAGGATTCGGGCTCGCGCAGCAGCATCATTGAGCCGCTTGAGCCATCTTGCGAATTCGTCTGTTTGGAAAACCTCAATCATGGACAGATTGTATACTATGGTCTACAGTCTGTCAATTTCGAGAAAGAAACACCAGATCAGAGCCACTGCGCCAATTTGGCGCAGTAAAGATCTGCTGCATTGCGTCCAATAAGATTACGTATTGATGTCGCATCGCTTTTCGTAAACTCACTTTGAACTCAATATGAACTCAGCATTTTGCGTTTCCGCAGGTCTAGGAACTATTCCACTATGCGAAAAATACTCCTGAACTACTCCAGTGGAGTATTTTTGATGTACCTGATTGGGCATGTTGAACTCAATCCATTCGCAAAAGCAAAGTAACCCCAGCTCATGAGGTTACTTCTCGTATTACTCAAAATATTCCTTTTGATTCAGGGATTCATCCAAAATGCGGGTGAGTTCAAATCGATGCTGTAATTCTATGGGACTGGTTAGATTGCGGAACACGAGATGGATTACCGAGCACTTCTCAACACGAATAGTTCGCTGAAGACCGTAGAGTGGGAGTAATCGCGCACATTATCGTGATGTCTATATTGGATGTGTTTAGGCACGATCTGATGCGCTAATATGCGCCGCAGTTGCCTCCAAGCCAGTTGAGTTTCAGAGAATGCTCTCTTGGCAGTTGTTGAGGGAGCATTTCTTATGGTTGAGCTGCATTGAGTATTTGAGTACGACCTTTTCCTGCTGCCTCGCCATCACGATTATGTGGGCTTACGCTTGCATTTCGGGCATAGACCCAAAGCTATACTCACGCGCTTTCAGACAGATAAAAGAATCCGTCGGATTTGTACTCACCTTGTACTCAGCAAAACAGCCTTTGAGACAGTCCATATTGAGGTGCATATCTGGTGACGATTGGTGCACTGTATGGCGCAGATTATGCAGATGTAGTAGAATGCAAAGCAGTTAGCCCCGGGATGACCGCTGATTCAAGTCGCCGGGGCTCAATTCTTATAAGCGAAAGGATCCGATGGCAGAGTCCCCGAAGATAAAGCACGAAAACATAGAGTCTTGGTTATCAGCACCAAGGTATAAAAGATATCTAGAGGTTGCTGACGGAGACGATAGTGCTGCGCTTGATCTCTATCTTTGGAATATCGGGCTCGCGCAAGCGGTACTGCGCGATGTCTCCCTTTTCGAAGTGGCTCTCAGAAATTCATACAACCGCGAGATAGAAGAGAATTTCAATGGCGATGAACATTGGTTATTCGATGCGTTATCGCCAATAAGGAAGCCAATCCTCAGGACCAACAAGCGCGGTCAAGTTAATGATGCAAATAGAATCAATCGGAATATCATCGACCACTTGAAAGCCGGGCTCAGAGATAGCGCTACTCCTGACGATATTGTCTCCAACCTAACCTTAGGATTCTGGGCGCATATGACAGATCGTCATCACGAGCGCGTTCTATGGATCCCCATTCTTCATAAGGTGTGGCTAAAAGGTGCTTCTCGCAGCGACATCAACTCGCGAATCGCGCAGATCAACAATGTACGCAACCGTGCGGCGCATCATGAGCATCTATTTGCGCCCGATGGCGAAACATGCTCGACACTTGAGGCATGCAAGGATGCTGTTGAGCTCTTTTCGCAACTTGCGCCAGAAGCATGCAGTTATGTGTACGGCGATAAAGATAGGATTTGCTCGGTCAGCGAATTCGTATCCAACAATCCCGCGCCTTGTAAAGTCGTAATCTAGCTACTTCATCCACCATGCGCTTCGGCCTTTGGTGGCTTTGCCTCCGCTTTCGCGATATTTGAAGCTTGCTCCCTGCTGGTAACGTACAATCTCTTGCGCACTTTGACAGCAGCATAGTCTAGATATCAAAAGACACGGCCCTGGCCTTCGGCATGATTGAGTTGTCTAGATTCGATCATATTAGGAGGCAGAGCCATGTCCGAGCCCATCGTAACATTCGACGAGCGGGCCGTGCGCGGCGAGCTCAGGGAGCTCGTCAGAAGAACGGTCGAGGACACCCTGAACGCGCTTCTCGAGGAGGAGGCCGACGACCTCGTGAAAGCGGATCGCTACGAGCGGACCGCCGAGCGCGAGGCGTATCGAGCAGGACACTACGAGCGCGGTCTCGCCACGACTTCGGGCCAGGTCGCGCTCAAGATGCCCAAGCTCAAGGGCATGAGGTTCGCCACCGCCATCATCGAGCGCTACAAACGGCGCGAGACATCCGTGGAAGAGGCCATGATCGAGATGTATCTTGCCGGCATCTCCACGAGAAGGATCGAGGACGTCTCCGAGATCCTGTGGGGCGCGAGAGTGTCGGCGGCCACCGTCTCCAACTGGAACGAGAAGGCCTTCGAAGCGGTGGAGAAATGGAGGAGCAGACCGCTTGCCTGCAAATACCCTTACGTCTTCATCGATGGCATCTATCTCAGAAGATCGTGGGGCGGTTCCTTCGAGAACGTGGCCGTCATGGTGGCCATAGGCGTCAACGACGACGGGCATCGCGAGGTGATAGGGGCAGCGGAAGGGTTCACGGAATCGAGCGAATGTTGGAGGGATTTCCTCTCTTGGCTGAAAGGGCGGGGCTTGTCCGGCGTGCGCATGCTCGCCGGCGACAAGGCCGCCGCCATGACGAGCGCGATAGCCGAGGTGTTCCCGGATGCGGCCTATCAGAGATGCACCGTGCGCTTCTACCGCAACGTGCTCGCAAAGGACCCCAAGACCAAGCGCCGGCAGGCGGGGGCCATGCTCAAGGCGATACACGCCCAGGAATCCTTCGAAGAGGCGGCCAGGAAAGCGGAAAGCGTCGCCGCAGAGCTTGCCGCCGTGAAGCTGAAAGAGGCCGCCAAGTGCGTGCGGGACGGCGTGGCGGAAACGCTCACCTACACGAGGTTCCCCATGGAGCATTGGAGGCGCATCCGCACCAACAACGCCATAGAGCGCCTGAACCGCGAGATAAGGCGGAGAACGCGAGTAGTTGGCACGTTCCCCGACGGAAAGAGCGCCCTCATGCTCGTCGCAGCACGTCTCAAATACGTGGCCGACAGCGAGTGGGGATCGAGGCGGTATCTGGACGTCACGCTGCTCGACGAGTGATCATGCCGACGGCTAGCCGCCGCCTGCTGGAATTTGCGCAAGAGTCTGGACAGTAGGGGATGCGGACAAAAAGTTGGACCATTTCGGTCCGGTGAGGAGTCCGCGGTGCCAAGTTACACGAAGGAGCAGAGGGAACGTGCGCTGGAGGTTCTCGAGGAATGCGAGGGACGCGTCACTCTGGCGATAACGAAGCTGGGCTACCCGTCCCGGCAGACGATGTACCAGTGGATAAACGGAGCCGGCGCGGCGAGGACGCGGACTGCCGGCAGGCCGTTCAGCCACTACGACCCGCAATTGAAGGAAGACGCCGTCCGTATGGTGCGAGGGGGCCTGGACCCCGGGGACGTGGCTCGCCATCTGGGCGTCTCGAGCGCTGCCGTGGTCTATAATTGGGCGCGATCCCGCGAGAAGGAGGCCGCGCCCATGAGAGACGAACCCGCCAAGGCGTCGGGGGACGAGCCGGCTTGGTCGGGCTTCGACGGAAGCCCGGAGGACAGGATCAGGCAGCTGGAGCTGGAGAACGACATCTTGAGGGGCGTGGTGGAGGTTTTAAAAGCCGCGCGCCCCAGGGCTCTGACCAACGGGGAGAAGACGCTGGTCATCGAGCACCTGAGGCGGACCACCGACCACAGCTTGAGAGAGCTCACGGATTCCTTGAGGATATCCAAGAGCTCCTATGAGTACCAGCGCGCCTCGATTGCGCGCGGGGACAAGTACGCCCGCGTGAGGAGGAGAATCGTCGAGATATTCGAGGCCGCCAACCGTACGCGGGGCTACCGCTACGTCACCCGCAGGCTCCGCGACGGGGAGGATCCCGTCGTCGTGTCCGAGAAGGTCGTAAGGCGCCTCATGCGCGAGGAGGGCTGCCGCGTCGTCTACCTGAAGAGGGCCAAGGGGTACAGCTCGTACGCAGGCGAGATCTCCGATGCGCCGGACAACCTGGTCGAGCGCCGCTTCCATGCCGACGCCCCGAACAGGCTCTGGTTGTCCGACATCACCGAGTTCGGGCTCCCGTGCGGCAAATGCTATCTGTCGCCGGTCCTCGACTGCTTCGACGGGGCCCTGGTATCGTGGTCGATCTCCGCCAGCCCGGACGCGGCCCTGGCGAACTCGAGCCTGGAGGGCGCCTGCGCCGCGCTTCTCCCCGGCGAGCACCCGGTCTGCCACACCGATCGCGGCTGCCACTACCGCTGGCCGGGCTGGATCGCGCTATGCGAGAGAAACGGCCTGGTGAGGTCGATGTCGAAGAAAGGATGCAGCCCGGACAACGCCGCCATGGAGGGCTTCTTCGGTCGGCTTAAGAACGAGTTCTTCTTCCATCGCGACTGGCGCGGCGTTACCATGGAGGAGTTCGCGGCGATGCTCGATGCCTACCTGCGCTTCTACAACGAGGGCCGCATCAAGGAGTCGCTGGGCTGGAAGAGCCCGATGCAGTACAGAAGGAGTCTCGGGCTAGCTGCCTAGAGGCACGGAAAAACGTCCGCATCCCCGTACCGGGGGCGTCAACGTTAGGGGCTTCTTCGTGGCATTTTCGGCATAGTACGACGTAATTGCTGGGAATATCTTGGCCTCCAAGAGATCGAGCGACAATGTGACATCGCGTAAGATCCTTAGGGCTTCCGCAATTCCAGCAGTACTCCTCGGCTTCTGACCAGTCGACACTAAGATCGCATTCGTCAATTCGGGGAGCCCAATAGTCGACGATCTGGCTGATCGGAGTCTTGTTTTGGTGCGATGACATGATGGAGAGCCCCCTTGGTTTGCGTGCAAACACCCTATAGTCTAAATGAACTGTGGGCTTGTGTCAGCTTCCAGGATTGCACAGGTTTTCTTTCCTTGGAATACTGCCCATTTGACGATGGCAGGAGGCGTATCAGGTTATTCTGCCGTGGTTGGGATACCTTCGTGGCGAGCGCCGAGCTGGCGAAAAAGGGTCGGAAATCATCTGTCGACGTTGGTAGGATAAAGGAGTTAAATATGATTAACGCCAAGAAAGAAAGCCACAAAGGAATTAAGCGTGTCTAATTCCTTTGTGGCTTTAACAAGGTCGGCGGCTTTTGGTGAGATCAAACTTGGAGTTGCGATTCGGGGCTAAAGGGTAGGTGCGTGATCTTGGACCAGTGGGTCACGGCATTCGGGGAAATCGAAATTGCGAGGGACGCGACCCGATGCCATGCGGGATGGCACTGGGTCGCGTCCCTCGCAAACACCACGGCCTCGGTGTCCGCGCTTGCAGCTACTTATTCTCCTCCACGATGCGCTGGCAGGTCTTCGTGCCAGCGTAGATCTGGTCCTTCAGCGGGTTGAGCTTCAGCTTGCGGATGCGGTAGAGCTGGTAGGCCGCCAACGCCACGTTCGACGCCAGCGCAATCAGGCTCACCACGAAGAACGCCGTGGGGTTATGCGTGGTCGGGATGGGGGCGAGCACGTCGGCGAACTGGGGCACCGTCATTACGAACATGATCCAGAGCGCCAGCGTCTGCGCCCGATGCTGCAGCCACGCGCCGCGCTTGATGAAGAACGTCGGGATGGTGCAGGCCAGAAGCAGCGCCAGGCCGCAGTAGGCGGAGTGGTCCGAGATGCAGTTGTAGGTGTAGGCGAAGTTCCAAAGGTCGTAGGCGATGATCCAGGCCCAGATCATGTCCGGCCAAATCATGTCCTTCGACGGGTCCTTCGAAATGAAGATGCCGAACCAGCCGCAGATCGTGATGATGTTCAGGATGCCGGCGATGCCGTTCATGATGTTCCACGGGCCCGATATCGTCCAGAGGTTCTCAACGACGCCGCCCTGCCACAGCGCGAAGCCGAACACCTGGAAGTCGCGGATGACCGCCTCGGCGATGTTGATCGCCAGAATGAGCGGCGGGAAGCACAGCGCCCAGCGCTTCTCGTACAGGTAGTGGGTCTTGCCGTCCTTGCCGCGCCATTTCACGAAGCGCAGGGCGATGAACCCGAGGCACCCCGCCAGTGCGGAGTAGGTCTTCACCCAGTTGAACCAAGTTCCCGTGCCGTACTCGTTGCCGGGCGCGGCGGTTTCGGGCCACACGAAAAGCGTGAGCGCAATCGGCGCGAGGGCGAACAGGACGAGCCCGCACCACAGCTTGACGCGGCCCAGCTCGTTGAAGGCCATCAGCGCGAAGAGGACGAAGAGCCAAATGACCCAGTAAATGGGATCGGCTGCCTGGTAGAGGATGCCCATGAGGTCTCCTTTCATCGGCATGCGCCCGCGCGTTTCGGGAGCGGGGATGCGGCTTGCGATGCGCCCGCGTACGGGCCGATTTGCTTGAAGTCTAGCAAATGCAGGTATCGCAATATTTCACAAAAGGCTATGATTTGTGCAGGACATTTTCCAGGGGAGGGACGGGGTGTTCCAGGGGATGGAGACGATGCGCGATTACGGGAAGATGACGCCGCTTCAGGCGGCCGGCTGCGTGCGGGAGAGGCGGCGCAACTTGGAGGAGTCGCGACGCCTGACTGACACGCCGGGCGCGATTGTGGCCACGGCGCGCAAGCTCTTCGAGCTGAGAGGGGTGCGGGCGACCCCCATCGCGGCCATCGCGAAGGAGGCGAATGTCACCCGCGAGCTTATCTACTACCACTTCGCGAACCGCAATGGGCTGATTGAGGCGGTCATCGATGACTACGTGGAAGACTTGGTCGAAAGCGTGATCGTGTGGAACGAGGCGCGAGTCTTCGGCGATACGCCCGGGTCGCTGAGGAAGTGCATCCGGACGTTTCGATACTCGCTCTACGACGGGGCGGGCCGGCCGCGCCCGATGATAGGCGTGCTGGAGGAGCTGGGCGTGAGGGACGTTTTCGACGTGCGCGCCACGCGCGAGACGGCGGATTGCCTGGCGAATCACATCGCGAAGGAGTACGCAGCCTACCATCGGGTCGAGATCGAGCTGGTGCACGAGATGTTCTGCGTCGTGATATTCGGCCTGGTGGGCCCTGTGAAGATGAATCCCCAGATAGAAGACGACGTTCTCATGAAGGTGATAGAGCAGACCTTGCGCCTCGATATGGTGCCGATTGAGAAGGGGGTGAACAGCGAAGCGATACCGGTATGAGACGCCAAGAGCTCTCCGAGAGGATCGCAAAGGCCAAATGCGCACAAGCGTAAGGCTGGATTGAAATCGGCTGCGTATGGCAAGAAAGGACGGAATGCTCTATGGGCTACCTGCTTTATAATTGCGGCGTAGGGAAAGCTATGCTATGGAGATTCGTCTGATTCTTCGGGATGTCTGGCGGTGGAAGGATGTGTTGCGGGTTTTGGGGTCATGTGAAACGAGGGAGGGGAGGGAGCAATGAGAGAACCGAGAGGGTGTGGGTTCTCGTGAATTGGGCAAGAAAAAATGCAAATGTCCATGATTGAGTGCGAACAGAGAATCGATGAATAACGCGAGTGAAAATCAATCTTTTGGGGCAATCGCCAAAGGACTTTTAGCCTTGGCTGGGGTGGTCTTTGTCGGCGTGGAGGCTGCGTCCTTTCTGGTTCACAATGTCGGTGCTGCCCTCGTTGCCTTCTTTGATGGCCTCTCGTCGCTGGATGCAGCAATTGTTGTAGCTTTAATAACGGGCTGTGTGTCCATCCTTACCGTTGTTGGCGGTGCCATAATAAATAATGTTCTCAAGAGTAAGCATGAGCGCGAAGAGTATCTAAGGAAGCATCGAGAAGAACCGTATACCCAGCTAGTTAGAATTTTTTATAAAATGCTTAGTGCAACCAAGAAGGGGAAAGAATATTCCCAGGAGAGCATGCTGGACGATATGATGAGCTTTAATCAGGGATTGACCTTATGGGGCTCATCGAAGGCAATTAAGAAATGGGATGAGTGGCGTGCTTTGAGTGGAAAGACTCCCGCAGACCCTTATGATCTTCTGCATGGTATGGAGATTGTGCTCATACAGCTCCGCAAAGATATGGGAGAAAAGCGGGGGCTAAAACAGGGGGATTTGCTGAAGCTTTTCATCAACGATTATGATGAAGCAATGCGAAAAAACAAAGGTGGTTGGTCCTAGGCCACTATCGCTGGCGCGTTTTTTGCAAGAGTAACCCCAGAACCTCTTGGGGGCTGCCAGCGAAAGGGCGTGGGATCTCCATAGGTCAAGGGTGCACCCCGCCTCTCGACGGCTCGAAGACCCTGTTGTTGGACTTCAGCACGATTGCGGCGACACGCTGGAGCTTTAATGGGTCTCTCCGAGGTGTTTTGGTCACCTTCGTGGACGCGCCGGCCAGCTGCATCCTGGCCACGCTTTTTCAGAGCGCGGCACTTGCGAAGTTCGATGATGGCGTTTGCGAACTGCATGTCCTTGAGTTTGTGCATCTTGGGCCTCGCCTGATCGGAAGCGATAACGCGCTTCTTGTGGTCAGGTTCGGCGAAATCACGACCTTCTCCTTGAGAATAGCGTTGATTTGTGTCCTCGACCGGTTCTTCTGGCAAGCCCCGCGATACGACCGAATCGAGTGAATCCGCTGTCCCTCTCCCGTTCAGAGTGTTGTTGTGGCGCTATTGGCAGGGCGGGTCTCAACGTTTCCTGTGTCAGTAGTAAAATAAAAAAGATTGATTGGAGTGGAATGGCAGTTCGCTACATTGGATCTAAAGCCCGCCTCGCCGAGGCGATATTAGATATCATAGGCGACCCTTCAAAGGGGTCGTCTCACTTTGTCGATGGATTCTGTGGAACGGGCATTGTGGCGCGAACCGCGGCTCTTCGTGGCTGGAGCGTAACCGGCAACGATACGCTACTTTCTGCGACTTACCTCGCCGACGCATCGCTCTACAATGAGCATGAGCTCGATTTCGCGCGCATCGGTGATTACGCTGCCGCTATTGCAGAGCTTAACAAAGCTGAAGCTGCGAATGGTTTTATCTGGAGGACATACAGCCCAGCATCTTCAATGTTCTGTAATTACGAGCGGCGATATTTTACCGAAGATAACGCTCGAAGAATTGATGGTGTCCGTAATCTAATCGCGGATTGGCACGAGCGCGGTTTAATTGGATACAGAGAGCAGGCGCTTCTCGTAGCCGACTTGATTGAAGCGACAAACGACATTGCCAACATCGCCGGTACGTATGGATGCTTTCTCAAGAAGTGGACTTCGCAGTCTGAAGGTAAGCTCGTGCTAGTGCCACGGACGCTATTCCCCCGTCGCATTGACCACAAAATGAACGTGGGCGACGTTTTCAATATAACAACCAGCGAGAGCGACACGGTTTACCTAGATCCGCCCTACACCAAGCGGCAATATGCTTCTTACTATCACATTCCGGAAACCATCGCATACCACGACGAGCCGACTGTTGAGGGTGTGGCGG
>ERZ773187.1338-NODE-1338-length-19244-cov-18.438480_pt1 | contig 19244 bp, 19 predicted proteins | sample MGYA00511242_ERZ773187 | MGnify/ENA primary metagenome ERZ773187 (study PRJEB29015, sample SAMEA2737744) | human gut metagenome | biome: human gut; feature: human-associated habitat; material: faeces | place: China | collected 2012 ... | reverse complement strand
TAAAAAGCGAGTGTTCTTACAGCCTTTCAAATGCTGTAAGAACACTCGCCATGGTCCGGAAGCGTGATACGGAAGTGTGAGCAACACCCGAAAACACATTGAAAATTCTACATTTTTACGGCATAGACGCACGGGTTTATTACGAAAAAGCAATCCGCCTCTGTATCGCACAGGGGCGGATTTGCTTATTTGTCATACGGGACTCGGAAATAGTCCAAATACTTCTTAAATCTGTCCTGTGCAGCTAGACAAGTATCACGCAGATAGCCGCGCTCATTCTGCCACTCCTTCAAGCCACAGTAGTAGAACATCTTGATGTCGTCCTCAATGATAAACGGCACGATGCTGTTCCGCAGACATTCTTTGAAAAGGAGCAGGCGCCCGACTCTGCCGTTGCCGTCCTGGAACGGATGGATGCGCTCAAAGCGGTAGTGAAAGTCAAGCAAATCGTCAAAGGTTTTGCTCTCAATGGCGTTGTATTCAGCAAGCAGTTTCTTCATTTCAGCACCGACATTCTCCGGTGCAGTTGTGTCCATGCCGCCGACCTCGTTGGGCAGTCTCTTGTAATCCCCGACGGCAAACCAATCGAGGCGTGAATCGGAAGTTCCGTTTTTCAGAACGGCGTGCAGCTGCTTGATGAACGCCTCGCTCGGAGCATAATTGGCATTGTCGATCACCATATCAATGCACTTGAAATGGTTGGCGGTCTCGACCACATCGTCAACTTTGACCGTCCCGTCCGATGCGCCGATAGTGTTCGTCTCAAAGATATAGCGCGTCTGATCGTGGGTAAGGTGACTGCCCTCGATGTGGTTGGAGTTATAGGTCAGATCGATTTGGATTCTATGATAAATACCGCCGTGCAGCTTCGCCGCTTTTTCGGCTTTCAGCACCTCAAGAAGGGTCTTTGGTGTATCGGTTTTCTTGTTAATGCGATCGGGCTTCTCCGCGGTTTCGGGTATGTTCCATGTCTTGCCAGTCAGAAATGCACCGTCGATTTTTCCTTCGGCGCAGTACCCTCGCACGCTGCGTTCGGAAACGCCCCACCTTTTCGCCGTTTCCGCGACAGAAATATATTTCATAGAGATCCCTCACTTTCTTCACACGGATAGTATAGCACATCATCGGCAAAATATCAAGACTTGACGATGAAATAATATTCCTATTTCGCCGATAGCGGCAATTATACGCAACCGTTAAATCAGCCATAACATTTTTGTGCCTATTAAAAGTTTGAAATTCTTATCATATTATTGATTTCTCGGTCGAATCGTGATATGCTATATTCATGTTATTGTACTCGACACCAAATAGCCCATAAAGGAGATTCAAAATGGCTGTTAGTTATAAGAAGCTGTGGCATATTCTTGTTGATCGGAATATGAAAAAGAAAGATTTGGAAGAAGCTGCCGGCATCACCCATTATCAGATGTACAAGCTGGCAAACGATAAGGATATCACCACCGATGTGATCGGCGCAATCTGTACCGCGCTTGAGGTGGAACCAAACGATATTATGGATTTTGTCCCGGAAATCGATAAGTAACATGGAGGGCCAGTCATGCCAGAACAAATAGTTTGTTCTTTGGATAAATGCTGTTTCTACCAAAGGAGTATATGAATGCTACACAACGGACTTTACGAGCAAATCATAAATAAGGGCCTGGATGCAGAACTTTCCGTAACGGACAAGCTCTCTCAAACTGCGCCTATTGATAGCGCGGAAGCGTCTAAAGTATTATCAAAATATGTTGCCGAGATCGTTGAAAAGGGGCTAAACAACGTGAAAGACAATGGCGGCAATCTCACTTCTCAGGTCGAGCTTGTCAACCGCATTGTGTCCACCATTATAACTGAAACAAAAGAAGCTGACTTCGACACGCTTTCCGTTGCAGAGCGTGCGGAGCAGCTTCTTGCACTTTTTGATAAGAAAAACAATGTGCTGGCACTGGACGAAAGGGCCGAGATCATCCGTCCGGAAACCTCCATCGCACAAAGCTCACTTTTCACCGGGGCTGTGCATGAGCCACAGATGTTTACCGAGCTCAAAAAGGAAATCGTCTCGGCTGATCGGATCGATATGCTGGTGTCCTTCATCAAATGGAGCGGCCTGCGGCTTATCATGGATGAACTGCGGGAGTTTACGCAAAACGGCGGCGAACTCCGCATCATCACCACCTCCTACATGGGCGCTACCGACGTGAAAGCCATTGAGGAGCTTCGAAAGCTGCCCAATACGCACATCAAGGTCAGCTACAACACCAAGACAACCCGGCTCCACGCCAAGGCATATATCTTTTACCGCGAAACCGGCTTCACGACGGCTTATGTTGGCTCGTCCAACCTGTCCAATGCGGCACTGACCAGCGGCCTCGAATGGAACACAAAAGTAACACGGCGCGACTTGCCCGAAACCATCGACAAGATCGCCGCTACCTTCGAGTATTACTGGAATGACCGCGAATTTGAATACTACGCGGAGGATCAGAAAGAGCGCTTGGCGCGGGCGCTGAAAGCGGAAAAATATTTCGACACCAACAATGCCGACGTCTACACCATGGACATCAACCCATATTCCTACCAGCAGGAGATTTTGGACAAGCTGGAGGCAGAGCGCACTGTTCGTGGCTATACGCGCAATCTGGTGGTGGCGGCCACCGGTACCGGCAAGACGGTCATCTCTGCGCTGGATTACAAGCGCTTCCGCAAGCAGAATCCGGATCGACCCTGCCGCCTGCTCTTTGTGGCGCACCGTGAGGAAATTCTCAAGCAGAGCTTGTACACCTTCCGCGCCGTGCTCAAGGACGCAAACTTTGCTGAGCTGTTTGTGGGCAACTATAAGCCAGAGAGCATCGACAACCTGTTTCTGTCCATCCAGACTTTCAACTCACAGAGCTTCACGGAAAAGACGAGTCCCGATTTTTACGATTACATCATCGTGGACGAATTCCACCATGCCGCCGCACCGACTTACCAGAAGTTGTTGTCCTACTACCAGCCGCGCATCCTGCTGGGCTTGACCGCTACTCCGGAGCGTATGGACGGTAAGAACATCCTGCCGTACTTCCATAACCGCATTGCAGCGGAGATCCGTCTGCCGGAAGCCATTGACAGAAAGCTCTTGTGCCCATTCCAATATTTTGGCGTTACCGATACGGTGGATCTGGATGCGCTCAAATGGTCTGCCGGTGGCTACCAAAAGAGCGAGCTGGAGAATATCTATACGTTCAGTGGGGCGGTTGCCGACCGCCGCGCCGACCATGTGGTGACGGCACTGCTGAAATATGTGACGGACATTGACGAGGTGAAGGGCCTCGGCTTCTGCGTGACGGTCGATCACGCGGAATTTATGTGCCGCTATTTTAACGACCACAACATCCCGTCCATGTGCCTCACCGGGCAATCTTCGGACGAGGAAAGAGCGGCGGCCAAGCGGCGCTTGGTGTCCGGCGAGGTGCGGTTCATCTTCGTCGTGGACATCTACAACGAGGGCGTGGATATTCCGGAAGTCAATACTGTTCTTTTTCTGCGCCCCACGGAGTCGTTGACGATTTTCTTGCAGCAGCTGGGACGTGGCCTACGTCTATCCGAGGACAAGGAATGCCTGACCGTGCTGGACTTCATCGGTCAGGCAAATCGAAAATACAATTTTGAAGATAAGTTTGCGGCGCTGCTGTCGAATGCCACCCGCAGCGTGAGCCGGGAGATCAAGGACGGCTTTGTGTCCGTCCCCAAGGGCTGCTATATCCAGTTGGAGAAGAAGGCGGCCAAATACATTTTGGAGAATATCCGCGCCTCCTATGGCAATACGGCTGGGTTGGTGGCTCGCGCAGCCTCCTTTGCGGAGGACAGCGGGCTGGAGCTGACGCTCAAAAATTTCTTGGATTACTACCATCTTGACCCACGGGTGATCTACAAGTTTTCCTCCTTCTCTCGCATTTGTGCCAGAGCGGATGCCATCGAGGACTTTTCGGAGCCGCTGGAGGACATCCTGACCAAAGCGTTTGCAAAGCTCGCTGTAATCGACTCCCGCCGCTGGATTTCGTTCCTGTTGGACGTCCTTCCGCGTTTGGACAACCTTGATTTTGCAGCGCTTCCGGATGCGGAAAAGCGGATGATGCAAATGTTTTACATCACCGTCTGGGGTAAGGTGGTGGAGGACTGGGACGACGAAGAGGTGCTTAGTAACCTCTATGCACTGTCTGACAGCACAGTTCTGCTCGGCGAGCTCCTGGAGCTGCTGCGCTATCGCTTCGAGCAGATCGACTTTATCGACGAGCCGGTGGAGTTGGGCTTTGACTGTCCTCTGGATCTGCACTGCACCTATACCCGCGACCAGCTCTTGGTGGCGCTGGACTTTATGAAGCCGTCCACCGTTCGTGAGGGCGTGAAGTGGCTGCCGGAGAAAAGCATCGACGTATTCTTTGTGACGCTGAACAAGGCGGACAAGGACTATTCGCCAACTACCATGTACAACGATTATTCCATCAATGAGAGCTTGTTCCATTGGCAGAGCCAGAGCACCACGGCGGAGAATTCACCCACCGGCCAGCGCTATATCCACCACAAGGAACGCGGCAGTAAGGTGCTGCTGTTTGTCCGTGAGTTTAAGTCGGACCGTATGACCGGCGGTGCGGAAGCGTACACCTATCTGGGCACGGCGAACTACGTGAAGCACACAGGCAGCAGGCCGATGAATATCACCTGGCAGCTGGACCGCCCAATCCCGGCGAAGTTTTTGAAGAAAACGAATAAGTTGGTAGTGGGGTAAAGGAGTTTGTTATGAAGTTTATTCACTTATCGGACTTCCACTTAGGGAAAAGAGTAAATGAGTATTCGATGCTTGAAGATCAAGAATACATACTCAAAAAAATCATCAATATCGTTGATGCTGAAAAGCCAGATGGTGTGATTATTGCCGGAGATGTCTACGACAAATCTGTTCCCGCGGCGGAGGCAGTTCAGTTGTTTGACAACTTTCTCGTTCAGTTGGCCAAACGAAAGCTCGAGGTATTCGTTATTAGCGGAAACCACGATTCTCCGGAAAGGATTGCTTTTGGTTCTCGCATTATGGATGCCAGCGGTATTCATATGTCACCGGTTTATAATGGGAAGATTGTACCTTTCTCTATGCAGGACGAATACGGTACGGTGGATGTTTATATGCTGCCGTTTATTAAACCAGCTCATGTCCGCAGGTTTTGTGACGAAGAAATTACTACTTACACAGATGCTATAAATAGCGTCATTTCAAAGCTGAGTATCAATCATGGCAATAGAAATATTCTGGTGACACATCAGTTTGTTACGGGTTCGTTGCGCTCTGAATCTGAGGAAATCTCGGTTGGTGGATCTGATAATGTGGACGCTTATGTTTTTGATCCCTTTGATTATGTCGCACTTGGACATATTCACTCGCCGCAAAATTGTGGCGCGGAGCATATTCGTTACTGCGGAACACCGTTGAAATATTCCTTTTCGGAAGCAAAAGACCGCAAGTCGGTAACAGTGATCGAACTCGCTGAGAAAGGAAAAGTGTCATATAAAACAATCGACCTTGTCCCGCAGCATGATCTTGTCGAGTTGAAAGGAACCTACGATGAGTTGACCTTCAGATCCTTCTATGAGGGTACAACATGGCCGGAAGATTATACGCACATCACGCTGACGGACGAAGAAGACATTCCGGATGCAATCGGAAAACTGCGCACGGTGTATCATCGGCTGATGAAGCTTGATTACGATAATAGACGCACACGCTCAAGTGTGGAGATCAGTGGTGCAACAGACGTTGAATCTAAATCGCCATTAGAGCTCTTTTCTGATTTTTATGAACTGCAAAATAATCAACCTATGAATCCTGAGCAATTTGAGTACATGAAGTCGCTAATAGAAAAGACATGGGAGGGTGAACAATGAGGCCTATCAAACTTACAGTATCTGCGTTTGGCCCCTATGCAGGAAAAACGGTTCTTGATTTGGACAAGCTCGGAGAAAATGGGCTTTACCTTATTACTGGTGATACGGGTGCCGGAAAGACCACGATTTTTGATGCGATTACTTATGCATTGTACGGAGAGGCCAGTGGAGACAACCGCGAGCCATCCATGTTCCGCTCAAAATATGCCGAGGCAACTACTCCGACAGAGGTTGAACTTGTCTTCTCCTACGCCGGAAAAACATACACCGTAAAACGAAATCCAGAGTATGAACGTCCCAAATCCCGCGGCGAAGGATTTACGACGCAAAAAGCGGAAGTGCAGCTAAAATATCCGGATGGGCGCGTTGTCACAAAGCAGCGGGACGTGGATAATGCAATACGAGACATCATGGGCATTAACCGTAGCCAGTTTTTGCAGATCGCCATGATTGCACAGGGGGATTTTCTCAAATTGCTGCTTGCCCCCACAGAGGAGCGAAAGAAAATATTCCGTCAAATATTCAAAACGCAGTTGTATCAGGACTTGCAGGATCGTTTGAAGAAGGAGTCCGGTCAACTAAACGACAAATGCGATGCCGCTCGTAACAGTATCAAGCAATATATTGATGGAATTACCTGTGATGAAAATGATGTCCTGAGTATTGAAGTTGAAAAAGCAAAGAACGGGCTTCTTCCTGCAAAGGATGTTATGGATATGATTGATCGTCTCCTGACACAAGATAATGACAAAAAAACGGCTATTCAAAAGTCAATCTCGGATGCAGACAAAGCCCTCGAAATCGTCAATGCAAATTTGGGTAAGATTGAAGCAAAAGAACAAACTCAAAAAGCATTAGACCAAGCACAGAAGAATTTAATCGGCGAAAATGAGACCAATCTTGCGCTGAAGGCTGCTTTTGATATTGAAAAGGGGAAAGTATCGGAAAGAGAACAGCTTGCTGAAGAAAAGGCCAAGATTGAGGCTGAGTTTTCTCGTTATGAAGCGCTGGATGCCCTAGAAAAACAAATTAAATATGACGAGGATACTATTTCCAAAAACGAGAGGCAACTGAAAAAAGACCGGGAGCAGTATGCCATTGATGAAGCAGAGTTTAAAATCCTTAAAAAAGAGTTCGAGTCCCTTTCAGACGCAGGGGAAGGAAAGGAAAAGCTTTCTCGTCAAAAAGAGAAGACACAAGAAAAACAAGCAAAGTTGCAAAACCTTTCAGCATTATTTAAGGCCTTTCACGAACTTGGTGACAATTTGGATACTCTTCAAAGCGATTACAAAAAAGCCTCGGAGTCATCCGAGGAAGCAACTGCCGATTATGAAGCAAAAAACCGCGCATTTTTGGATGAGCAGGCTGGAATCATCGCTGAAACTTTGGAAAACGGTAAGCCCTGCCCTGTTTGCGGATCTTTGGAACACCCTTGCATAGCGCATAAATCGGCCAAGGCCCCTACGGAAGCACAATTAAAAAGAGCGAAAGAGAATGCTGATAAGGCACGAAAAGGAGCCGAAGACTTAAGCGGGAAATGCAAGGAAGCCAAAGGCATACTCGATGCAAAAAAAGCCGAAACGGAAAAGCTGGCTAAGGAATTATGGCAGAGTGTCACATTTGAGGACGTGGAAAACGATCTTCCGGAGGAGCAGAAAGTCATTTCTGCAGAAATCGCTGCGCTTGACACAGCGCTTTCCGAAGAGGAAAAGAAAGTATCCCGGCGTTCTGCGCTTTCAGAATCGCTGCCCAAAACAGAGATGTCTCTGGCGGAAAGAGATAAGGATATTACAGCTCGAAGCACTGCTTTAGAAGCTGATAGAGCATCGTTGAGTGAAAAGAAGAATCAGCGTAATGCGGCTAAGGAATCCTTGCGCTTTGATAACATAGCAGAGGCGCAGAGAAAATCGGAAGCTTTGGGAAAAACCGTCAGCGAAATGAAGGAAGCATACGACAACGCGCAGAGTGCGCTGTCCGACTCGGATAAAAAAATTGCCGGCTATAATGCTTCGATTACGGAACTCTCCAAGCAGCTCTCTTCCGATTGTGATCTCGACAAAGAAGCGGAAACAAAGAAGAAAGCGGAACTATCCGAAAAGAGAACTGCGGATGACGATGCTGCCAAAGCGCTTCATACTCACATAGAGTCCAATACAAAGGTGCTTGCTAATATTCAAGCAAAGGTCGGAGATCTTGATGCTCTTGAAAAGCGCTATACATGGCTGAAGGCACTGTCAAATACAGCAAACGGCAATATCTCCGGCAAAGAAAAAGTGATGCTGGAAACCTATATTCAGATGACGTATTTTGACCGTATCATAGCACGCGCTAATACCCGCTTTATGGTGATGTCGGGAGGGCAGTACGAACTAAAACGCCGAAGAGAAGCGGAGAATAATCGCAGTCAGAGCGGGCTTGATCTCGACGTTATCGACCATTACAACGGTACCGAGAGAAGTGTCAAGACTCTTTCCGGCGGAGAGTCTTTCAAGGCATCGCTTTCTCTTGCGCTTGGCCTTTCTGATGAAATTCAAGCTTCTGCTGGCGGCGTTAAGCTTGATACAATGTTTGTAGATGAGGGCTTTGGCTCGCTCGATGAGGAGTCTATTGACCAAGCCATGAAAGCACTCATGAGTCTGGTGGATGGAAATCGTCTTGTTGGTATCATATCTCACGTAGCTGATCTGAAAAACCGCATAGACAAACAAATCGTAGTCACAAAGGAAAAGAGTGGCGGGAGCAAGGCGAATATCGTATTGTGAGGGGAAATCATGATAAAAACAATTAACATGAAAAACTGCGCTTCCTACGATAATGAGGGCATTTCTATTTGCGATTGTAATAGGGTCAATTATATTTACGGACATAATGGAAGCGGCAAGTCAACGATCAGTAATTATCTGCAAGATCCTTCATTGGCTCAGTTTTGCGACTGTTCTATTGAGTGGGAATTAGGCACTGAATCTGAGGTGCATGTTTATAATAAAACTTTCAGGCAAAAAAACCTTCAATCCATGCCCGGCGTTTTTACGTTGGGTGAGGCAACTGCAGAACAAATAAAGCATTTGGAAGAACTTAAAGAAACCAAAGAGAAACGCCGAAATGAGTTGTTGACTCTCAAAAAAAGTATTCAAGTAAAAAAGGCCGAAAAGAAACACTTGTATGAGTCGTTTGAAAAAGATGCATGGAATACCATTCTGAAGAAAAATGAAGACGTTTTTCTGGATGCTTTCACTGGCCTGCGCGGAAAAAAGGCCTTGTTCGCTGGCAAGGTTTTGTCTGAATATAAAAAGAAACCTACAACAAAATCATCTCGTGAAGAATTAGTCGAAAAAGCAAAAACTCTTTTTGCAAAAAAGCCTGATTTGTTATCGGAGATCACAATCCCAAAAGTTGCATCTTTGTGCGAAATCGAAACGAATGAGATATGGGGTAAGGTGATTATCGGAAATAATGATGTTGATATGGCGGCCTTGATAAACGCCTTACATAACTCCGACTGGGTAAAAGCGGGTATGAACTATATTGGAGACGATGGAATTTGCCCGTTTTGCCAGAAAAAAACTGTCGACAAAATAGTCATTGGACAATTAAACCAATTTTTCAGCGGAGAATATGAACGCCAGAACAAAATTGTTGAGGAATTGCGTAACCAGTATCGAACAATAACATCTGCATTATTAGAACAAATTAGTGAGTGGGTAAATGCTGCAAAGGCGCAGGCAATCGAATTTGACTTGAGCGAATTGGAAGTGTATTGCAAAACCTTTGAGCTCTTAATTGGCAAAAATATTGAACTGTTTGAATCCAAAAAAGCCGAGCCGAGCAGAAGTGTTACTGTTGACCTTTCCTCAGATATTTCAAAGAAAATGCAGGATGTTATGGAGACATACAATGCAAAGATTAAAGAGCACAATAAATTAGTTGACGATTATGCACTGCAAAAAGATAAACTAATTGAAGATATTTGGGCACTACTTATTGATGAAAGTTCATTATTATTGAAAACATATGCTGAGGCCGATGGCAGAATAAGCAAAGCGCTGAGCGGCATGGGCACAAAGGAAAAGTCTCTCTCTGATGAAATAGAGCGATTGAATAATGAGATAGTTGAAGAATCCAAAAATGTAACCAGTGTACAGCCAACGGTTGATGCAATAAACCGTTCATTAAAGGCATATGGGTTTGAGGGATTTGAGATTGTTGCTTCAAAAGAGAGCCCGAATCAATACCAAATTATGCGCCCCAATGATGTAATTGCAACCGACTCACTTAGTGAAGGTGAAGAAACATTTATTTCTTTTTTGTATTTCGTCTATATGATACGCGGCGGGCTTAAAACAGATAATATTGGAACACATAAAGTAATTGTTGTTGATGATCCAATATGCAGCCTTGATAGTTCTATTTTATACGTTGTCAGTTCCCTTGTCAGGGAATTAACCGATTGCGCAAAAAAAGGCATAAATAATATTGATCAGGTCTTCATATTAACTCACAACGTCTATTTCCATAAGGAAGTCTCGTTTATGGATGGACGAAATCAAACGGATACTAAAGTTTCATTTTGGACACTCCACAAAAAGAATGAAATCTCAACGGTTAAGTCCTATAACAATAAAAACCCAATTACTACGTCATACGCTTTATTGTGGAAAGAGGTAAAAAACTCAGATTCAATATCAAGCGTATCACTTCAAAATGCAATGAGGCGTATATTGGAAAACTTTTTTGGAACATTGGGAAATGCAAATTTTGGAGATATCCTGAAGTATTTTGATTCTCCAGAAGAACAGTCTATTTGTAGATCGTTATTTAGCTGGACTAACGATGGGTCACATTCGATTCCAGATGATTTAGAGTTTAGCGAAGATAATGATTCCTCAGAAAAGTTCAAGAAAGTGTTTAAAGACGTTTTTTATAATACTCACAACCAATACCACTATGACAGAATGATGGAATAATACAGGGTCCCAGGGAATCCCCTGACAAGTGAATCTGTACGGACAGATTCGTTGCTTGTTAAGACAATGCCACATCATAGACGACAGCCATTTCCGATCGATTTCGGGGATGGCTGTTTCTGTTGCCTTACCGTCAAATCTGCAAATCTGTTTTTCACACATTGGGCTTTTCCTTCGGGTTGCGCTATTATGTGGATGATGATAAAACCCATACGGCGGGCGTGAAGGAGGAAGAGTATGTACAACAGATTCGCAGAAATGCGCAGGCGGTATCTGCGCGAGCACAGGGACGGCATCTACACAGGGATGCTGCTGACCGGCAAGCTGGACGACCATCTCAAGGAAAGCGGCGACACGGCACAAGAAATGTTTGATCAACTGGTCGAACAGATGAAGAAAGCCGAAGGTGTCACTGAGCGGCTGAAGGCTGAGAATCAAATGGAATGGGTGGGACGGATGAACAGCATCCGCAGCCGCGCGGAGGAGGTTATCCTTTCTGAGCTGGTTTATTGCTGAGGTGTGGTGATGTTTAAGCATAGAAGAAATCGGGTGTTAGCACTCTGCGCCGGCGAGCGACGGCTGCTGACAACGGCCCTGTTGTCCTTTCGGAACAAACTGGTAGCAAGCGGCAAGCCCACCGAGGATATCAATGAGCTGCTGATCCGGCTGCTGCGGTAAAAACTGAATACGAGAAATGAGCGTCTGCTTCTGAAAAGAGGCAGGCGCTTATTTTTATGGCATCAATTTTGCTGCCACACCGATGAACTCCGCAATGGATATGGCATCACTTTTGATGCCATAGACGAAAAATGGCTCCATTTCGGAGCCACGAGCAGTCCTGCATAGGAAAATGGCTCCGATTTGGAACCAAAACAAAAAATTTTTCAAGGGGGTTAATTTTTTGGCCTTCTCGCTGCCTACCAAGTGAGGGGGATAAATATTTTTTCAAGCGACTTAATTTTCGGCCTTTCTCGTGATCTACCACTTGAGGGGGAAAAGTCAGCAAGGGACATGGAGAAAGAATTTTTCGGCAGGTCCCTAAAAATGCTCCTCTCTCATTCCTCACATTATGAGGATATGTACCTGGACAACTGAATAGCCGTTACCGAGACAGATATGACTGTGCGACGACCGCAAAAGAGTGAGCACAGCAACACCGCGGAGACCCCGGGGCAGGCATATAAAAACGATATCGGAAGTACGGTGCAGCATCCCCTATAAGTAATTAAATAAATAATTACTTTCTGTACCGGCTCAAAGGAAGAACTTACTTCCTATAGAAGAAGCGGCTGAAGACAGCGCGATATTTCCTTTTGAGCCAGTATATAGGTTGGCCTTTCGCCTGCCTGAAAAATTAAAAATGAAGGAGGAAATCAAAATGAAAGACAGAATCACAAGCACGATCACAAGACACATCGGAGTGATCTCCGAATCGTCACGAGGCTGGAGGCTGGAGCTGAATATGGTCAGTTGGAACGGTGCAGAGCCGAAGCTCGACATTCACGACTGGTCCCCTGATCACAGTAGGTGCACAAGTCGCGGCACCTTCACCCATGAGGAAGCACGGGCGCTAATCAAGCTGCTGAAAAAGGAGGTGTAACCATGGAGAACAAGGTTTACACCCAAAACGAGCTTAAAGCCCAGAACATCATCACGATGGATTATGCACTGAACCTTGAACCGGGTGAATTTGTCGCCGTTCTCGATCTGAAGGCGCAGGCACGCAACTGTCTGCGCGTCTTCTTCACCTTTGAGGACGGCCGGAAGATCATGGCGGCAGCCCAGTGGTGGCAGAGGTACTTAGGGTTCTATGAAATCCCGGTCGGTACCCGTTTGCTGCTCCACTACAGAGAAAATTCAAGAAAGGAAGTGTATCTCGATGAAGTGGAACGAATATAACGCGGCTGTCTCAGCAAGCAACGAATCTGCCCGGGCAGATTCACATCACAGGGCTGGCCCTGAACCCCCCGAGACAGAAAACAAGAAGCCGAACAGAACAAGGAACAACAAGATTACCGTTTATTTAAGTGATGCCGAGCTTTCACGGCTGAATGTGATGGTGGACAAGACCATTATGAACAGAGAGCAGTTTATCCGCAAAATGATTGAAGGAAAGACGATTACGGAAGCGCCGCCGGCACCGCTTCTCCAAACGGTACGGATGATGAAGGATGCGCAGTTCAATATCCGGAGGATCTCCGAATATGCATTGCTTTCGAGACCCATTGATGAAGAGCTGCTGCGCAAAACACTTGAGGATATAAATACCTGCGTGCAGGAAGTTATGGCAAGATGCCTGCCGCCGGAAGAAAGGAGAGCCGATACGCATGAAATCAGACCGCATAGACCTGGGCCTGACCGGGTACGATGAGCTCTTTATGAGCACAGAGGAGCGGCTCGACGCGAAAAAGCCGAAGGTGGACGAGCTTCCTCTCGACAAGCTGAAGTCGTTTAAAAATCACCCGTTCAAGGTCATGGAGGATGAAGAAATGGAACGGCTGAAAGAAAGCATCCTGGTATCGGGTGTGCTGATTCCCGCATTGGCAAGACCCACGGAGGACGGCTACGAGCTGATCTCCGGGCACCGCCGACTGGCTGCCTGCCGCGCGCTCGGTATGGGCACCATGCCGGTGATTGTCCGAAATTTCACAGATGAGGAAGCTATCATCACGATGGTGGACAGCAACCTTCAAAGAGAACATATCTTGCCAAGCGAAAAGGCATTCGCGTATAAAATGAAAATGGAGGCACTAAAAAGCCAAGGTAAGCGGACAGATTTAACTTCGTACCGAGTTGGTACGAAGTTTGATGCAGCCAGTGAAATCGGGAAAAGCGGAAACGACAGCAGAATCCAAGTGTTTCGTTACATCCGCCTTACCAATCTCATTCCCGAAATTCTGAAACTGGTAGATGAGGGACGGATCGCACTGACTCCCGCGGTGGAGCTTTCCTATCTCAACAATCACGAGCAGGAAGTTCTGAGCAAAATCATGTCCTGCGATGAGCTTACACCGTCCCTTTCGCAGGCACAGCGTCTCCGCCGGCTCAGCGAGGATTATACGCTGACCGATAGTGGCATCTCGCAAATCATGTCCGAAATCAAAGGCAACCAAAAGGAATATCTGAAAATCGAGGCCGAGCCACTCAGGCGGTATTTCCCGCCCGGTACGACCGCCAAACAGATGCAGACAACCATGCTCCGCGCTATGGAATTTTACCGCAGGCACACTCAAAACCGCGCAGACAAACCGAAAGAAAGAGAGGAGCGATAACCATGAAAAAGAAACTCGAACAGAAGCAGCCCGGCAGCCGCTTTATCATCGGGCTCGGCGGCAGACACCGCGAATACGACATTATCAACGCCCGCTATATTGTGGAAGGGCGGTTTGCCGAGGCAACGCTGACGAACAAGGACAAGACCCTTTCCGATGCCATGGAGGACATTATCAGCGACGAATTTACAGATTTGACCGCGCCGAAGGAAGAACCTAAAATGAAAGCGAAACCCGTGCGTTCGACTGCCGGAAAGGAGAGTTAATTTATCATGCAGTCGAATAAAAAGCAAAAGCAAGTAACCGGCATTACCGCCTTGTATTGCCGCCTCAGCCGAGACGACAATACGGATAGGGAAAGTAACTCCATCGCCAACCAAGAGTTAATATGTAAAGGGTGGTTTCTGCCATCTAATACATATGACTGCGGCTCATTTGTGGTGAATGGAACAGCAGTTGTAGGAAAGGAGCCAGAAAAGCCTTATAACCGCTGGAAATCAACACAAAAAGGAGCTAATTTTTATGAAATCTCTATTTGAGGAAATGGGCGGCACATACCGTCAAGTGGGCGATTATCTCATTCCAAACCTCTCCTTGCCAGATGAGCCAGAATATCAGATCGGCAAGTATGGACGTATGCGCCGTAGCTATCTGAAAGAACATCGCCCCATTCTCTACACAAACCTGCTCACAAGCGGAACGCTGCATCGGCACCTTGCCGAGATCGACCAAGCCTGCAACGAGCGTATGGCAATCATCGTTTCCGATATGGCAAGGCAGGAAGATGTGACCGAAGCGCTCAAGGCCACCGACCAGATGGAATGGGTGCGCCGCATGAACAGCATCCGCAATCGTGCGGAGGAAATCGTTTTAACCGAGCTTGTATATGAATGACAAATGCCCGTTATTGGCTGTATGGCCGATAACGGGCATTTTCCTAAATTGGGTTTTATCTTCAAATAGGTTGCATCATTTCAAGTACAATCCCATCGGGATCTCTGAAATAAAAAGCCTTGCTTTCTCCTAATTCGTTTGCCCGGAAATCGAAATACTGCGGTTCAGATAAGCATTCTACATGATTTTCGATAAGACTATTATAAACACGCTCAATATCATCCGTATAGAAACATACTTCTGAGATAGATGTTGTAAATAGATTCCCCTTCACCTTTTTTACTTTATTGTCCACAAACTGAATCAGTTCGATTGGTGGAGCTTCCATAGCTTTAGAGCCGTTCAGATAAGCTACTCTCGCTTTTGTATCTTTCATACGAAACAACCTGTCTGTTTCTTCGCCAGCCATGAATATTTCTCCTTGGACTTCAAGGCCAAGGATGTCTCTGTAAAAAGCAATGGAGCGATCTAAATCAGATACAGTTAATCCAACGTGATAAATTCTCTCGACCATTTTCTAAAAACCTCGCTTGATGAAATACTCTCGTTCGTATATTCCGCTTGATATGATACCGTCCTAAGCTTACAAATACTTGCCGTATATCAAGTGGTCGGTATGCCGATTACCAAAATGTACGATTTGTGGAAGCCGCCCCCATTCCACATAACCATTCTTCTCCAATAAGCCAACACTTGGCCGATTGCTGCCAACGAGAATTGCAATCAGGACCTTAATTCCTTGCTTCTTTGCCTGTTGCTCTAATGCGGCAAGCAGATGAGTGCCGATATGGCGCCCGTGTGCCGAGAAGTCCAAATAATAGCTGACCTCCGCCACATGATTAACAGCTTCACGACCCTGTCGGTAAGCTGTTAAATAGCCATAGCCCACAGGCATCCCATTCTCAAGACATAAATACACCGGATAACCATCGGCAGCGTGCTGACAAATCCATTTTTCACGCATTTCGGAAGTGACTGTTTTGGTATCACAAGTACAGTTTCCCGCAAGAATTGCCTGATTGTAGACCGAGGCTATAAACGGTGCATCTTCCTTAGTTGCCTCGCAAAGTGATATTGTGTTACTGCAATTTCCTGATGTGTCTGAAAATGCCCAAAGTACTTTATCTGTCATTTCATTCGTCCTTCACCGTCGCAGATGTATCAGAGGGGGTAGAATTGAAGCCGGAATCAAAACCAATGATTTTCTTCTGCAACAATTCAATGAACCGTCCGACATGGTATCCATCACAAACTGCGTGATGAACCTGAATTGCTAATGGAAGCATCTTCTTCGTTCCTGCATCAAAAGCCTTTCCCATGGTAAAAATCGGAAGCAGATAGTTTCCGTCACCGAAAACTTGTAGATTAAATGCTGTGAATGAAAACCACGGAATCATGGATACGTCAAATGAATTGACGGGTCTTTCCGGTTTCGGATCATATTTTTCAGATGAGGAATATTTCGCAACATCAGCCTCGTAACTGCTCAGAAAAGCAGTATAATTTGATTTGTGCGCTGTCCATATCCCAGAAAACGTCTTTTGCTCCTGGTTGAAAATAGTGTATGCAGGGTGCATCTCACTAAAATAGCCAAGCCCTTTTTCTGTAAGAGCGGTGCGAAACTCTGGCATTTCATTGACGGTCTGGGTCAACAGCCAAAGCATTGCCGGATATAGCCGTTGCCCATTCAGATTTGATATGTCGATATTGACGCACGTAGAATAGGAACAGCGCACATCATTGTAGAAATGCAGATAATGTTCCTTACGTTCCCAGTTTTCAAAGTCTATCAAGGTAAACATACAACATCTCCTGTGATTGTTTTTACACATACCTCAATCTTCTTCGCTGGTTTTCTTTCCCCGGCTCTTATAGACATTATACTGATTCTTACACCGGGGACTGCAAAATGCGGAATTGGAGCGGCTGCTCAGGAATACCTTCTGGCAGTGCTTACACAACCGCAGGGGCTTCTCTCCATCCACCAGCATGAAGCTGAACATCATCTGGATGCCCAGCAGCAGGGAGTGAAAATCCCAATAGATGGTCGGCTTGTCCAGCAGCTCAATATGATAGCTGGGCGCAATGCCGCCGAAAGCGGCCATGCCCTTGCGGTACAAATTCCGGGTGTCCTCATCGATCAGGTCATAATCGTTATAGTACAGAATAGAAGTGGTCAGCGTAAAGGCCCAGTCCTTGAATTGCTGCGCCACCCAGTCATAGGCTTCAGCATACTCCCGCTGGAAGCTCATGGTTTTCGCCATGGGTTCATCCGCAAAGGTCATGGTCAGCGCCACCATTGTTCGGTCACCGGACACGCTCCAACTGGACTCAATGCCCTTCTTGACCAGATCCAGCTGGTCAAAGGGATAGAACAGTGCCAGATAGTCCTCGGTTTCCGTGGATTCTGCCCTGATGAAATGGTTTTTCGGCAGATATACTTTCTCATAATCCATGAAGGACGGCGTGGTGGGCAGCGCTGTCATCAGGCCCAGCAGACCGTAATGGGTCACAAATTCCAAAATGGCCTTCTGCACCTCGTCCTCCGGACTGCGGTTCATCATCAGCATTCCCACATTCAGCGCATCCAGCACGATTCCCGGCGCTTCCTTCAAGGGATTATATATGTCGGGCTTGGCATTTTTTCCCGGCGTGATGTACCGCTTGCCGTCTGCGGCGGTTTTCAGTTCATAGCGGTCATACCGCACCCAATGGGAACGGGACTGCTCAAAGAGATTCTTCATGGCGCTGTTCCTCTCAACTCGTAATCCAACTATATATTAACCATATTACTATTCTATCAACCGTCCTTGCCATCGTCAAGGACGGTTTTCTTTTTTCTCGGTTTGGTTTTGTTTTCCCGGCGGATCACGGCATCCTTGCCCATGGTTTGCAATAGCGATTCATATTCTTCCATGAACTCGCGCTCCCGCAGCGTAAGTCCATGATCGTTTTCCAGCTTTTCGCTCAGATGCTCATACATCCGCCTTTGCAGCTTTTTCTGAATGGTCATACGCAGCTTGCGGATGTTTCGGTCGGACTGCCCACGGATGGCAGCAAGCCTTGTGGTGCTGTATTGCTTGACGAACAGGTAGTACAGCACCTCCTTCTGTTCATCGCTGAGGGTGAAGAAGAGTTTGGAGAGAAAACGGTTTGCTGTCAGCTGGTGCAGCTCGTAGGGGCAGGAAAAGATAATGTCTAGAAAATTTCCCTGACAGAGCTGACGGAACCTCGGCAGGTTCATCCAGAGGGGAGCAATCTTCGGATCAGGCACAGCCTGAAACTCCAACGGAACATCCCCGCGCAGGTTTTCGTGGTCACGCTCCCGCCGTTCCCGATTTCTGTCCAGCTTGTTCCATTCGTCCACAACACTCAGAAAATCGGATTCCGTCCGGGCTGCTTCCTCCAGCCGCCGCAGAGCCTCTGCGCGAATTTCCCGCTTGAGCCGCTTCTCGCTGGTGGGCGCGGCTTCTTCCTCCTCGTCCTCCAGCTCGGCGGTATAGTCTCTGGGATGCTCGTCCTGCTCCAGCTCGCTCTCCTGCTCCAGCGTGCGTTCCTCTGCAAGCGCTTCCTCCAAGCGTTCATCCTCCGGCGCAGCGTCAGAAGCGTCCACCCAATCGGCAAAGCTATCCTCATCCATTTCAAGGTCGGCTTCCTCTATTTGCTCCTCGGTATCTTCTTCCTCATCGGAAAAATCATCATCCCACAGCAGTTCATCCTCCCATGGTTCCACGACAGCTTCACCTCCTCGAAAAAATATTTTTCTTTTTCTCAAAAAACAGTTCCGATTTACACCTCGTATTTCTCCTATTAGTAGATGGAGTAATCTTAACACAAGTTACACAGGTTACTTTCCGAGCCATCAACGAAGAAAAGGAGGATATGGGGCATGGAAAACCAACAGAAAGACACGGTTGGCTTACAGCCAACGGAACCGAACTTATTATATCAAAAACCGACAAATTACGCAAGGAGGATGCCTATGGAGCAAACGCAACAGGAACAGTTCATCATTCGGCGCATCGGCGGCACCACCTATAAGGTCAGGGTCGCATTCAGCGAGACAGCAGCGGAGACCATGGAGGAAAAGATTCTGCGGATGATCCGCAATGAAGGGGTTACAAACGACGGCACTTGTGGTATAATGGAAGCACCACAAATGAGCCGTCAGTCTGAAAGGAGCGCCGAATGCGCA
>ERZ773187.1334-NODE-1334-length-19275-cov-5.959001_pt1 | contig 19275 bp, 20 predicted proteins | sample MGYA00511242_ERZ773187 | MGnify/ENA primary metagenome ERZ773187 (study PRJEB29015, sample SAMEA2737744) | human gut metagenome | biome: human gut; feature: human-associated habitat; material: faeces | place: China | collected 2012 ... | reverse complement strand
GAACGAATTCAATGAAAGAATTCGTCGAGGCTGTCGGCGTCAAAGAATGCTATTTTTCGCTGACAAATATACATATGTTCACGAGCTGTTAATCAATGTAACAGATAGCTCACAACTATTAATTGTATGGGATTGATAGCAATAAACGAAGCCATTGTTATTTACATTGAACGGGGAAAGGCGATATGGAATTAACAAAACAGCAACCTATCTTGTCATAGAAGGCTATTTCTCCACATAGAGAACACTCTTAATTAATCATCCGCGACGATCTTTCCGCCAACTGAAAATGCAGATGCAACGCGCGCCATCCTGCCGGCGTAATCGTCACTTCGCGAAATCCCGCGGTGGTGGTAAACCAGCCTTTCTGCAGACCGTGCTGCAGCAGCGCCGCCCCAGCCGCCCCGCCAAGGTGAAGGCGGCGTTCGCTCCAGTCCAGACAACCGCAGCACGCTTTACGCCGCGAGATGCGTTTCACCGTCACCCCCAGGCGGGTAAAGTGCGCTTCCCCGGCGGGCGTCAGGGCCGTGCCGTCAGACGCTATCCACGCTTCGCGCAGCATAAAATCATACAGCGATACCGCCACTTCTCCGGCCAGATGATCGTAACAGGTACGCGCAACGCGCAAATTTACCGGCGTGCTGGTTGAGAGCGTCACCGCGCGCTTGCCAGCCATGGCCATCATATTCTCCAGCAAACTGGCGACATCGCTACCGGCCAGGCGGTAATAGCGATGGCGGCCCTGGGCAAGGCAACTCAATAAATCGCTGTTGACCAGGCGGCTAAGATGCGCGCTGGCGGTCGAGGGGGAAATATCCGCCACGGCGGAAAGCTCGGTGGCCGTCCACGCCCGGCCATCCATTAAGGCGCAAAGGATCTTTAGCCGCGAGGCATCGGCCATCGCCGACGCCACCACCGCCATCGCCTCGGCCAGTGACTCGTCATCTTCAATCAGCTCAACAGGTTTTAACATAGCGCCTCGCTTATTTTCCCCCACGGCAAACCGTAACCCTATTACAGGGGAGCGGAATGTGAAGAACGGTATTCGCGCAGCATCTGAGCCACCCGAATGTGATAACAGGCGAAAATGCTCTCCCGCCCCTCTTTCTGCGCAGCCTGATGGCAAAGGTTGCGTTTCCATGCCAGCACCGCGTCCTCATCCCGCCACCAGGAGAGCGACAGAATTTTCCCCGCCGTGCTCAAACTTTGAAAACGCTCAATGGCGATAAAGCCGTCAATGTTGTTCAGCAGCGGCTTCAGTTCCGCCGCCAGCGCCAGGTAACGTTCCTGGCTTGCCGGAGTGACCTCGGCTTCAAAGAGTACTGCAATCATTTCGTCGTCCTCACGCAATCAGTGTGAGAGTCACAGTAGCTTTTTACCCGAGCCCAATGCTTCGTTGACGGGCGAAATATAGCCGCCCTATTCGCTCAAAAAGCGCCCATTGCATTCACAAAAACAATGATTAATGAGCCGAAGCAGGAAAATTGCGTTTCTGGTCAGATTATTTTCCGTGACGAAAAACACGTTCACGCTAACTCATCCATTTGTTTTTATTGAAAATAAAAAACAAAAATTTAGTTACCCGTCATCCTGTCGTCATAAAAATGTGATCTTAATCGCACTTTTTGCAACGCACGTTATAGTTAGCAGACTTATTATAAGTCCATCGAAAGCAAACACGCTTTCCACCATAAAAGTTAAAAGGATAAACACCATGAAAAACGTAAAATTACTTGCCGCTGCCGGTATGCTGTCTCTGGTCTCTTTCGCTAGCTTCGCTCAGCCTGTTAGCGTAACTGCTGATACGCTGGACAACGCCGAAGCCAAAATCGCCGCCATTGCTAAAGACCAGGGCGAGTCTTACCACATTACCGAAGCGTATACCGGTAACCAGGTGCATATGACCGCCGAGCTGTCTAAATAACCGAATGGTTGCAGAGGGAGCTGCCGGACAGGTCGCCTGACGGCGGCTGGTCTGGCTCCCGCCACATAATAAGCACGCAGCAATGTCGAGCCCCTTAATGGGGCTTTTTTGTTGCTGGCGAACCGTGAACCCACAGCCCGGGCTGCGGGTTCACTGCAGTCCGGTAGCCCGGACAGATGCGCAGCATCGCCTCCGGGATGTTATCGGCCCGCGACGGCGCTCTTATTCGATAACGCACGCTGAATCGACAGCACGCTGAGCAGCACAATCACCAACCCTACCAGCGCCATTCCCTCAATTTTTTGTCCAAGGAAGATCCAGCCTAACAGCACCGCCGTCACCGGACTCAGCAGGCTCATCGCCGACACAGCCACTGGGGAAAGACGGCCGATGCCGCGAAACCACAGGCCATATGCCAGCATCGCCCCGGCAACGCACAGCCATAGATAGCCCGCCGCCTGAGTCAGCGTCACCTGATGCAGCGGCGGATCGACCAGAAACGCCATCGGCGCCAGTACGATACCGCCAATCAGCAGCTGCCAGCCGGTCAGTGCGACAACCGGCAAAGCGATCGCCCAGCGCCGCGATAGCCAGGTTCCCAGCGCCATACTCATCGCCCCCAGAAATGCGGCTGCGATCCCCAGCGGTTCGAGGGTGGTTTGCGGCGACAGCAGCAGCATCGCCATCCCCGCGATCCCCATCAATGCCGAGAGCACCGCCAGCCAGGGCGATCGCTGACGATCGACGCACCAGGCCAGCAGCATCACCAGCAGCGGCTGAATGGCGCCAATCACCGCCGCCAGACCGCCCGGCAGCCGATAGGCGGCAATAAACAGCAGCGCCTGAAACGCGCCGATATTCAGGATCCCGGTAACGATCAGCTTCCACCACTCGGCGCGCAGCGGGAAACGGCGACTCCAGATCAACAGAGCGATCCCGGCCGGCAGCACCCGCAGCAGCGCGGCGATAAACGGCCGATCGGGCGGCAGAAACTGCGAGGTCACAATATAGGTGCTGCCCCAGATGGCGGGCGCCAGCGCGGTCAGCAGTAAATCAACGATCACATTACGCGAAACAAAGGCCATGATTTTATCTTCATATCAAGGTAAATTGTGGCCTAAGTATGTACCGACAGTTATCTTGACATCAAGACAAGTGAGCATGAATGGACAAATCACCGCAGACCGACGCCGTGGATCGCATTCTTGAACAGTGGAAACGGGAGCGTCCCGATCTCGATTGCAGCCCGATGGGGCCGATCGGCCGCCTGAAACGCTGCGCGCTGCTGCTGGAGCCGCGCATCGAAGCGGCCTTTGTGCGCCACGATCTGGTGCGCTGGGAGTTTGATATGCTGGCGACGTTACGCCGGGCGGGCGAGCCGTTCATGTTGTCGCCCACCCAGCTCTTTTCAACGTTAATGATCACCTCCGGCACCATGACTCATCGCCTGAAGGCGCTGGAAAAACGGGGGTTTATTCGCCGTCTGCCAAACCCGGAAGATGCCCGCAGTATGCTGGTGGCGCTAACGCCAGAGGGACGAGAGCTGATCGATAAGGCGGTGGAAAGCCACGTGGAGAATGAGCGGCAGCTGCTAAGTGGACTCTCTGCGGCGCAACGCCAGCAGCTCGATGAAGCGCTGACGATTTTTATGCGCCTGCTGGAAAAAGAGTAATACCCACCCGCTTTGAATAAGGCGCTTACCTTGTTGCCGGATGGCGGTTGACGAAGCACCACCGTTTTTTCCCGGAGGCGATGCTTGCGCATCTGTCCGGGCTACGGCTGTTAGCCTGTAGCCCGGGCAGGCGCTGTGCGCCGCCGCCCCGGGAGCAAAACGCAGAGCGGCATAATCACCCCTTACCAAGCGGAAACGGGCGATCCTGCACAACCGTTTTCATCACCAGCGTCGACCGCAGGTGCTGCACGCCGGGCATTGCCGAGAGTTTGTCATCATACAGTTTCTGGAACGCCGGGAGATCGCGGGTCACCACGTGCATCAGGTAGTCCGGATCGCCAAACAGGCGCTGCGCCAGCACGATTTGCGGTATCTCTTCCACCGCCTCCTCAAACGCGCTTACCGCTTTCTTATCGCCCTCTTTTAGCGTCGCGAAGACGATCGCCAAAAAATTAAAGCCCATTTTGGCCGGATCCAGATTGGCCCGATAGCCGGTAATCACGCCTTCCTGCTCCAGCGACCGCAGCCGTCGATGACAGGGCGAAAGACTGAGATTCACCCGCTCGGCCAGTTCGGTTATCGACAGCCGCCCGTCAGCCTGTAGCTCAGCAAGAATTTTTCGATCGATGCTATCCATTTGGAAGATTTTCCCCAGTTATAACGCCTTAGAGCATAACATTGAAAGCTCATTGCGCAATAAACTCGATATTCTTTCCCTCAAATAACCACCGCTTAACGAGGAAAAATGATGAGAAATCGCCGTCAGCACGCAGAAGTGAGCCATCCATGGAAATGAGCTTTATCGCCAGCTTTTGGCTGGTCTCCTTTCTGCTGATCATCACGCCGGGCGCTGACTGGGCCTATACCATCAGCGCAGGGATCAACGGACGGCGCGTGATACCCGCCGTCGCCGGACTGATGTCTGGCCACCTGCTGGCCACGCTGATCGTCGTCGCCGGAATCGGCGTGTTAATCGCCGATCATCCGCTGGCGCTGTCGACGCTCACGCTGCTGGGCGCGGGCTATCTGATGTGGCTGGGGATCGCTATTTTGCGCCATCCGCCAACGCCAGGTGCACAGCAGCATAGCGCGGGCAGCTGGAATCGCTGGGCGCTTAAGGGGTTATGCATTAGCGGCTTGAATCCAAAAGTCTTTCTTCTGTTTCTGGCCCTGCTGCCGCAGTTTACCGACCCCCAGGGAAGCTGGTCTCTGGCCCAGCAGATGTCGGCGCTGGGCGGTATTCATCTGGTGACCTGCACGCTGGTTTACCTGATAGTTGGATATTGTTCACGCGCTATCTTAAAAACCCGACCGCATGTGGCGTATTTAATTAGTATGCTATCCGGCTCTATTATGATTCTGACCGCCTCCATCCTGATTTACGGAGAGCTGGCATAACCAAAGCGCCAGGGTGTGAGAACAGAACCGGGCTCACACTCTGTCTTATTAGTCATTGTGCCGAAGCTAAGGCTCAGAACTTATCTGTGAATATGCATAGGCAGATCTTTTATTAAGCACAATTATTTTACACATGTAACATCGCCACTTTCCCTCTCATCCATTACGTAGTTATACGTAATATCCCTCCACCTCAAATGAGGCCCATAATTTTTGTCAGGCGATTTTTTTGTTTTGTTTAACATATGTTGTAGTTTCTCTTTAATAAAGTGGTTATATTACCACCACGCTTCCATGACCCCTAAAAACATATAACTAATTAATTTAAATGGAATTAACAAAATAAAAATAATTGAAATCTCTTCAGAACTGTACATTTAAAGACACATTAGCATTAGTGAAAATGATATCAAAAAAAAGCACAAGTATAAAAAATGATAAAATTCACCATATAAATTAAACATAATAAATAAGTATGAAAAACATATGGATAAATATTATAAAAATTTAATATCCGTGGTTCAGGCGGTACACAACACCATTATGCCAACCGTGATGACGTTGACTGCCAGGGACGGAATTTCCGCTGAGAGAGGTAATTTCGACCCGTTACATACTTACCCAGAATGATAATAATTTGAGACACACAGATTAAAATAAATAAGCAACATTCCTCGTCGATAAACAATGGAGTAATTATACATAACCTAAATAATTAAAAATGCAGGACCAGCGATTAACCCTTTCCAATAGCGTTTACGCTGGCCCCGAAGAGGTGAGGCTGAAGGGTGAGTCTCCGCGAACTGACTGGAGTCTGTCGCAGGGGTAAGCAACAAGTCTTTCAAAAACAGATTTGCACGTCGCTGAGCGACGATGCGTAAGGGTAAGTCATCCAGGATGATGACGCGTCACTCAGCAGTCAGCGCACACGTACCCTGAAGTATGACGGATATAAATGAGTTGAATGACTGTTAGCTGAATGCTATCTCCATATAGCGTAATAAAAGGGACATTATGAAAAGCAATGCAGGCAATACGAAAAGGAATTTCTTAACGCAAAATGAAATTGAGGCACTGCTGGCCGCAGCGAAAACAGGACCTCACGCCATACGTAACTACTGTTTGACATTACTGTGCTTTATTCACGGGCTACGCGCCAGCGAGATCTGCCGTCTGCGGGTCTCAGATATCGATCTCCAGTCAAAATGCATCTACGTCCACCGGCTTAAAAGAGGGTTCTCGACCTCTCATCCATTAATTCATAAAGAAATTGAGGCCTTAAAACGCTGGCTGGCTATCCGGGAAACCTATCCGCAAGCGAACAGCGAATGGTTGTTTTTATCACGTAAAGGAAACCCTCTATCACGGCAGCAGTTTTATCATGTTATCTCAGTCGCGGGTGGAAATGCCGGTCTTCCAATAGAAATCCATCCTCATATGCTTCGCCACTCCTGCGGTTTCGCTCTGGCCAACATGGGGATTGATACCCGTCTGATTCAGGACTATCTCGGGCATCGAAATATTCGCCATACCGTCTGGTACACCGCCAGCAATGCCGGTCGTTTCTATGGTATCTGGGATAGCGCCCGAGATAAAAAAAGGCGAGTTATTTTATAACCCTTCTCTTCGACGCCGATTACGGCGTCGAAATCCTTCCGTACGCAGCAAAATCATCTTTAGCGCCAACCTATACCCAATCGTTATTATTAAAATTGAAACAGTCATGCATATAACTACATTGCAAAATAATTAAGATATTCCGCACTGATTTTCTGAAATGCAAAATTTTTAAGTGAGACATTTCTTAAACACATCAAACTTAATTATTTTTTCTTTAATTTTAATAACCTGATAGCAGATGGACTGCGCGTCTCTTGTGATATCAAATAAAATCGATAACCATGATGGGTGACAACTTTATCAGTTTGCACTTATCACAGCTTTAGTTATCCGTATTTATATACCCTAAATAAATCGCGTTGCAGGACAAAACGGTTAATCGTTTTGAACAGCGCTTGTGCTGGCCGCGTAAGGAGGAGGCCGAGTATTGCCAACGCACAAGCAACTTGAAATATGACGGGTCTATACGCAGATGATTTTCGGCTTTGTTGCGGTGCGTCTGACTCACTCTGATGATTTGTCCCGCGACATCCGCCCACATGCATATATCAGGAGTTATACATTATGAATCGACGTCGTTTTCTAACAGCTAAAGAAGTTCAGGCAATGATGTTAGCTGTACGTCATGGCCCTACCGGCGAACGCGATCATTGTCTGATCTTGTTAGCGTTTCGCCATGGTATGCGCATTAGTGAACTTCTTGATTTGCATTATCGGGATTTTGATCTCAATGAAGGACGCATCAATATCCGTCGTCTGAAGAACGGCTTCTCGACGGTTCACCCGCTACGTTTTGATGAACGTGAAGCGCTTGAATGCTGGAGCCATATTCGTGCCAGTTGGTATAGGGCTGATAAAAGCGATGCGGTGTTTATCTCGCGCCGCGGGACCCGCCTTTCACGACAACAGGCTTACCGCATCATTAAAAGCGCAGGTATCGCTGCCGGCACCGCTACGCCTACCCATCCGCATATGTTACGCCATGCCTGTGGTTACGAACTGGCAGAAAGAGGGGCGGATACAAGGCTGATACAGGATTATCTCGGTCATCGTAACATTCGCCACACAGTACGATATACCGCCAGTAACGCTGCTCGATTTGCTGGATTATGGGAGAGGAAAAACTTATTAGCTGAAAATTTGCACAATCAATAACTTCTGGTTAACTTATTGATTCCTTAGGTTTTTTTTGAAAAATGAATGGGTCAATTAGGACCAAACTGTCCATATAATAAAAATTTTTTGAAACACTTTGCAACTCAAATATGTTTTCTTTTGATAAAAAAACTTTAACTAATTGATTTACAAATAAATTATTACATTACATTTATTGTATTCCTCCTCCTGCTTCAGCATATTCGCTTTTCCATCGACTCTCATCATCAGCTTGTTTGTTTTCCTTTCCTGTCTCAGGAATCACTATAAACATCCAGAAAAACAAGAAAATTCAGATTAAAAACCCGCATAAAAAAATGAAAAGCGACAAAAAAAGATATTTACTTCAATGAGTCAAAATGGTCCTAACTGTTACATCAGTCAGGTAAAAACTTTGAAGAACCGGCAGTCGGACCATCGGCTAAAAATGGAGTGCCTGGGAGGCATAACGACTGCCAACAACGGTTCGTAATATTGATAATGTTTAAAGGAAAACAACATGAAAATCAAAACACTGGCTATTGTTGCTCTGTCAGCTCTTTCCCTGAGTTCCACCGTTGCTCTGGCTGCCACCACCACTGTAAACGGCGGCACCGTGCATTTTAAAGGGGAAGTGGTCAACGCAGCCTGTGCGGTAGATGCCGGTTCTCTCGATCAAACCGTTATGTTAGGTCAGGTACGTTCAGCAAAACTGGCTACCGCTGGCAGCACCAGCTCTTCCGTTGGATTCAATATCCAGTTGGATGATTGCGACACCACCGTTTCAACAAAAGCATCTGTTGCTTTCTCTGGCACAGCGGTTAATAGCACCAACACAACCGTGCTGGCCCTGCAGAACTCTGCAGCGGGTAGCGCAACCAACGTTGGCGTACAGATCCTCGACAGCGCAGGCACCCCGCTGGCACTGGATGGCACGACCTTCAGCAAAGCCTTTATCCTGAACGACGGCACTAGCGTCATTCCGTTCCAGGCTCGCTACTACGCAACCGGTGCAGCTACTGCCGGTATCGCGAACGCTGACGCAACCTTCAAAGTACAGTACGAATAATCCATTTGTTTGCAGGGAAGCAATTCGGGCCAGGGATGGCCCGTTTTTCACTAAACAACTGGAGCGATCACGATGCATAAAATGAGATCAGCTTTGTTCATTTTTCTGCTACCGACACTCGCCCTGGCGGGTAATCGATGGAACGTCACTTTACCTGGTGGAAATATGCGTTTTCAGGGAGAAATTATCGCTGAATCCTGCCGGGTGGAAGCCGGGGATCGGCAGATGGTTGTCACTATGGGGCAGATTGCCAGTAACCGATTTCATGCAACCGGCGAGGATGCCATCTCAGTACCTTTTGATATTCATCTGCAGGAGTGTAATACCGCCGTTAGCCAGCATGTTGGCGTGGCGTTCACCGGCGTCGCGGACGGTAAGAATCCGGACGTACTCTCGGTTGGCGAGGGTCCGGGCATCGCTACGGGTATAGGTATCGCTCTCTTTGACAAAGATAACAGTCTTATACCGCTTAACCAGCCTCCCAGAAGATGGATGCAAATTTATACCGGCCCTACCACTCTCCATTTCGTAGCGAAGTATCGGGCCACAGGAAAACAGGTAACCGGGGGCGTCGCAAATGCGCAGGCCTCGTTCTCTTTAACCTATCAATAATTAGCCAGCCGGCCTACCGATAAGGGAAATAACGGTGAATACACAAGGAAGATATGTGAAAAATACGCTGAAAATGACACGTAGCCTGCTGGCTGGCGCGATGATGACAGTCCTGGCTGGCTTTACCTTCTCCGCTGAAGCAGGTGTGGCTCTGGGGGCAACACGAGTTATTTATCCGTCCGACCTCAAGCAGGTCCAGTTAGCCGTTACTAATAATGACGAGAAAAGCGCCTATTTAATTCAATCGTGGATAGAGAATAATGATGGCGGCAAAGATGGTCGTTTTGTCATTACGCCACCACTATTTTCGATGCAGGGGAAAAAAGAAAATACTCTGCGAATTATCGATGCTACCAACAATCAATTACCGCAGGATCGGGAAACGCTGTTCTGGATTAACGTTAAAGCTATTCCTTCAATGGATAAATCAAAGCTTAATGATAATACCTTACAGCTGGCGATTATCAGCCGTATTAAGCTCTATTATCGCCCGGCAAACCTGGCCCTATCGCCAGATCATGCTGCCGAAAAATTAATATTTCGTCGTAATGGAAATATGCTCACGCTGAGCAATCCGACGCCCTACTACCAGACGGTCACCGAGCTCAACGCCGGAAAACACGTACTGGAAAATGCGCTGGTTCCACCTTTGGGAGAAACTTCCGTCAAATTACCGTCAGATGCTGGTAGCGAAATTACCTATCGGACGATTAATGATTATGGCGCACTGACCCCGAAAATGAAGGGCAAAACACAATAACTTAAGGCGATAGTGAACGCTACCGCTTGAAATAAAAAGAACTGACAGCCGGTAATTTTTGACCGGAGGGACTATGTCATATTTGAAATATGGACTTTATTATTTAGGCTCACAGTGTATTCGACGCAACCACCTGCGCCCAACACGCATCCTGGCCAGGATTCCCCTTTTTGTTTTACTCACCTCACAGACTTTTTCTGCACAGGCTGAGCTTTATTTCAATCCGCGGTTCCTGTCAGACGATCCTACAGCCGTAGCGGATCTGTCCGGTTTTGAAAATGGACAAGAGATACCGCCGGGAACGTACCGTGTGGATATCTATCTCAATGACGGTTACATGACCACCCGTGACGTCACCTTCAATGCCGGAGATAAAGACAAAGGATTACTGCCCTGCCTTACCCGCGGGCAGCTGGCCAGCATGGGCGTCAGCACCGGTTCAGTTGCAGGACTAAAAGAGCTGCCCGCGGATAGCTGCGTCCCATTAATTGAGATGATAGAAGATATCACTATCCGTTTCGATGTGGCTCAACAACGCCTTTACCTTACCATTCCTCAGGCATTTATGGGCAATCGCGCACGCGGTAGCATTCCCCCAGAGCTGTGGGATGATGGCATCAATGCGCTACTGCTTAACTACAACTTCACCGGCAACAACGTTCACAACGACGTCGGCGGCAGCAGCAACTACGCGTACCTGAACCTGCAGAGCGGGCTGAATCTGGGTGCCTGGCGCCTGCGCGACAACACCACATGGAGCTACAGCAGCAGCGGCAGTTCGACGACCAATGAAAACAAATGGCAGCATATCAACTCGTGGCTTGAGCGTGATATTACGCTACTGCGTTCGCGCCTCACGCTGGGCGACAGCTACACCAACGGCGACGTCTTTGACGGCATTAACTTCCGCGGCGCGCAGCTCGCTTCCGACGACAATATGCTGCCGGACAGCCAGAAGGGGTTCGCCCCGGTCATTCACGGGATTGCCCGCGGCACGGCCCAGGTATCGGTCAAACAGAACGGCTATGAGATCTACCAGAGCACGGTGCCGCCCGGCCCGTTTACCATCAACGATCTCTACGCCGCAGGCAACGGCGGGGACCTGCAGGTAACCATCAAAGAGGCCGACGGCAGCAGCCAGGTGTTCACCGTCCCCTACTCGTCCGTTCCGGTGCTCCAGCGCGAGGGCCATACCCGCTATGCCGCTACCGCCGGGGAGTACCGCAGCGGCAACAATCAGCAGGAAGAGCCGAAATTTTTCCAGGGTACCTTGCTGCACGGCCTCCCGGCGGGCTGGACGCTGTACGGCGGCACCCAGCTGGCGGACCGCTACCGCGCCTTTAACCTCGGCGTCGGCAAAAATATGGGGGAGCTGGGGGCGCTGTCGCTGGATATCACCCAGGCCAACGCCACCCTGCCCGATGACAGCGAGCGTCAGGGGCAGTCGGTACGTTTCCTCTATAACAAGTCGCTGACGGATACCGGCACCAACATTCAGCTGGTGGGCTACCGCTACTCGACGCGCGGCTATTTCAGCTTCGCCGACACCACCTACAGCCGGATGAGCGGCTACAACGTCGAGACCCAGGACGGGGTGATTGAAGTGAAGCCTAAATTCACCGACTACTACAACCTCGCTTACAACAAGCGCGGCAAAGTGCAGCTTAGCGTCACCCAGCAGCTGGGGCGCACCGCCACGCTCTACCTGAGCGGCAGCCACCAGACCTACTGGGGCACCGGCAAGGCCGATCAGCAGCTCCAGGCAGGACTCAACGCCGCCGTCGACGATATCAACTGGACGCTCAGCTACAGCCTGACCAAAAACGCCTGGCAGCAGGGGCGCGATCAGATGCTGGCGGTCAACGTCAATATTCCGTTCAGCCACTGGCTGCGCTCCGACAGCAAATCGGCCTGGCGGCACGCCAGCGCCAGCTACAGCATGTCCAACGATCTGAACGGCAGAACCACCAGCCTTGCCGGGCTGTACGGCACGTTGCTGGAGGACAACAACCTGAGCTACAGCATGCAGACCGGCTACGCCGGCGGCGGTGAGGGCAACAGCGGCGGCACCGGCTACGCGGCGCTGAACTACCGCGGCGGCTACGGCAACGCCAACGTCGGCTACAGCCGCAGCGACGGCATCAAACAGCTGTACTACGGCCTGAGCGGCGGCGTGCTGGCCCACGCCGACGGCGTCACGCTGAGCCAGCCGATGAACGACACGGTGGTGCTGATCAAAGCCCCCGGCGCAGGCAACGTCAAAGTGGAAAACCAGACCGGGGTTCAGACCGACTGGCGCGGCTACGCCGTGCTGCCCTACGCCACCGAATACCGGGAAAACCGGGTGGCGCTGGACACCAACAGCCTGGCCGATAACGTCGACCTGGACGATGCGGTGGCCAGCGTGGTGCCGACCCACGGCGCCATTGTTCGTGCGGAATTTAAGGCCCACGTCGGGCTCAAGCTGCTGATGTCGCTCACCTACAACGGTAAGCCGGTTCCCTTCGGCGCGCTGGTGACTTCTGACGGCAGCCAGGCCAGCAGCATCGTTGCCGATAACGGCCAGGTCTACCTGAGCGGGATGCCGCTGATGGGCAAGGTGCGGGCGAAATGGGGCGAAGGTCCGAACGCCAGCTGCGAGGCTGACTACAGCCTGCCGCCGGAAAGCAAGAACCAGGCATTGAGCCAGCTGTCGGCAGTCTGCCGCTAAGGAAGTCATGATGATGAAAACACCTGTTTATCTCCTCGGTGCCCTTCTGTCGCTGGTGGTTGCCTGCGCCAGCGCGGCGGACAGCACCATCACCATCAGCGGCTACGTTCGCGATAACGCCTGCGCCGTGGCGGGTGAGTCGAAAGATTTTACCGTCGACCTGATGGATAACGCCGCGAAGCAGTTTCGTGCTGTTGGGGCGACCACGCCGCTGGTGCCGTTTCGTATCGTGCTGTCGCCCTGCGGCAACTCGGTCACCGCGGTGAAGGTCGGCTTTGTTGGCGTTGCAGACAGCATCAACACCGACCTGTTACAGCTCGACGGCGGTGCCTCAGCGGCGGCCGGGATGGGCGTGCAGATCCTTGGCGCGCAGCAGACGGCGCTGCCGCTCAATGCCGCATCGTCAGCGATCCCCTGGACCACGCTGACCCCCGGCCAGACCAACACGCTGAACTTTTACGCCCGGCTGATGGCCACCCGGGTGCCGGTGACCGCCGGGCACGTTAATGCAACCGCAACATTCACGCTTGAATTTCAGTAACCGGAGGCGCTGATGAACCCGACCTATTCAGGATGGCTGCTGGCCGCGATGCTGGCGGCGTCCTCCCCGACGCTACAGGCCGCCGACGTCACCATTACCGTTAACGGCAAAGTGGTGGCCAAACCCTGTACCGTTTCCACCGTTAACGCCACCGTCGATCTCGGCGATCTCTATACCTTTAGCCTGGTCTCCGCCGGCGCCGCTTCGCCCTGGCACAGCGTGGCGCTCACCCTGAGCAACTGCCCGGTCGGCACGTCGCGGGTCACCGCCAGCTTCAGCGGTACGGCGGACGCCACCGGCTATTACAAGAACCAGGGTACCGCCGGCAATATCCAGCTTGAGCTGCAGGATGAGGGTGGAAACACGCTGAATACCGGCGCCACAAAAACGGTACAGGTAGATGCGTCGACGCAATCAACCCGCTTTCCTCTAAAGGTCAGGGCGCTGACCGTCAACGGCGGTGCGACGCAAGGAACTATTCAGGCGGTGATTAGCGTCACCTATACCTACGCCTGAGCCAGGAGAATGTGTTAATGAAAAAAGTTATCGTTTTGTTTACTTCCCTGCTTCTGATGGGCTGGTCGCTGGATGCCGCGGCATTCTCCTGTCAAGCTCCCGATACCGGGCAAAAGATGGACTCCGGCTCGGCGAATATTTACGTCAATCTGGCGCCTTCTATTGGCGTGGGGCAAAACCTGGTTGTCGATTTATCCTCTTCAATAATCTGTCGAAATGACGACGGAAGCGAAAGCAACCAACTTATTGACTACATTAATCTCACCAACGGTACTGCATTCGGTGGGGCATTGGCAGCGTTTACCGGTAGCATTTATTGGAATACAAATAGTTACCCACTACCGCTGAACAGTAGTTCATCAAAATATATCGTTACCGACAATAACTATCTCGGGTTGCCGTTGCGTATGTACCTTACAGCAACCGGCACCGCGGGCGGCGTCGTGATTAATGCTGGCGAACTCATAGCGAGACTTAATATGCATAAAGTTGCCAGCAACGGAAACCCCAAGGATTTTACCTGGAATATCTACGCTAATAATAATGTCGTCATTCCCACTGGCGGTTGCGACGTGTCAACCCGAGATGTCACCGTCACGCTTCCAGACTATCCGGGCACCATGGCCGTTCCGGTCACGATTCACTGCGCACAAAATCAAAATATCGCCTATTACCTGACGGGGACAACGGCGGACAGGAGCAATTCCATTTTCCGCAACACTGCTTCCGCCTCGCCAGCGCAGGGCATTGGCGTACAGATAACGCGCAATGGTACCGTGGTCCCTGCCAACCGTAACGTCTCGCTGGGTAAAGTAGGTACCTCACCGGTGAACCTGGGTCTGACCGCTACCTACGCGCGAACCAGCGACCCGATTACCGCGGGTAACGTGCAATCGATTATAGGGGTAACATTTGTCTATGAGTAATCTCTTGCCATAACTCGGCGGTTGCCAATAGCTTATAACCTTTACCAGCCATATGGCTGGTAAAGGGTTAGCTTGTAATAGAAGGCGGTACAATACGCGGCCGTCAGCTCTCGACTCAAATTGTTGCGCCAGCATGCTGGCGCATTTATTCAGGCGCGAATATCGTCGTACTCGCGGGTATTATCAAATTCATGTTTGGCAAACGGGCATAGTGGAATAATTTTACGCTGCTCGCCGCGCATTTTTTCTACCACTTTCGCCACCAGCTTTTTCCCTACCCCCTGCCCTTTCAGACTGGGGTCAACGTCGGTATGCTCAATAATGCTGAGGTGCTCGCCCGTGGGCACAAAAACAATTTCCGCCACCTGATTCCCGTCGGCGTCATTGACGTAAAACTTATTATGACCTTCCAGTATTTCCATCGTTTCCTCGCTTCGCTTATTTTTGGCGATACTTCAGTGCGCCGCTCGGGCAGGTATCAATAACCTTAACTACCGTGGCCGCGTCCACCTCATCGGGGACGATCCACGGTTTGCGTTTCAGGTTGAAAAGCTTCGCGCTGCCGCGCACGCAGTTGCCCGAGTGCTGACAGATATCGGTGTTAAAGTAGACATCGATTTTCTCGCCGGTATAGGCGCGATAGCCCGCGTCTAATAGTTCTTTATCCATGACATTGCCTCAGTTCTGACTATTTTTTATAACTTTGTCTCTAAGCATAGTCCTGTCAACAACCGCTGACTATCGGTAACGGGTGAAATTTTATTTCGGTAGCTGCACGCCGTTAATGCAGAATGAATGATTTTCTATGCACTCTTTAGCCAAAGAAAATGTCTGATTGCCGATAAAGTACGGACGCTTCTGTTATATCCATCTTTAATTTCCCTGGCAGTGAGATTAAACTCATTCCATCCTAACCCGAGCACTCAGGTATTTAGTCTTGAATCGCATTGTAAAGCTGCCGCGCCCTACGCTCTTATTCTTGCTATTTACACTCTCCGGCTGCTCATTATCCCCGGCGATTCCGGTATTAGGCGCCGCATTCCCGGGCTGGTTTTTCTGCTTAACAGGCGCCGCGCTGTTACTTATTCCCTGCCATATCCTGATTGTGCGTAAAGGATGGCAGTCGCGATTTTCTCCGCTGGTCTTCAGCTATCTGGCGCTGATGTTCCTGTTCGCCACGATTATGTGGTTCCTGCTCTTCGTAAACTAGATACCGATGACTCAATCCCGCTCAAGCGTTATCCGCAAAAAATGGCCCCTGCTGGCGCTCGTTCTCGCCGCTATCGTGGCGCTGATTCTGGTTATCTGGCAGCTGCAAACCTCGCCGGAAACCAACGATGCCTACGTGTATGCCGACACCATCGACGTGGTGCCGGAAGTGAGCGGGCGGATCGTCGAGATGCCGATTCGCGACAATCAGCGGGTAAAAAAAGGCGACCTGCTGTTCCGCATCGACCCGCGCCCCTACCAGGCGATGCTCGACGATGCCAAAGCCCGCCTGACCACGCTTGATGCGCAGATTATGCTGACCCAGCGCACGATCAAAGCGCAGGAGTACAACGCGCAGTCGGTCAGCGCCGCCGTTGAACGCGCTAAAGCGCTGGTTAAGCAGACCACCTCTTCACGCATACGCCTTGAGCCACTGGTACCGCAAGGGTTTGCCTCACAAGAAGATCTGGATCAGGCGCGAACGGCCGAAAAAGCGGCGCGCGCCGAACTGGAGGCCACCCTGTTGCAGGCGAAACAGGCTTCCGCCGCCGTGACCGGCGTTGATGCCATGGTGGCGCAGCGGGCGGGGATCCTCGCGCAGATTGCGCTGGCCGAGCTGCATCTCGAATTTACCGAAGTCCGCGCGCCGTTTAACGGCGTGGTGGTGGCGCTGAAAACCACGATCGGCCAGTACGCCTCGGCCCTGAAGCCGGTCTTTACCCTGCTGGATGACGACCACTGGTACGTGGTGGCGAACTTCCGCGAAACCGACTTGCAGAACGTGCGGCCCGGCGTTCCGGCCAGAATCACCGTCATGACCAACCACGGCCGCACCTTCGAGGGCGTGGTCGACTCGGTCGGCACCGGCGTTCTGCCCGACGGCGGCAGCGTCATCGAGGGCCTGCCGGTCATCCAGAAGAGTATCAACTGGGTCCACGTCTCCCAGCGCTTCCCGGTCAAAATCGCCGTCAAAGACCCCGACCCGGCCCTGTTCCGTATGGGCGCCTCCGCCAGCGCCGTTCTGCAGCCGCAATAAGGAGACGGCATGCAGAGCTTGTGGCCGTTTCTCACCCGTGAACTCCGCGATGCGCCGGGGCGGGCGAACTACACCCTGCGCCTGACGCTCAGCTGCGCGGTGCTGATCGTGCTGTTTATGACGCTGCATATTCCCTTCCTCGCCGTGGCGCTGATCGTGGTGTTTTACGTCAGCCAGCCTAACGTGCTGATGATCAAACTGGTCAGCGTGGTTTTCGTGCTCACCGTCAGCGTCGCGCTCGGCGGCGTGCTGCTGATTATCAAGTGGACCTATGACTATCCGCTGATCCGCCTAGTCGCCTCGGTGATCCTGTTCTTCTGCGCCATTTACCTGATGCGGGTGCTCGGCAAGCTGGGGCTGGCGTTTTTCGTGGTGGCGCTGGCGGTCATCTACGCCCAGACCTTCCCGTCAATGACCAGCCAGAGCGAAATTCTGGTGCGCCTGCTGCTGTGGCTATGGGTGGCGATCAACACCGCGATTCTGGTGACCCTGCTGGTCAACGCCTGTTTCCAGCAGGCGTTTCCCGGCTATCAGTTTAAAGCCCGGCTGGTGGTGATGCTCCGCCAGACGGCGCGGCGCCTGAGCCAGCCGGACGATGGCACGCCGCCACCCACCGTTACCGAGATTGCCGGGCAGTTTAACCAACTGCGGTCCCTGTATCAGCAGGCCGCGCGCGCCACGCCGGAGATTGCCGCCAGCCCGCAGGCCTGGCAGTCGCTGATGGCCGCCGCGCTGAGCTGCTCTCATTTGACGGCGCTGCTCCAGCCGGGCGACGACCATCCCGATGCGCGTCGGCGGATAGCCAGCCAGCTTAACGCGCTGGCGGATAATCTGCCCGCGGCGGCGGAGGTCCAGCCGCTGATTGTCCCGCGCGACGGCGCCAACAGCGCCATTTTGCAGGAAATCGCCGAGGTGCTGGCGCGGCTGGCGCGCGGCGAAACCATCCCGCTGCCGCAGGGTGAAGTGGAAAAAGCGCCGCTGCTTTTGCCGGACGCGTGGTCCAATCCGGCCTATCTGCACTTTGCCCTGAAAACGCTGCTGGCGACGCTGCTGTGCTACGTTTTTTACACCGCCGCCGACTGGCAGGGCATCCACACCATCATGCTGAGCTGCGTGATCGTCGCCCAGCCGGGCCTGGGCGCCACCATGCAGAAAACGTGGCTACGCATCGGCGGCGCGCTGCTGGCCACGCTGATTGCGCTGCTTCTGATCGTCTTTGTGCAGCCCTGGACCGATTCGCTGAGCGGCCTGCTGGCGATGACCCTGCCGGTCCTCGCGCTGGCGGCGTGGATTGCGGCGGGATCGGAGCGCATCGCCTACGCCGGCATTCAGATAGGCTTTACCTTCGCGCTGGCCTTCCTGAGCTGGTTTGGCCCGCTCAGCAACCTTACCGAGCTGCGCGACCGGGTTATCGGCATCCTGCTCGGCGTGCTGGTTTCCTCCATTGTTCATCTCTATTTATGGCCCGATAGCGAAGCGCCGCAGCTGAAAGCGCGTCTGGCCCAGCTTTATCGCCAGCTGGCGCAAACCCTCGCCGCCCGCGACGATGAGGTTCAGCAGGTACCGCTGTTTGCCGCGCTGACCGAGAGCGAAACCTTAATTAACCGGGTGTCCGCCGAGCCGCTGGGAACCTACGCGCACCCGTGGCCGGAAGCCAAAAGCTGGCCGGCGCGGGCAACCTTTCGTCAGGCAGAGGAGATCCTGCGCCTCAGCGAAGGCTATCGCCTTTACGCCGCGCCGGAAGATACCTTTTTAGCGCGCTGCGCCCGGCGGCTTGAAGCCTACGCCAGCGATATCGATGCGCAGCAAAATACCGTTGAGCGCGTTCAGGCGCCGCAGCCGGATCCGGCGAATCCGTTCGGCGCGCCGCTGGTCAACGCGTTGGCCGCCCTGCCGGCATGGCCCTTTGCATCCTCCGTTATTCCGCGACAGGCAACCCGATCATGACGAAAACCACTCCTCTTCCGCGCATCTGGCGCTCCCTGGCGCTTGCCTTCGCCCTCACGCAATTAGCCGGCTGCGCGTTAATTCAGGACGATCCCGGCCAGGCACCGCTGGTCAACCCGCAGCAGGCCGAGCTGGCGCAGGTGATCCACCTGGCGAACAGCGGCTGGCCGACGGCGCGGTGGTGGGAAGGCTATCAGGATC
>ERZ773187.1321-NODE-1321-length-19360-cov-11.251386_pt1 | contig 19360 bp, 14 predicted proteins | sample MGYA00511242_ERZ773187 | MGnify/ENA primary metagenome ERZ773187 (study PRJEB29015, sample SAMEA2737744) | human gut metagenome | biome: human gut; feature: human-associated habitat; material: faeces | place: China | collected 2012 ... | reverse complement strand
TGGGCTGTCCATGCGAGGTGAAGAACCCTCCACCGTCCACATACTGATAAAGCAATGGATCGCAACCACGAAGAACGACCAGTAGCGCGCGTAGCGATGAGAAGTAGCGCGCCATATTTACGATGCAAACTACACATAACGCCCAAAATAATGCGACGGTGCTAATCATACCTCCTCCCCGGCGACACGCCCGCGAAGCAACGCTTCGGGACTACCGCTCCCCGATACCCTGACAGACCGCTCAGTGAAAGAGTCACACGAAACCGGACGGGTTAACGTTTTAATATCCGACCGGCTTAATCAATAGTGTAGGAGATCCGTTAATTTTTTTGCCACAAGGTTAATCGTTATCAACACCAATGCTTGAAAAATTTGTTCAACTGGGCCGTAATGAGAGCAGGTAGACAGCGGCTGAATGCGCTGGTCATCGATCACTTAAGGAAGGAGTAACACTATGGCTTACAAACATATTCTTATCGCAGTCGATCTCTCCCCGGAGAGCAAAGTGCTGGTCGATAAAGCCGTATCCATGGCACGTCCGTATAATGCGAAAGTTTCCCTGATTCACGTCGACGTTAACTACTCCGATCTCTATACCGGCCTTATCGATGTCAATCTTGGGGATATGCAGAAGCGTATTTCTGAAGAGACTCACCACGCCCTGAGCGAACTTTCAACGAATGCGGGTTACCCGATTACCGAGACCCTGAGCGGTAGCGGCGACCTCGGTCAGGTGCTGGTTGATGCGATTAAGAAATACGATATGGACCTGGTGGTTTGCGGTCATCATCAGGACTTCTGGAGCAAGCTGATGTCTTCCGCGCGCCAGCTGATCAATACCGTGCACGTGGATATGCTGATTGTTCCGCTGCGTGACGAAGAAGACGAGTAAATAAAACGTTTGCCCCTCTCCCACAGGAGAGGGAATGATCGAGCCCCTCTCCCCGTGGGAGAGGGGCTGAGATGAGGCCATCAGACCGCACTATACGTCCGGCGTACCAGAATATATATCAAACCGATGCCCTTTCGTGGTCACCGCGTTGGTGGTCGCCACATCCGCCAGCGGCGGTGCGTAGTCCGGGCGTTTCACCACCACACGCTTTGTCGCCAGCAGCCGGGCAGGTGCCAACAGCCCATCTGCATCCAGATCCGGTCCCACCAGCGACTGAAACACCCGCATCTCTTTCTTCACCAGCGCACTTTTCTGCTTATGCGGGAACATGGGGTCGAGATAGACCACCTGCGGGCGTGGTGTGATGTCAGTCAGCGCCGTCAGGCTGGAGGCGTGGATCAATTGCAGGCGCTCTTGCAGCCACGGGCCAATCTCCGGGTCCGCATAGCCGCGCGCTAATCCGTCGTCCAGCAATGCTGCCACTACCGGGTTACGCTCCAGCATTCGCACTCGACAGCCCACCGAGGCCAGTACAAACGCATCGCGCCCTAACCCTGCCGTGGCATCCACCACGTCCGGCAGATAACTGCCTTTGATGCCGACCGCTTTGGCAACCGCTTCGCCGCGACCGCCGCCAAACTTGCGCCGGTGCGCCATCGCCCCGCCGACAAAATCGACAAATATGCCGCCGAGCTTCGGTTCGTCGCGCTTGCGCAGTTCCAGATGCGTTGTCGTCATCACCAGCGCCATCGGGTTTTCATCATCGTGCTCCAGCCCCCAGCGGGCGGCCAGAACAGATAAGGCGCCGTCTCCGGCGCCTGTTTCATCGAGCAAACAAATTTTCACTGCGGCAATTAACCCTTAATACCGTAATGCTCCAGCATCGCATCCAGCTGCGGCTCACGGCCACGGAAGCGTTTGAACAGCTCCATCGGCTCTTCGGAACCGCCACGGGTCAGGATGTTGTCGAGGAACGACTGCCCGGTTTCGCGGTTGAAAATCCCCTCTTCTTCAAAGCGGGAGTAAGCATCCGCCGCCAGCACGTCGGCCCACAGGTAGCTGTAGTAACCCGCTGCGTAGCCGCCCGCAAAGATGTGGCTGAACGCGTGCGGGAAGCGACCCCAGGTTGGCCCCGGAATAACGGCGACCTGCTTTTTAATCTCGGCCAGCGTTTCAAGGATTTTGGCCCCCTGCTCCGGGCTGAACTCGGCGTGCAGACGGAAATCGAACAGGCCGAACTCCAGCTGGCGCAGAATAAACATCGCCGCCTGATAGTTTTTCGCCGCCAGCATTTTATCAAGCAGTTCTTTCGGCAGCGGTTCGCCGGTCTCATAGTGGCCGGAGATAAACGCCAGCGCGTCCGGCTCCCAGCACCAGTTTTCCATAAACTGGCTCGGCAGCTCGACCGCATCCCACGGCACACCGCTGATACCGGCGACACCCGCGGTTTCGATGCGGGTCAGCATGTGGTGCAGACCGTGACCGAACTCGTGGAACAGGGTGATCACTTCATCGTGGGTAAAGAGCGCCGGTTTGCCGCTCACCGGACGGTTGAAGTTACAGGTCAGGTAGGCAACCGGCTTCTGCAGAGTACCGTCCGCTTTACGCATCTGGCCCACGCAGTCATCCATCCACGCCCCGCCGCGCTTGTTTTCACGCGCATAGAGATCGAGGTAGAAGCTGCCGCGCAATTCATTTTTCTCGTCATACAGCTCGAAGAAACGCACATCCGGATGCCAGACGTCGATATCTTTGCGCTCTTTGGCGGTGATGCCGTAGATACGCAGCACCACTTCGAACAGGCCATTCACGGCTTTGTTTTCCGGGAAGTACGGGCGCAGCTGCTCATCGCTGATGCTGTAGAGGTGCTGTTTCTGTTTTTCGCTGTAGTAAGCAATGTCCCACGGCTGCAGTTCGTCCACGCCGAACTCCGCTTTCGCGAAGGCGCGCAGCTGGGCCAGCTCTTTCTCACCCTGCGGACGGGCGCGTTTGGCGAGATCGGTCAGGAAGTCCAGCACCTGCTGCGGGTTCTCCGCCATTTTGGTGGCGAGAGATTTGTCGGCATAGTTTTCAAAGCCCAGCAGCTGCGCCAGCTCGTGACGCAGGGCAAGGATTTCGGCCATCACCGGGCTGTTATCCCATTTACCGGCATTCGGCCCCTGATCGGACGCACGCGTGCTGTAAGCGCGGTACATCTCTTCACGCAGGGCCTGGTTGTCGCAGTAGGTCATCACCGGCAGGTAGCTCGGGATATCCAGCGTCAGCAGGAACCCTTCCTGCTCTTTCGCTTCGGCCTGGGCTTTTGCTGCGGCCAGCGCGCTTTCCGGCATCCCGGCCAGCTCCGCTTCGTCGGTAATCAGCTTCGTCCAGCCCATGGTGGCGTCGAGTACGTTGTTGCTGTACTGGTTACCCAGCTCGGACAGACGGGCGGCGATTTCGCCATAGCGTTGTTGTTTCTCTTTTGGCAGCCCGATACCGGACAGTTCAAAATCACGCAGGGCATTATCGACCGATTTTTTCTGGGCGGTATTCATGGCGGCGTAATGGTCGCCGTCGCGCAGGTCGCGGTAGGCTTTATACAGCCCCTCGTGCTGACCGACCCAGGTGCTGTACTCGGAGAGCAGCGGCAGGGTTTGTTCATAGGCTTCGCGCAGTTCCGGGCTGTTTTTCACCGAGTTCAGGTGGCTCACCGGCGAGAAAATGCGCCCCAGCACGTCGTCCACCTCGGCCAGCGGCTGACACAGATTTTCCCAGGTGTACGGCCCGCCCTGCGCCACCACGCTCTCTACCGCTGCGCGGCAGTTGCCCAGCGCTTCGGTAACGGCAGGCACCACATGCTCAGGGAGAATTTTAGAAAATGGCGGCAGGGAAAAAGGCGTCAGTAATGGATTGGTCATAAACGCTGTCCTGTTAAATAGGGTAAGTGAAGCGCGCATCCGGCGCTGTGCATATGGGTCAGTAATGGGGGTAAGTGTAGAGGATTTCAATACCGGGCGTTGCGCTTTCGCGGCGGTGACGACTTTTCTGTATACTGTGGCGATACGCTTTTTTTTACCTGATGGAACACCTTTACCCATGCTCAGTTATCGCCATAGCTTCCACGCGGGCAACCACGCCGACGTCCTTAAACACACTGTTCAGAGCTTGATCATTGAAGCGCTGAAAGAGAAAGATAAACCCTTTCTCTATCTGGACACCCATGCCGGCGCGGGCCGCTATCAACTGAGCGGCGAACATGCCGAGCGCACCGGTGAATATCTGGAAGGTATTGCCCGCATCTGGCAGCAGGACGACCTGCCTGCCGAGCTGGAGCCCTATATCGGCGTGGTGAATCATTTCAACCGCAACGGCCAGCTGCGCTACTACCCCGGTTCCCCGCTGATTGCCCGCCAGTTGCTGCGCGAGCAGGACAGCCTGCAGTTGACTGAGCTGCACCCGAGCGACTTCCCGCTGCTGCGCTCTGAATTCCAGAAAGACAACCGCGCCCGGGTAGATAAGGCTGATGGCTATCAGCAACTGAAGGCTAAACTGCCGCCGGTCTCCCGTCGCGGTCTGGTGCTGATCGACCCGCCGTACGAAATTAAAACCGATTATCAGGCGGTGGTAACCGGCATCAACGAAGGTTACAAACGCTTTGCCACCGGCACCTACGCCCTGTGGTATCCGGTGGTATTGCGCGCGCAAATTAAGCGTATGATCAAAGACCTCGAAGCGACCGGCATCCGCAAAATCCTGCAAATTGAGCTGGCCGTCCGTCCGGACAGCGATCAACGCGGTATGACCGCCTCCGGCATGATTGTCATTAACCCGCCGTGGAAGCTCGAAGCGCAGATGAATAACGTGCTGCCGTGGCTGCACAAAACCCTGGTGCCAGCGGGAACCGGCCACGCCACCGTCAGTTGGATCGTGCCGGAGTAATTGCAGGCATCGGTGGAAACTATTGATTTCAGGTATACAATCGCGCCAACCAGATATTAAGGATAAGACTCATGAGCAAGCATTATGACTACATCGCCATTGGCGGCGGCAGCGGCGGCATCGCCTCTATTAACCGTGCGGCCATGTATGGCCAGAAGTGTGCGCTGATTGAAGCCAAAGAGTTAGGCGGCACCTGCGTAAACGTGGGTTGTGTACCGAAGAAAGTGATGTGGCACGCGGCGCAGATCCGCGAAGCTATCCATATGTATGGCCCGGATTATGGCTTTGACACGACCCTTAACCACTTCGACTGGGATAAGTTGATCGCCAGCCGTACCGCTTACATCGACCGTATTCACACCTCGTACGATAACGTGCTGGGCAAGAACAACGTTGACGTGATCCGCGGTTTCGCCCGCTTTGTGGATGCAAAAACGATCGAAGTGAACGGCGAGACGATCACCGCCGATCATATTCTGATCGCCACCGGCGGCCGTCCGAGCCACCCGAACATTCCGGGCGTGGAGTACGGTATCGACTCTGACGGCTTCTTCGAACTGCCTGCTCTGCCTAAGCGCGTTGCCGTTGTCGGTGCGGGCTACATCGCCGTTGAGCTGGCTGGCGTGATTAACGGCCTGGGCGCGGAAGCGCACCTGTTTGTGCGTAAACATGCGCCGCTGCGCAGCTTCGACCCGCTGATCGTGGAGACCCTGGTCGAAGTGATGAACGCGGAAGGGCCAACCCTGCACACCAATGCCGTACCGAAAGCGGTAGTGAAAAATGCCGACGGTAGCCTGACGCTGGAGCTTGAAGATGGTCGTAGCCAGACCGTAGATTGCCTGATCTGGGCAATTGGTCGCGAACCCGCCAATGACAACTTCAACCTGGCGGTAACTGGCGTTAAAACCGATGAAAAAGGTTACATCGTTGTCGACAAATTCCAGAACACCAGCGTATCGGGCATCTACGCCGTTGGCGATAACACCGGCGCGGTTGAGCTGACGCCGGTTGCCGTTGCGGCGGGCCGTCGCCTCTCCGAGCGTCTGTTTAACAACAAGCCGGACGAGCATCTGGATTACAGCAATATCCCGACCGTGGTCTTCAGCCATCCGCCTATCGGCACCGTTGGCTTAACCGAGCCGCAGGCGCGCGAGCAGTATGGCGACGAGCAAGTCAAAGTCTACAAATCGTCGTTTACTGCCATGTACACGGCGGTCACCTCTCATCGCCAGCCTTGCCGTATGAAGCTGGTTTGTGTTGGTCCGGAAGAGAAAATCGTCGGCATTCACGGTATTGGCTTCGGCATGGACGAGATCCTGCAGGGCTTCGCGGTGGCGCTGAAGATGGGCGCAACCAAGAAAGACTTTGATAACACCGTTGCGATTCACCCGACGGCGGCGGAAGAGTTCGTTACCATGCGCTGATTGTTTGCGCAGGTGAGTGCTTTACCCAAACTGGCCGCGCAACGGCCAGTTTTTTTTTGGCGTGATGAAATAAAAGACAACGCATCATCCTTGTGGGCTGCCACAGGGGATGGGGAGATCACGCCCCTCCTTTGTCCTGTCTTCTCCACCTGCTGCCAGGTTGCTAACAGCGTTAATCCACTTTCCCTGCGGGTAAAGCGGGTGACGTTAGCGGCAAGGGCACGCCTCATGGACTAATGTACAAACGGTAACAAAATAGCCCGTTGTCGGCCAGGGAGTTGGCTAATCTTAAAAGGCGCTAAGCCGTACCCTTCAGAAAATAATTTAAGACTGAGTAGAGAACATGCATCTGAAAATTACCGCGACGTTTATGTCGAAGATCCACCTCGTCCTGGCCCTCGCCTGGACCATACTGACGATACCTACCCTGCTGTGGTGGAAAAACAGCATCCTGTGGGTGTCACTAATGAGTATCTATGCGATTGTGATTTCGCATCTCGCCGCGTACAGTGCCGCACATGCAGAAAAAGCAGCCAGTAAGGCGCTGGGCGAGAGCGCTAACGCGAACCAGAAAGCCAGTCACACCGCAGCCACGGTTCATGAGAGTGCGCGACAACGAATGCTCTGATTTTTCATTCCCCGCTTAACGTCCTTAAAATACCTTTTAACGTTGTAAATTCATTGGGTTAATGTGTTTTTTGCGCGTCGTTAGCGGGGAAAAAAGCGTGATCAACCGCACACTTCGCACCGCATTCACCGAAGCGAATGTCTACGCTTAAAAGACGACCGGGAAAAACCCGTATTTGTTACGACAAAACCGGAGGTCCACACCACCATGTTCAACCAGAAATTACAGGCAGCAGAGGTTATCGAGTTCGAGATTGCGGAAGAGATTCGCTACGAAACCGATCCCTGCGAGTTAAAACTGGATGAGATGATTGAGGCGGAGCCGGAACCGGAAATGATCGAGGGGTTGCCCGCATCTGATGCGCTGACCCCGGCCGATCGTTACCTTGAATTGTTTGAGCACGTTCAGTCGACGCGACTCTTTGCAGACAGCAAAACGTTCCCCGACTGCGCGCCAAAGATGGATCCGCTGGATATCCTTATCCGCTACCGTAAAGTCAGACGCCACCGGGACTTTAACTTGCGCCAGTTTGTGGAGAACCACTTCTGGCTGCCGGAAGACTACAGCAAAGAGTACATCTCTGACCCTGGTCTGTCCCTGAAAGAGCACATTGATAACCTGTGGCCGGTGCTGACGCGCGAGCCGCAGGATCATATCCCGTGGTCATCACTGCTGGTATTGCCGCAGGCCTATATCGTGCCTGGCGGCCGTTTCAGCGAAACCTACTACTGGGACTCCTATTTCTCCATGCTGGGGCTGGCCGAGAGCGGCCGCAACGATCTGCTGAAATGTATGGCGGATAACTTTGCGTGGTTGATTGAGCGCTACGGTCACATTCCGAACGGCAACCGTACCTACTACTTGAGCCGCTCCCAGCCGCCGGTCTTCGCCCTGATGGTCGAACTGTTCGAAGAGGACGGCGTGCGCGGCGCGAAGCGCTATCTGGACCACCTGAAGATGGAATACGCATTCTGGATGGACGGCGCCGAGTCGCTGCTGCTCAACCAGGCTTATCGTAGCGCAGTGCGTATGCCGGACGGCTCTCTGCTCAACCGCTACTGGGATGACCGTGACACTCCGCGCGATGAATCCTGGATAGAAGACGTGGAAACGGCCCGCCACTCTGGCCGTCCGCCGAACGAAGTTTATCGCGACTTGCGCGCCGGGGCGGCCTCGGGCTGGGACTACTCCTCCCGCTGGCTGCGCGATCCGTCACGGCTGGCGAGCATCCGCACGACGCAGTTTATCCCTATCGACCTGAACGCGTTCCTCTTCAAGCTGGAGAGCGCCATCGCCAATATTTCGGCGTCGAAAGGGGATAAAGAGACCGCAGAGATTTTCCATCAGAAGGCGAGCGATCGTCGCGCGGCGGTGAACCGTTATCTGTGGGATGAAGAGACGGGCTGCTACCGTGACTACGACTGGCGACGCGAGGAGATGGCCCTGTTCTCTGCAGCCAGCATCGTGCCGCTGTACGTAGGAATGTCGACGCATGAGCAGGCCGAACGTTTGTCCGATGCTGTAAAAGCGCGTCTGCTGACGCCAGGCGGCATCATGGCCACGGAGTATGAGACCGGCGAACAGTGGGACAAACCCAACGGCTGGGCCCCGCTGCAGTGGATGGCGATCCAGGGGTTCAAACAGTATGGCAACGACTCGCTCGGCGATGAAATTGCCTGGAGCTGGCTGCAAACGGTGAACCACTATTACAAGGAGCACCACAAGCTGATCGAGAAGTACCACATCGCCAGCAGTACGCCCCGTGAAGGTGGCGGGGGGGAGTACCCGCTGCAGGATGGCTTTGGCTGGACAAACGGCGTGATTCGTCGCCTGATTGGGCTATATGGGGAGCCATAGCTCCCCTCAGCGCGCTAGCGAATCACTTCATAAATTTCCGTCTGGATACCCTGCCACTTTTTGCTGCTGGCATCCGGCTGCGCCTGCGCCCGGCGGGTGGCCTGCTCAACTTCATAACGTTGACGCGCCACTACCGCCGGCACGGTGCAAAAAGCCTGCAGCCAGGTTTTGCGCGTGCTCGTGAGCTTCTCGCCGGATGACATGGCATGGCTCAGGGTAGTGATAAACCGCCGACAGGGCTTCTGCTCCGTCATTTGCAGGCGATAGCGCATCAACATCTCCAGTACGGCAACGTTACCCGCCGAGTGCGCCTGCTCAGTCCAGGAGACTTTCCAGTCCATCCCCCCTTTCAGAAAGAGCTGCACCACGCGGGCATCATTACGATCGATGGCTGAACGGAAGTTGTTTTCATCCCAGGTGATGCCCATCCGCGTCAGGGTGTCCCGCGATGAAGGGGTGTCACGCATATCTTCCGGCTGCTGGGTCTGAACGACCACTTCCGCGGCCCGGGGCTGCGAATCGCCAACGAAAAGCCAGACGCCCCCTGCCAGCATCGCCAGCACCATGACCCCTACCGCCCCCCAGAGCAGCCCGGAGATAAGTTGATCGCGTTGCTCCGGCGTGCGCTCCGCCCGTCGCTGCGGTTTATCGATATTCTCACCTATTTCATCGCTATCGCCGCCGGCCGCCTTGTTTTTCTGCTGCGCATGCTCCCAGAAGCGGTGCAGGTCGTTGGTCTCCACCGCCAGCAACGCTGCCGGATTAACCCGGGTACGCCCCTGCTCAAAGGCACGCTGCACCGGGCTGGCAATCTGGTCGTAGTAGCTGTCCATTAAGACAATCTGTGCCGGAGTCAAGGCCTCTCCGGCCAGCAGCGTATTACGGATCTGGCGTATATCGTCGAGGAAGGTTTGCAGCGTTTTTCGCGGCTCCACCAGCAGGGTGAGATGGTGCTGATCGCTGAAAAGTGCAGCGTAATAGCGGGAAAACTCCTTTTTATCCACGACCATCAGCGCCAGCTCGCTGAATTTCATGCCGCTCAGCACATCGTTGCGTTCGCCCTGTCGTAGCCAGCGCCGAACCTGATCGGCACTGAACAGGGTTTTCAGGTGATTGTTCAGACGCGTAGGATCGGGCCAGGCTTTCAGCACCAGCGCTTTCAGCATCATCTCGACTGCGCGCACCTGCTTTTGCGCCTGCAGCTGTTGCGCCTCATCTGCCGGGGCAAGCTCGGTGCTGTAGGTCAGCAGGGGCTGTTGCTGGCGCACATGCTCAAGGGCCGTGACAAAACGCGTCGCCGCAATCAGCTGGTTGTCGCTGACATCCTGTCCACTCTCATACTGTGGCACACGCTGTTGCAGCAGGCGCAGCTGGAGCGTGAAGTTCGACATTTCAGCGTCGTTCAGGTGTAGCCGCTTCGCCACCGCCGCCCAACCGCCCAGGCCGAGGCGCGCGTTATCCAGCTGTTCCAGAAACCAGCGGGGATCCTTGCCTTCCGATACATGCACTTTCAGGAGCAGCAGGATCTCCACCGACGCCTGACGAATGATACCCAGACAGTGTTCAAACTGTTCCCGGACGTGATGCGTTTTGCTGAGGGTCATCATCTTCCTTTCCGTAAAATGAAAACAGATATGGGGTCGTCTCTATGCGACTTTTTTCTTTTATTTATACAGGCTTAACCATACCTGAGAATCTATGGTATTACAGTGACAGCCGTATAATCATTAACACAATTTATGGGATAAGCCTGATGCCGGTACTGCATACCCCGCGTTTAACCTGCTCGCCGCTGGGCGAAGCGGATTGGTCCTTTTTCCTGGCGCTTCAGCAAGACCCGGACGTGATGCGCTACGTTGCAGATAACCGCCCGGAAACGGCGATCCGGGAGGCCTTTGAATCCCGCCTGCCCGAGTGGACGCCTGGCAGCGCGCACTGGTTATGCTTGCTGGTTCGGGACACCCTCAGCCAGACGCCACTGGGCGTAACGGGATATCTGCATCATGAAGAGGATATTGCCGAGGTGGGATTCTTATTCGCCCCGCAGGCGCAGGGTCTGGGATATGGCTTTGAATCGTTAAAAGCCGTGTGTGATTTTGCCTTTAACGAGGGGGGAATTCGCCGGTTAACTGCCACCGTGACGGCCGGAAACCTGCCCTCCAGGCGGCTGCTGGAGAAGCAGGGTTTTGTGCTGGAAGGCGAGCTGCGAGAAAATTATCAGTTGGCTGGCCGGTGGCATAATGACTGGCTGTTTGGCCTGCTGAAAAAAGAGTATCAGCAGGCGTAACCGGCTTACAGGAACATACCCCCCGAGACTTCAATGCGCTGGGCGTTCATCCAGCCCAGCTCGTCGCTGAGCAGCGCGGCGATAGCATCACCAATATCATCCGGCAAACCTACGCGCCCCAGCGCGGTTTGCGCGGCGATCTGCTGATTCAGCTCGGCATTATCACGTACCATGCCGCCACCGAAATCAGTTTCAATCGCCCCTGGCGCGATGATATTGGCGCTAATGCCGCGTTCCCCCAGCTCTTTCGCCTGATAGCGGGTTAACACCTCCATCGCCCCTTTCATCGCTGCATAGGTGCTGGACCCTGGTAGCGCAAAGCGTGCCAGCCCGGAAGAGACGTTCAAAATCCGTCCCCCGTCTCTCATCAGCGGCAGGAGACGCTGCGTCAGGAAAAATGGACCTTTTAAATGGATGTTCATGACGTTATCAAATTGCGCTTCGCTGGTTTCAACGTAGGGGGCATATAAACCCACCCCAGCATTGTTCAATAAATGGTCGAAGCTGTCGCGCTGCCAGTGCTGCCTGAGGGTCTCCCCGACCTGCTGAGCAAAATGTTCGAAGCCGGCAACTTCGCCGACGTTCAGCTGTAACGCTGCGGCTTTCACCCCTTTTTGCTCAATTTCGCGAACAACATCGAGCGCTTCCTGCTGGCTGCTATTCCAGGTGAGGATAATTCCGACACCTTTCGCAGCCAGCTTCAGCGCCGCGTTTTTTCCCAATCCCCGGCTGCCGCCAGTCACAATGGCTATACGTTCACTCATAAGAAACCTCGTTTCGGCTGTTGTGGTCGTTGAGAAAGAGCTTATTAGGTGATAGAAAATCAATAAAGGTAGCCAGTAACGCTTTACTGTTTCAATTTGAACAACAATGAGCGCAACCTATGGATAAAATTCACGCAATGCAGCTCTTCATCCGCGTCGCGGAACTGGAGAGTTTTTCTCGCGCAGCGGACTCTTTAGGCCTGCCTAAAGGGAGCGTATCCCGGCAAATCCAGGCGCTGGAGAACGGGCTTGGTACGCAATTGCTGCACCGGACAACCCGCCGCGTCAGCCTTACGCAGGACGGAATGGTCTATTACGAGCGGGCAAAAGATCTGTTGGCAAACCTCGACGAACTGGATGGTCTTTTTTTGCTCGACCCTGCCAGCATCAGCGGACGACTGCGGGTGGATATGCCGGTGGCCATTGCACGAAATTTAGTCATCCCGCGACTGCCCCAGTTTTTACAGCAGTATCCCGGTATCGAACTGGAGTTGAGCAGTAGTGACCGTCTGGTGGATGTGATTCGGGAAGGATTCGACTGCGTGGTGCGCGTCGGCACTCTGAAAGATTCTGGTCTTATTGCACGCCCGCTGGGCAAACTGTCAGTCATCAACTGCGCCAGCCCCGATTATCTGACGCGTTTTGGCTATCCCGAGACGCTGGACGATTTAGCCTCTCACGCGGTGGTGCATTATGCGCTCAATCTGGGGAGTCGCCCGCAGGGCTTTGAATATTATGACGGTGAGAGCACCCGCTGGGTTAAAACCGGCGGCATCCTGACGGTGAACAGTACCGAAACCTATCACGCCTCCGCTGTGGCGGGTCTGGGGATTATTCAGGTGCCACGCGTCGGGGCTCGCGACGCGCTGCGCGCCAAAAAGCTGCTGGAGATCCTGCCACAATATCGTCCGGGCCCGATGCCGGTTTCGCTAATTTATCCCCACCGCCGCAACCTCTCCCGCCGGGTTCGCCTGTTTATGGAGTGGCTAACAGAATTAATGAAGGCGTACGTAGACTAGACTGAATCTGTACCCGTGATACTTCACGCGGCCCAGGCATTGGCCTGTGATTCGCTCTCCCGAGCCTTAGCCGCCGGGGCCGTGGCAAGCAGCATGAATTATTTAGGGTATATAATTTCAGGAACATCCTGCGTACCGAAAAGGAAAACGTCACCGATGCCGGACAACAACCAGCAACGCCCTGTACAGGAACTGGATTACGAACCAGTCAAAAAAATGGACACCACCCCGCCTTCCGCGGCATCAGAAAACGCGGAAGTGACAAGCCACGATGTAAGCAGTGCGGGAAGCCTGGTCGAAAAAGCGAAGCTGCTGGTTCAGCTCGTACAGCAGCGCCCAATGATTGCCCACATCCTGCGAGCCACCGAGCGATTTAACGATCGGCTGGGTAACCAGTTTGGCGCCGCCATTACCTACTTCTCGTTTTTATCGATGATTCCCATCCTGATGGTCTCCTTTGCGGCAGCAGGCTTTGTGCTCGCGTCGCATCCGACCCTGCTGCAGGATATCTTCGGTAAAATCTTGATGAACGTTAGCGATCCGACGCTTGCCTCCACCCTGAAAAGCACCATTAATACTGCGATCCAGCAGCGCACCACGGTAGGGATTGTCGGGCTATTGATTGCCCTCTACTCGGGTATTAACTGGATGGGGAACCTGCGCGAGGCGATCCGCGCTCAGTCGCGTGACGTCTGGGAGCGCACGCCGCAGGACCAGGAGAAGATCTGGCTGAAATACTTCCGCGATTTTATCTCGCTGATTGGCCTGCTGGTGGCGCTGATTGTCACTCTCTCTATCACCTCGGTGGCCGGTTCGGCACAGCAGATGATTATCTCAGCGCTCTATCTTGATAATATCGAGTGGCTAAAACCCGCGTGGCGACTGATTGGATTAGCTATTTCAATCCTGGCGAACTATCTGCTCTTCTTCTGGATCTTCTGGCGCCTGCCACGCCATCGGCCCCGTCGTAAGGCGTTGATGCGGGGTACGCTGATTGCCGCTATCGGTTTTGAGATCATCAAAATCGTGATGACCTATACGCTGCCTTCGCTGGTGAAATCCCCCTCTGGCGCCGCCTTCGGTTCGGTGCTGGGGCTGATGGCATTCTTCTACTTCTTTGCGCGTCTGACCCTGTTCTGCGCAGCGTGGATCGCCACCGCCGAGTACAAAGATGACCGGCGAATGCCGGGCAAAACCCACCGCTAGTGACATCATCGGGCTGAATAAAAACGCAAAATTTCAGCCCGATCCATCATTTCAGCATATAAATCCAGCCTGTAACTTTTATTTAACCAAAAACCAGTTTTTTCCACCAAGTTTAAATTTATGTGAAGCATTTCATAGAAGCTATTTTAGCGGGCTGAACATTATCCCCTTTTTGCTGCTTTTTTGCCCTCCCGCCGGGTTTGTTACAGATTGAAATGTCGCTTTTGCTGTGCGTAATATGGTCGTTCGTTCGCCAAAAATAAGAAAAGTTTATGCAGGCCACAACCACAACTCTCGATTCACAACAGGAAAACGCCCCGGTTAACTCACGTAACAAAGTCGTTGTCGCCTCTCTGATTGGCACCGCCATCGAGTTTTTCGACTTCTACATTTACGCGACCGCTGCGGTTATTGTCTTTCCACATATCTTCTTCCCGCAGGGCGACCCGACCGCCGCGACGCTGCAGTCTCTGGCGACCTTTGCCATCGCCTTTGTGGCGCGGCCGATTGGTTCCGCGCTCTTTGGTCACTTTGGTGACCGTATTGGCCGCAAAGTCACGCTGGTGGCTTCGCTGCTGACCATGGGGATCTCTACCGTCGCCATCGGCCTGCTGCCCACTTACGAGACCATCGGCATTCTGGCGCCGGTGTTGCTGGCGCTGGCGCGTTTTGGCCAGGGTCTGGGTCTGGGCGGTGAATGGGGCGGCGCGGCGCTGCTGGCCACCGAGAACGCCCCCGCACGTAAACGTGCACTGTACGGCTCCTTCCCGCAGCTGGGTGCCCCCATTGGCTTCTTCTTTGCTAACGGGACCTTCCTGCTGCTCTCCTGGCTGCTGAATGATGAGCAGTTTATGAGCTGGGGCTGGCGTATTCCGTTTATTTTCTCTGCCGTGCTGGTGCTGATTGGCCTGTATGTGCGCGTCTCGCTGCACGAGACGCCGGTATTCGCCAAAGTCGCAGCGGCCAAAAAGCAGGTAAAAGTGCCGATGGGTACCCTGCTGACCAAACATGTCCGCGTGACCGTGCTCGGCACCTTTATCATGCTGGCAACTTATACCCTGTTCTATATCATGACCGTCTACTCCATGACCTACAGCACAGCGCCTGCGCCGGTCGGCCTGGGGCTGCCGCGTAATGAAGTGCTGTGGATGTTGATGATGGCGGTGATTGGCTTTGGCGTGATGGTACCTATCGCCGGCCTGCTGGCGGATAAATTTGGCCGCCGCGCGAGCATGATCACCATCACCTCGCTGATTATCCTGTTTGCGCTGTTCGTCTTCCCGCCGCTGCTGGGTTCCGGCAGCCCGGCGCTGGTGATGGCCTACCTGCTGATTGGCCTGAGCCTGATGGGGTTGACCTTTGGCCCGATGGGTGCGCTTCTGCCTGAGTTGTTCCCGACTGAAGTGCGTTATACCGGTGCCTCGTTCTCCTATAACGTCTCGTCGATTCTGGGGGCTTCCGTGGCGCCCTACATCGCCACCTGGTTACAGGCAAACTACGGACTGTTCTACGTGGGTGTCTACCTGGCCGCGATGGCAGCTCTGACGCTGATTGCCTTGCTGCTGACGCACGAAACGCGGCATCAGTCGCTGTAAACATAAAACGGCAACCTGTGGGTTGCCGTTTTTTTTACGTCCTGCGCCTTACTTTTTCATCTGTGCCAGTATATTCCGACACTGATTCGCATCCCCTTCAGACGGTGAAATCAACGCCAGCAGCGCCGCCGCCGGCGTTACCAGCGTTGCCAGCGCCGCGGCCACCGCACCACGGGCAATCAACGGCCCGGCTTTCACCCCCGCATCCGGATTTTTAAAGGTTCCGCGTACGTACAGCGGCGAGCGCAGCGTAACGATACGGATGCCCTTACTTTCCGGATTGATGGTGAGGTCGAGCTGCTCAGAGGCCATGCTGGCGGTGCCCGTCACATTGATGACTGCATTCTCCGTATCAAAGGCGAAGATCTGCGGTCGGGCAACGCCGTTGGCCAGATCGATATTGGCCGCCGCGCAGTTCACCCGCACTTCATCATCGCCAAAAATCTGACCAATGATAAAGTTGCCCACATTCAGGCCGAGGATCTCCATCAGGTTACGGCTGATCAGTCCATCGTTCATCAGCAGCTTCAGGTTACCGTTGCCGTTACCCAGCAGAGCAGCCACGGAATTACCGGTACCGCGGATCTCAGCATCACCGTTCATTTCACCGAGGGTTTTCTGCATTAATTCGACGTCAGGCATCAGCTCTTTTAACTTCAGCCGCCGCGCCTGAATATCTGCTCGCCCACGCATGGGGCTTTTATCCCCTTCCAGATGAATATTTGATGAGATGGTTCCGCCCGCCATGCCGAACTTCAGCGGCTGCAGGCGCAGGTCGGCATTTTTCAGCAGAATATGGGTCGAGAGATCGCTAATGGGCAGGCTACTGCCATGTTCAATACGGCGGCCTTTGAAACGCACATCGGCGTCCATCACATCCCATTTATCTGTTTCAAAACGATCGTTTGGTAGCACCTTGCCGGCAGGCTGAGCGCTTTTCTCACCCTTTTTCTGCTCGGCGCGTTTCGCGCGCTCGGCACCCTTGCCCGAATCCACCCCGATCAGCGGGCCCAGGTCGGCGAGGCGCAGCTGCCGGGACTCCAGATCCCCTTCAAGCTTCGGCCGCGGCTTGCCGGTGGTGTAGGTTAGCGAGCCGTGGATATCACTGTCGCCGATGCGGCCATTAAAGTCGCGATAGTCATAGACCGACGACTTTTCGGTATCAATTTTCGCGACCAGATGACCGTCGGTTTCAAACGGTGGAGTATCGGGCAGCAGCACGCCAGTCAGCTCATAGAGCTCGCCCAGCGAATCCCCGGCAAATTTCAGCTGGAGATCAACGCCACCCATTTTCATCGGGTCGTTTACCGTGCCAACGAAGGCCACCCGCGTATTGCCAGAGCGGAAATCAGCCTGCACCGGGAACGGCGTGCCTTCGCTTCGCAGGGCCAGCATACCGCCAATTTTACCCTTGCCGCTTAAAGGCTGGTCGTTGTAGCGCCCTTCCGCCTTCAGGCCAAAGACGTAATCACCGACCTTATCTTTTTTGCCTTTGTTCCCCGTCACTTCGCTAAAGGGCAACGGTTTACCCAGCGGATCGACAAAGATCTCAATATCTGCCTTAGTTACCGCATCGTTGATATCGATCCGTCCGCGATCGAAGAGGATATTATCCAGGCGGAAAGACCAGGAGGACGGTTTGGCGTTGGGATCTTTTTCTTCGTCACTCCCCGCCAGATCAAAGGTCCAGTTGTTCTTTTTTTCCGACAGACGGATCAGCCGGGCATCCGGCTGTTGCAACTTGATCCACGGTAGATAGACCGTTTTAGTGAACAGCGCCAGCGGCGCCAGCGTGGCCTCTACGCGCGGCAGATGCACCATGGTAATTTCGGGGATATCCGGCGGGTTGCCGAGGATGATGTCGTTAGCATGGATGTGTGGCCATGGAACCCAGCTGCGCCAGCCGGTTTCCTCTTTCTGGCGCTCCCACACTACGCCCAAATCACCACGAATGGCGAAGGGCCGGTTTAACTCAGTCGAGACTTTCTGGTTGATGGTCGGTTTGAGGCGATTCCAGTCAAACGTCGCAATAATGACGATTATCACCACAATCAACAACAAGAAGATCCCTAGCGACCAGGTGATTATCTTTGTTGTCTTGGTCATTCCGCACTCCCTTTTTCGCTTGCCTTTCTAGAATATAGCGCAGGCAACGGGAAAGCGGCGGCTGCGTCCGGTAATAGCGCGTCATTCACGCACTATTATGGGAAGCAGCCAAAACCTACAGAGTAAGGATGACGTTTTCGAGCGTGTCCATCGGGACGGGGCGGGAGAGGAAGTAACCCTGCGCAGCAGCGGCCGGAGAGCTTTGCACGTCTCGCCACTCTTCCAGCGTCTCGATGCCCTCGACAATGACCCCCTGGCAGTAGCGGTTCATCAGCTGAAGCAACAGGGTGAACAGGTTTCTCCCTTCCGGTGTTTGGCGCAGCATGATGAAGAGATCGCGCGCCACTTTGATGTAGTCATAGCGCACTTCGCTCAGAGCCGAGAAGTTGGCCATGCCGGTACCGAAGTCGTCCAGCCACAGCGGAGCAAACTCGCACATTGCAGCGAAGGTCGAATCTTGCGGTAAGCGTATATGCTCAACCAACTCAAAGCGGATCCACGGCAGCGTAGCGATGAGCTGCTTTAACGTCTCATCCTGACGCACCGCCATCAGCGTAGGGCCATCGACGTTTACCGAGGCGAGGATCTTATGCTGCATGAAAAAGGGCTGCTTTTCCGCCAGCATGGCGAGCTGTTCTTCCAGCACATCCAGACGTTTGCGCACCGGAATTTCCGCAAAGTAGCGATCCGGCGCGATACGCTGATCGGGCGTTGACGGATGCGTCACGATGGTCAGGATCTCAACGGCCATCAGCGTGCCATCAATGCGATAGATGGGCTGCCAGGTGTAAGCGCGCTCACATTGCAGCCAGTAGCGATGCTCCTGCAAGTTCTCAATACTTGCCTGAGGAACAACTAGCCGCTGGATATCCTGCTGTAACTTCATTTCAGATGTCCTGTTGAATGGGAGATGAGCTGACGGGACTCGTCAAAGGTTATCGGCGCAGGAGATAAGAACTTTAAGGCTGGTTGCAGGCGAAAATGAAATTCTGATGACAGAAACTGAAGCGGAACCTGTTCCAGTTCAAAAAAATAATGGAACGTCGTTTTAATATGGTTGACCACTAAACGGTGCCAGAGCACACTACCTCTAATTTCACTCTTCAGGTTCAAGATTATGTCCAAAAAGATTGCCGTCATTGGCGAATGCATGATTGAACTCTCCCAAAAAGGCGCGGAAGTGAGCCGCGGCTTTGGTGGCGATACATTGAACACATCGGTTTACATTGCCCGTCAGGTCTCCCCTGATGCGCTGTCAGTGAACTATGTCACGGCACTGGGTACCGATAATTTCAGCCAGCAGATGCTGGAGAGCTGGCAGGCGGAGAACGTCGATACCTCCCTGACTCAGCGCATGGAAAATCGCCTGCCTGGCCTCTACTACATCGAAACCGACAGCACTGGCGAGCGTACCTTCTACTACTGGCGCAATGAAGCGGCGGCGAAGTTCTGGCTGGAGAGCGAGGACGCGGCGCGCATTTGCGAAGAGCTGGCTACGTTCGACTATCTCTATCTGAGCGGCATCAGCCTCGCCATCCTGAGCCAGAGCAGCCGTGATAAGCTGCTCTCTCTGCTGCGTGAATGCCGGGCTAATGGTGGCAAAGTAATCTTCGATAACAACTACCGTCCACGTCTGTGGGCCAGCCGCGAAGAGACGCAGCAGG